>Ga0315900_10007583_pt1 | contig 14198 bp, 14 predicted proteins | sample LakEriMetagenome_FD_203521 | JGI IMG/M metagenome (GOLD analysis project Ga0315900, IMG submission 203521) | Freshwater fungal communities from buoy surface, Lake Erie, Ohio, United States - Buoy 12 MA114 | ecosystem: Environmental > Aquatic > Freshwater > Lake > Lake biofilm | place: USA: Lake...
TCCGAGCAGGGCCACGAGCGCGCCGAGGAGTTACTTGCGCAAAACGGCCTGTTGCCGCTTGGCGCATCACTCTACGATCCCGCCAACATCATGTTGATGCACCACGTTTATGCCGCAGTACGCGCCCATGCGTTGTACCACCGCGACCAGCACTACGTTGTGCAGAATAACGAGGTCGTCATCGTTGATGAATTCACCGGTCGCATGATGACCGGGCGTCGCTGGTCCGAGGGTCTTCACCAGGCGGTTGAGGCGAAAGAAGGTGTGCAGATTCAAAATGAATCACAGACACTCGCCTCGATCACGTTCCAAAACTACTTCCGGCTGTACGCAAAGCTCGCTGGTATGACCGGCACGGCAGATACGGAGGCGTTTGAATTTTCGCAAATCTATAGCCTTGAGACCGTCATCGTTCCGCCCAACCGCCCGATGGTGCGCAAGGACGAGAATGACCTTGTCTACATGTCTGTCGGCGAGAAGTACAATGCCATCGCGCAAGACGTGAAGGACTGTTATGAACGCGGACAGCCGGTGCTGCTTGGTACCACGTCGATCGAGAACTCCGAATTGCTGTCGGAGTTGCTCAAGCGGGAGAAAATTCCACACGAAGTGCTCAACGCAAAACAGCACGCGCGTGAAGCTGAGATTGTTGCGCAGGCGGGCAAGCCTAAAGCAGTTACGATTGCCACCAACATGGCCGGTCGCGGAACCGACATTGTTTTGGGCGGCAGCATCGAGCGCGAACTGCATGAAATCGAGAGCAATCAAAAACTGAGCGCCAGCCAGAAGGAGGCGAAGATCGCAGAGGCCAAAGCGGCCTGGCAAGAGCGTCACGATCTCGTTGTGAAACTGGGAGGTTTACATATCATCGGCTCGGAGCGCCACGAATCACGGCGTATCGATAACCAATTGCGCGGCCGCGCGGGACGTCAAGGCGACCCGGGGTCGTCGCGTTTCTACTTGTCGTTCGAAGACCCGCTGTTGAAGATTTTTGCTGGTGATCGCCTCAAGGCCATCATGGGTCGCCTGCAGATTCCGGAAGGCGAAGCAATTGAACACGGAATGGTGTCGCGCTCTATTGAAAATGCACAGCGCAAAGTTGAAGCCCGCAACTTCGATATTCGTAAACAACTTCTCGAATACGATGATGTCGCCAACGACCAACGCAAAGTGATCTATCAACAGCGTAACGAGTTACTGGATGCGGACGACATTTCTGAGACCATTACCGCGATGCGCAACGACGTCTTGGCGCAAACCATCCATACACATATTCCACCTGAGACGTTGGAAGAACAGTGGGATGTTCCAGCAGCAACTGCCGCGTTGAAGAACGACTTTGGTATTGATGCACCTCTGGCGCAGTGGCTGGCATCGGATGAAGAAATCGACACGGAGACGGTGGTGAAGCGGGTCCTGACCAACGCGACCGACGAGTACAACACCAAGTTTGCAAATGTCGATAAAGCGCTCCTGCACCAGTACGAGCGTTCGGTGATGCTGCAATCCCTTGATAACCATTGGCGTGAGCACCTTGCGTCGCTGGATTATCTGCGCCAAGGTATTCATTTGCGCGGTTACGCACAAAAACAGCCAAAACAGGAATACAAGCGTGAAGCCTTCGAGTTGTTCGGCAATATGCTTGAAAATGTTAAGCGCCAAACCACGCAGATTCTGGTGAACGTGCAAGTGCAGTCACAAGAGCAGGTCGAAGCGGCCGAACGCGCGGCCGAAGAAGCGGCGGCCCGGGCAGTTCACAACGTGCAGTACCACCACGCGGATACTGAGGAAGCGCTCGCCGAAGCTGCCGCAACCGCTGACCAGGCCCAGCAGCCGTTTGTTCGGGCAGGTGAGAAGTTGGGACGTAACGACCCCTGCTACTGTGGCAGCGGCAAGAAATACAAGCACTGTCACGGAAAGTTGTCGTAAAGCTACTGCGCGCCGCGTCTCGCGGATTGCGGTGCTCGCCGTATAAGGCATACGGAGGTGCCTCTCGCACACGATTTAACTGCGCTCGCTACGCTTTCTGACAGCTTCCGGGTCGATTAAGTTATGGAGCGGTAATCCTTCAGGTATCAATGAAGCTGTCGCCCCGGCGCACAACCACCGGGTTTGCGCCGTGGCGTGGCCCAATTTTCTTGCCCGAGTGGAATTAATCTGCTTAGTCTATGGCCGCTGACTAGCTAATCCAGTGCAACGCGCTTGCAACCTTCACCCTAAAGCAACTCGGTGTCATCGTGCGAGTACGCTGGCGAACACGCGCAGAGAATGTGCAACGGCTCGGTTCCCGTATTGGCGATGCAATGTGGGGTACCGGGTCGGATAACGATACTGTCCCCGACTCGTACGGAAAAGGTCTCGGAACCGAGCGTCATGGTTCCCAGCCCCTGCGTCAGGTGGTAAATCTCCTCGGTTTGCCGGTGCAAATGCAGGGCTGTCGTCTGGCCTGGTTCGACGACGGCTTCAGCGAGGCTCTGGTTGACAACGCCATGGCTTGACGGATGCAGCAACTCGCGGATGATCGAGCCATCTTTGGTGACATAGTCTGGGACATCGTCGAGGCGGCTTATTTGACGCGAGTCAGGCAGCGCTGAATGGAGTTGATGGTCTTCCATGCCATAATTTTTGCACACGTCTAATCCGGACGCCATTTATTACCTTTCGAGGTTTGCCACATGGCTGTTAATTACACGCCCCCGACTCGTGAATCACTACTGCCCGTGCCGGGGCTTCGGCTCGGTTACGCCGAGGCCTATGTGCGCAAGCCCAACCGCAAGGATATGTTGATTGCGGTACTCGATGAGGGTAGTGTTGCCGCGGGCGTGTTTACGCAGAATCGATTCTGCGCAGCACCAGTCACTGTTTGCCGCGAACATCTCGCCAAGACGGGCAATCAACGCGCCATTATCATCAATACCGGTTGTGCCAATGCAGGGACCGGCGAACGTGGTCTGGCTGACGCGCACGCAACCTGTGTGGCAGTCGCGGCCGCGCTGGGATGCAAGGCCGAAGAGGTGTTGCCATTCTCGACCGGCGTGATCATGGAACACTTGCCGATGGACAAGATCCTCGGCGGGATACCCAAATGTGTTGCCAACCTGTCCGCAGATGGCTGGTACGACGCGGCACACGCGATCATGACCACCGACACCGTGCCCAAAGCAGTCTCCAAACAGATCACGCTTTACGGTAAGACCGTGACAATCACTGGCATTTCAAAAGGCGCGGGCATGATTCAGCCGAATATGGCGACCATGCTTGGGTTTATCGCCACCGACGCTTGTATCGCCGCTGATACGCTACAGGACATGGTGCGCAATGCGGCCGAGGCGTCGTTTAACGCCATTACCATCGACGGCGATACGTCGACCAACGACTCGTTTGTGTTGATCGCAACTAACAAGGCGGATCATCCACCGGTTTGGGGCGAGGGCACAGTCGAGTACGGCCAACTACAACATGCGATTAATGACGTGGCCATCGCGTTGGCGCAAGCGATTGTTCGCGACGGCGAAGGCGCGACAAAATTTATCAGCATCAACGTGAGTGGTGGTAAGACGCGAGCCGAATGCATGAAGGTGGCGAAAGCGATTGGCCATTCGCCGCTCGTGAAAACGGCATTTTTTGCCTCAGACCCAAACTTGGGCCGTATTCTTGCGGCGGTAGGTTATGCCGGCATTGATGATTTGGACCAGAACAAGCTGACGCTGCATCTGGGTGACGTACTCGTCGCGGAACACGGCGGACGTGCGACGAGTTATCGCGAGGAGGACGGCTCGCGTGTGATGAAAGAAGCGGAGATCGACGTGAATGTAAACCTTGGACGGGGTGGCGAAAAGGTGACGTTGTGGACTTGTGATTTTTCCTACGACTACGTGAAAATCAACGCCGACTATCGCTCGTAACTAACCACTTTTACACTGTCATTCCGAACGCGCCCGTTTTTGCGCGCTGAGGAATCTCATCCGGATGTGAATGGAAGTTTTGATGGATGAGATCCCTCGTCGCCCAATGGGCTCTGTCGGGATGAAAACAGAAAGCACGTATGTTTCCTAAATTCGACAAAGTCGCCGCGAAGGCCGAAGCGCTCATCAGCAAGATTGACGCACTGCTGCCGGTGATACCCGAAAATGATTGGTCTGCGGTTGTGTATCGCTGGCAGCGTATTGACGTTGGTGCATTTGGTGGCGCGCGTGGTGTGTTGTGTCCGGTGACACAGCCGCATGTCATTCGGCCGGATGATTTACACGACATCGACGAGCAGAAAGAACGTTTGTTGGCCAATACCAAACAATACGTTGAAGGCCGAACCGCCAACAACGTACTGCTGACGGGTGCCCGTGGAACTGGCAAATCATCACTGGTGAAGGCGATGCTGCATCGCTTCTCGCGCCAGGGGTTGCGACTGATTGAGGTTGATCGGGCATATTTGATTGATCTGCCTGCCATCGCTGAAATGGTGGCCACACGCTCTGAAAAGTTTATTGTGTTTGCCGACGACCTGTCGTTTGAGGCCGGTGATGCTGCATACAAAGCGTTGAAGTCTGTTCTCGATGGTGGCGTGAGCGCACCGACGGAGAATATGTTGGTATATGCCACGTCGAACCGACGTCACCTGATGCCCGAGCGATTGAGCGAAAACGCAGAAGCGGTGCACACCGACGATGGCGAGATTCATCCCGGCGAGACTACCGAAGAGAAGATTTCGCTCTCCGAGCGGTTTGGCCTGTGGCTGAGTTTTTATCCGTTTGATCAGGAGCAATATCTCGATATTGCGCATCACTGGGTCGTTGTTTTGGCGGGCCGGGCGAAGTTTGACGAGGTCGTGTTCCGCAAGGCTGCCTTGCTGTGGGCATTGGAACGTGGCGGACGAAGTGGCCGTATCGCATATCAATTTGCGCGAGACTTCGCCGGTGGATTGTCGGTACCGCAAAAGGTGCCAAAACGCGCGGCGCGTGTAACGCAAGCGCCCCGCGTTCGCACGAACGCACGCACCAAAAGATAGTCGTTTGATGGTCAAGATCACCGACGTTGCGGTTGCCGTCTTCGTCAAGCCCGGCGGCAGTTTTTTGTTGTCATCGCGCCCCGACGGCAAGCCCTACGCGGGCTATTGGGAGTTCCCTGGCGGCAAGATCGAGCCGGGCGAGTCGGTGCGCGACGCACTGCGCCGTGAATTGATCGAAGAACTCAACGTCGTCATCGACGAATGCGCACCGTGGTTCACCTTCATGATGCATTACGAACACGCGACGGTTCGTTTGCACACTTGGCGTGTCACCGCGTGGCATGACGCGGATGCGGGCTTGCCAAATACACGGGGAATGTATGGTCTGGAAGGCCAGCAGTTTGCATGGCAGACGAGTGTCGCCGCGCTCAATGTGTCGCCCACCTTGCCCGGCTGTGCGCCGATTTTTCGGGCGCTGTCGTTACCCACTCGATATGTCGTCACGAATGCAACAGAAGTTGGCGTAGATGCTTATCTCCAGTATTTACGGGCGTTTTCAGCTAAAAGCTCTCGAAACAGCCCGTCGAATGGAGAGTTTGCTATCCAGGTCCGCGAGAAAGCGATGCCGCCTTTTGCGTTCGCCGCCTTCGCACGCGAGGTCATCACCGTGGCCCGCGAATGTGGTGCGATGGTGTTCATCAACGCTGATGTAGCCCTCGCACAATCGCTCGGTGCCGATGGCGTACAACTGCCCTCCAGCCAGCTTGCGACACTATCGACTCGGCCCGACCTGCCATGGGTCGGTGCTTCCGTACACACACACGATGAATTACTGCATGCGGCAGAAATAAAGTGTGACTTTGCTGTGCTGGGTAGCGTCAAGGCCACCCAGTCGCATCCGAACCGGCCACCACTGGGCTGGCCCGCCTTTGCAGCGCTCGCGCTAAGTTCATCCATCCCCGTTTTTGCCATCGGTGGCATGCTGCCGGGCGATATCACGGAAGCGCAGCAGCACGGCGCGCATGGCATCGCGATGCAGCGACAGGCGTTTGCCGACTAAACAAACACTCCGCGTTGTGGAAGACGCACATTAGTGGCGACACAATTACTCACCTAACAACGCGTAACCATGCACACCACCATCTTTGATACACCCATCGTCAAAACATTGTTGAGATGGTTCTCCATCGCGTTTCTGAAAATCACCGGTTGGAAGGTTGAGGGTGCCTTGCCTCCCGGCGTCGACAAATGTGTGCTCATCGCCGCACCCCATACCAGCAATTGGGATTTACCTTACATGCTGATGGTGGCGTATCACCGCGGCTTACACGCCTATTGGATGGGCAAGGCGAGTATCTTCAGTTTTCCGTTTCGGCGTGTCATGATGTGGCTCGGCGGCATCCCGGTGAATCGCGAGCAGTCCAACAATCTTGTCGCGGCATCCGTAGACGCGATCACGAATGCTAGCCGTCCGTTGCAATTGGTGGTGCCGCCTGAGGGCAGTCGCGGCAAGGTACGGCGGTGGAAGACCGGCTTCTACTACATCGCTCTGGGGGCCAAGGTACCCATCGTCATGGCGTATATGGACTACGAGCGAAAACTGACTGGCATCGGCCCGACGTTGATTACAACCGGCGACATCGAGGCCGACATGAAGGTGGTCAAGGCCTTTTACGCGCCATTCAAGGGAAAAAACGCGCGGCAGTTTGATGCGGAAACCTAGGGCAAAGGGCTAGATCTAGTGATGAGAGTGGCCACCGGCTTTTTCCTGCCCCTTGGCGGCAACATCAACACTGAAGAGCTTTTTGTCCGGAGTCTCAAATGTGAGTTTGAGCGGGACGGCGTCGCCTTTGTTGATGGGTTTATTCACCTTGATCAACATGATGTGAAAACCACCCGGCTTGAGCGCAACTGATTTACCAGCGGGCACATCGACGGCCTCCACCGCGCGCATTTCCATCACACCGTCCTTCATCGACATATTGTGTATCTCGACGTTAGGAGTCAGAGGCGACTCGGCTTTGACCAACTTCAGCGGCTTCGCAGAACTGATTTGCATGTAAGCCGCAGAGACACTGCCGCCGGGCACGGTCGTTTTTGCCCAAGCGTCGATGATCTTTAGTGAAGGCTCGACGGATGGTGATTGTGCTGATCCCAGAATAGGCAGTAACGCAACGAATGTGCCAAGAAGTATTTTCGAGGTATGCATATTGGTTTCCGAAGTAGGTGAAGAATGAAGCAGTTAGGTGCCGTCAATCGAGCAACGGTTCAATGTTTAGGAACGTCGCCGCCACTTTAGCTGAAGCCGTCGGGCATGAGGGCGGCAGACGCGGGACGATGCCCAGACAAGGCGCGGGCAATGCGGCGGTGAGTGTTGCGACGTTTTCAGCAAAGCAAGACATGTTGGTGTCGACCGTGTTTGCCACCCAGCCGGCGAGACGCAGCCCGCGCGCGTCAATCGCTTCAGCGGTGAGTAGTGCGTGGTTCAGGCAACCCAAACGCATGCCGACGACCAGGATAACGTCCAGCTCAAGCGTTACCGGCAGGAACGACATCGATTCAGTGGCAGATAGTGGCACCAAAAATCCACCAGCACCCTCAACGAGCACCGTGTCGTGGGACGACCTTAACGTGTCGTATGCGGTGCGAATGGAGGCAAGATCAACCACGCGATTCTCCTGGGCGGCGGCAATGTGGGGGGCAATCGGTTCCCGGAAACAGTAGGGATTCACCAGAGACGTGCGGAGCGGTTTACCGTAGGTTGCCAACAACGCATGAACGTCTTCGTTCGCACTTACACCATCTTGTTCAATCGTACCTGCCGCGATCGGTTTCATCGGTGCGGCGCTGATGCCGCGGTCACGAAGCGCGACAAGCAATCCGCAGGTGACGAATGTTTTACCGATTTCGGTGTCTGTTCCGGTGACAAAAAAGCGCTTCACGATCGTTGCACCCTCCGTTTGAATTCAGCAAGCGGGATCGTATGTTGGCCATCAACGGGTTTACGTTTTGAAAACTGAGGCTTCCAGGCATGGCCGTATACAACTTCATAGGTGGCAGGCAGTTTGCCGTCCGTACGAAAGTGTTCGTAGGCGGCGACAAGCGCCTGCCAGCGCCCCTTTCCCATGAGTCCGTTATCGCGCTGTGGGAGAACGTTGTGTGCGCCAATGCCCTTCAGTTCACGGAGCAAGGTCTCGAGCTCGCTATAGGTGATGGTAATTGTCTCTTGATCCATCACCGGATCGGAGAAACCTGCGGCGAGCAACATGTCACCAACATCGTGCATATCCACAAACGTGTTTACGTGGGGCTTGTCATCAACGCGACGAAACGCCGCGCGCAACTCCCCCAGAGTATCGGGCCCGAAGCTGGTGAACATGAAGAGCCCGTTTGGCTTGAGTACCCGCAGTGCCTCGGCCGACACTTTTTCCACATCGCACCACTGTAGGGTGAGGTTGGAGATCACGAAATCGATACTCTCGTCGGCAAACGGGATCTGCTCGGCATTCGCACAAACAAAACTTGTCGAGGCACGTTTCCCGAACAGACGAGCCATCATTGTTGGCCGCGGCAACTGTTGTTGTGCATAACGGCACATCCCGTCTGCAAGATCGAGCGCCGCCACAGACGATTCAGGAAAATATGCCAGCAGCTTCTGAGTGACGTAGCCGGTACCACACCCAAGCTCAAGAATGCGCTCAGGTGCGAGCTTGATGTATTCGAGCCGCTCGAACAATCTATCGGCAATCTCACGTTGCAGATAGGCGTGTTCGTCATACGATGCCGCCGCCTGATCAAAAGAGCGGCGAACCTCGCGTGACAGCGGCAAGATGGGTCGGCGGGCGTTTTCCATTCGTCTTTAATCAGGCGCCGGTCACTCAGCTAGAAACGAAATGACATGGCCGAGAAATGCGTCTCGGTGAGACAAAAATGGCGCATGTGCGGCGTGTTGGATCAGGCAGTAGGTGCTGTTCGGCAGAGTGTCGGCGAGCCACTGCGCGGATGCGGTGGAGGTCAGTGCGTCGTGATCACCCTGTATCACCAACGATGGCTGTCGAATTGTTGGTACCAGCCCGCGAATGTCGCTCACCTTGAGGATTTCGAGCGCCGCCGCAAGGCTTGCGATATCGGGTGCTCCGTGTGCTTCAACGGCTTCATACAGGGTGCGAATGACCTCGCGCATCTCGGGTTGCGCAGTCGGCCCACTGAGAGCCTGCAAAGCAAGAAAGTTGCGGATGGTCGCTGCGTAATTGGTGCCGAGACGCGTCGCAAACGCCGCCAACACCTCGGCTTTCTTGCCTTGAGGCCAATCCGCCGACTGGATAAAGCGCGGCGTGCAGCAAATTGTCGCCAGACGGTTTACGCGGGCAGGATACTTTGCGGCCAGTGTGAGTGCCGTGTGGCCGCCTAACGACCAACCCATCAAATGCCCCTGATCGGGCATTGCGCGGGCAACTGCATCTGCAAATGCATCCATGGTCGTGACTGGCGCGCCGTGAGAACGCCCGTGGCCGGGTAGATCGATGATATGCAGCGTGAAGTGGGCGGAAAGGGCGTCACGCACACCGTTCCAGACAGCACCATTGAGTCCCCAGCCGTGGAGCAACGTCAGGTTCGGTGCCGACGGTGTCGGGCCTGCAACGACTTCAACAAAAACGCTCATGGCTTGTTGGATTGCCCCATCAGCGTAACCTCGATGTCAGTGACGGCGGTAATCAAGTCAAATACATCGTCGCCGACGTGGTTTGACGATAACGAAACACGTAATCGTGAAGTGCCCTGTGGCACGGTCGGTGGACGTATCGCCGGGACGAGAAAATGCCGCTCGCGGAGCAACTCGGCAAACTGTAGCGTGGTTGCGTTGTCGCCGATGATGATTGGCTGAATGGCGGTTTGTGAAAACGGCATCTTGGCGAATTGTAATTTCAGCGAGTCGCTGAAGAAGTCGATCAGCGTACGCAAGTGGCGTCTGCGTTCGTGATCCTCTGCCATGATGTCGAGCGCGGCGATACAGCCGGCGGCAATGGCGGGCGGGGTGGCGGTGCTGAATAGATATGTCCGCGCAGATTGCATGATCCAGTCGATGACGTCTTCGTTGCCCGCGACAAAGGCGCCGTATCCACCCATTGCTTTACCGAGTGTTGCCATGTAGACAATCCGATCGTTAGCCGGTTTTCTCTCAGTACCGATCAAGTTGAAGTGCTCAAGCACACCGCGACCGCGATAACCGAGTACGCCGAAGCCATGTGCGTCATCCAGTACCAAGAGTGCATCGTATTCTTCAGCCAGTTCGAGGAGCTCGGGCACCGGCGCAACGTCGCCGTCCATACTAAACACTGCATCGGTGGCGATGACGATCCGGGCGCCTTTTGAGCCACCAACGCTCCAACCGGCCAACATCGCGCGGAGTTTGGCCACATCGTTGTGCGGATATCGCTTTACCGTTGCGCGCGAGAGTTGTGCGCCATCATTCAGGCAGGCGTGGTTGAGTTTGTCAGCGAAGATGACATCACCACGACCTGCGAGCGACGACAGGATGCCGAGATTGGCAGCATATCCCGAGCCAAACAGTAGCGCCTTGGGCATGCCCGACTGCTTTGCGAGGCGCTCCTCAAGTTCCTCATGAGGAGCCATATGCCCCGTCACCATATGTGAGGCACCCGCGCCAAGGCCGTATTTTTTCAGTGCGCGCATGGTGGCTTCTACCACCCGCGGATGGTTGGCTAACCCCAAGTAGTCGTTGCTGGCAAAGGACAACACCCGCTGGCCGTCGATGACCATTGATGCATCTTGTGCGCTTGACACCAGCCGACGCGCACGCAGCTGGTCGGCCTGCGCGAGCTCGGAGAGGTGGGCGGAGAAATCGTAGGCTGACATTTAGCGGGAGCTGTCGGCGTGATCTAGTGCTGATCGCGCTGCGTACACGCGGCCTCGATCAAAGTGGTGTGATGCCCAGCTTAGAAAATAGTGCACGATCACGTTCGACGTCGGGATTACCCGTGGTCAGCAACTTCTCACCATAAAAAATGGAGTTCGCACCGGCCAGAAAACACAGCGCTTGGGTGGCTTCGTTCATTTCTTGCCGACCAGCAGACAATCTCACAAAACTGTTCGGCATGGTGATGCGTGCCGCCGCGATGGTGCGGACGAACTCCGTCCAGTCGATGGCGCGTTCACCTGCCAACTGATCGTGCATTGGTGTGCCTTCGACTTGTACGAGGTAATTGATGGGCACCGACTCTGGCGGTGGATCGAGGCTGGCCAGTTGTGCAATCAACCCGGCGCGTTCGGTGCGCGATTCCCCCATGCCAACAATGCCACCGCAACAGACGTTGATGCCCGCTCCGCGCACGCGGTCGAGGGTGTCCAGCCGATCTTGGTACTCACGCGTGGTCACGATATCGCCATATTTTTCCGGCGCTGTGTCGAGGTTGTGGTTGTAGTAATCTAGGCCTGCCGCCTTGAGTTGTTCTGCCTGTCCGTCTTTCAACATGCCCAGCGTACAGCACGTTTCGAGTCCGAGTGCCTTCACTTCCCGAACCATTTCGAGGACTGGATCGAGGTCGCGCTGTTTGGGTCCGCGCCAAGCGGCACCCATGCAAAATCTTGATGCGCCATTTTGCTTGGAAAGTTTTGCGGTGCTGACAACGGTCGCAACGTCGAGGATCGCCTCGTTTTCGACCCCCGTCTGATAGCGTGCCGCTTGCGGACAATAACCGCAATCCTCAGAGCATCCGCCGGTCTTGATTGAAAGCAGTGTGGACAGTTGTATCTTGTTGGCGGCGTGATATTCACGATGCACCGACTGCGCGCGGAACATGAGGTCGATGAACGGCAGCGCAAATAGTGCTTCGACTTCGGCCACCGACCAGTTTTGTGTTTGCCAGCGGCGGCTTAAGTGAACCGCCTGCATTTGCGGCGTTTCCGCCTTCGTCGTTGCTAGGTTCGGTGGGGTCGATGCAGCTTGGGGCGCGATAGGGCTCATGGTGTTTTTTGTGCGGTTTCGGGCCGCAGTCAATCAAAGTGCGAGCGCGCTGCCGGCGCAGCGAGATGTTGGCAATAAGAGTGCCCGCGAGGCTAAACTTTAACTATGAAGAACGCTGCACAATATGTCAACTCACGACTGGGACGTTTGCGACAATTGCCCATTTTTTGCACTGCGGTTTCTCACATCAGTAGATTCACCTTGGACGTGACGTACTAGCTTATGTCAATTGATTCATCACGTTTGTTCAACCGCCCCAAGCTATCGGAGATCGACCAAGCGTGTGCGTTGTGTGAAGCCACCGACCAAAGTGCGGTGTGTCGCGCGTGCGCCGACAGCTTGGGGCGCTCGGGGCGTGTATTTGTATGTGTGAAATGTGCTCTGCCCGGCGCGTCTCACGAGGTCTGCGGAAAGTGTTTGTCCGACCCCCCACACTTCGACTCCACAGTGGCCGCCTTCCACTATCGGTATCCGCTCGACAAACTGGTGCAGTCGTTAAAGTTCGGTGCAGATTTGAAGTTAGTGCGGTTCTTCAGTAACGCTATTGCCGAGGCGGTGCTCTCTTCAGCAGGGGGAAACCGTGTTTCCCCAGAGATTGTTATTGCCCTGCCATTGGCCAATCAACGCCTCAAGGAGCGCGGCTTCAACCAGGCGGCGTTGTTAGCCGCAGGGGTGGCGAAACAACTGAAGCTGCCGGTCGCGCATGGCGCAATGTTACGCATTCGCGAAACCCCGCCGCAATCCGGGCTCAACCGTGAAGCCCGCATCAAGAATATTCGTGGCGCATTTGCGTGTGATGCCAGCCTTGTGGGCAAAAGTGTGGCGATCATAGACGACGTGATGACCACGGGAGCAACTCTATCCGAGGCAGCCCGCACGCTCAGAAATGCTGGTGCGGAACGGGTCGAGGCCTGGGTGCTGGCGCGGGCTCTTTTGGAGCGAAGCTGATGGTTGACGTCGTGCTCGTCTCGCCTGAGATTCCGCCCAATACCGGCAACGTCATTCGCCTGTGTGCAAATACCGGTGCCAAGCTGCATCTGGTGCATCCGTTAGGCTTTGTCTGGGACGATAAACGTGTACGACGAGCGGGGCTTGACTATCACGAACTGGCGAACGTCACCCATCACCTTGACTGGTCCGAGTGTATGGCAGCCCTCGCGGGTCGCCGCCTGATCGCCATCGAAACCGGAGGATCTACACAACTCGACCAGTTTGCCTTTCGGCAAGGTGACGCGCTGGTGTTTGGACAAGAGACGGCAGGGCTCTCGAAGCAGCTTCTTTCTAGCTTCCCGCAGAGCCACCGAGTGACTTTACCCATGATGCCGGGCAACCGCAGTCTGAATCTTTCAAACGCGGTTGCTGTCACCGTCTACGAAGCGTGGCGTCAGTTGGGCTATCAAGGCAGCGTGATGCGGTAGGCCACCCGGGTATTTTGATCGCCCCAGCAACGAACCCGCATCAGCAGCGACTAGTTAATGGCAATGCGCTTCGACGCGGTTACCTGTTTCTTAGGCAGGACCAATGTCAACAGCCCGTTGGCGTACTTCGCCTCCACATTGGAGTTGTCGATTTCTTGGGCAACGACAAAACTGCGTGACGACTTGCCAAACACCCGCTCAGAATGCACCACACGCTCGCCCTCACCAGTCAATGGCTCCCGCTTGACTTCGGCTTCAATAGAAACCTCATTTTTTTCCACATTGACGTGGATATCCTCTTTTTGAACACCGGCCAGCACGGCGGTCACGCGGTAGGCTTTGTCGTCTTCTGCAACATCGATTTTGATGCGCGGCTCCCCCACCGTTGCGTGGCCGAAGATACCCGCGAAAAGATCATCGGTCGAAGGGCGAAGACGGGTGTTCAAATTATGTAACCGAACCAAGGCATTCATTATTGTCTCCTCATGATAAAAATGCAGTTTGTCGCACCAGCTGGATTGGACTGCAGGCAAGTGCTTTGACAAACCGTAAGTAGTTGCAACCACCAAAACTACAAGCGTCCTCTGCATTTAAATTAGAAAAAAATTTGCCTCATTTCTTATGTACATTAGGTCTTGCATCCGGCGCGATTGCCCCCATACTGGCCGGCCGGAAGTTTTCGCTCCCATGCAGAACACGAAGCCAACCGTAGCGTAACTTTTCCTACAGATCGAGTGAGACTGCGCCGGTATGTTGCGGTTGGCCTGAATGAATCTGCAGGATGCGCAGCCAGCTTTTGAGGCGAATGGGTAGCATTTGTAGTTGGGGGATGACGCATTCTCGTCAGCTG
>Ga0315900_10007585_pt1 | contig 14196 bp, 11 predicted proteins | sample LakEriMetagenome_FD_203521 | JGI IMG/M metagenome (GOLD analysis project Ga0315900, IMG submission 203521) | Freshwater fungal communities from buoy surface, Lake Erie, Ohio, United States - Buoy 12 MA114 | ecosystem: Environmental > Aquatic > Freshwater > Lake > Lake biofilm | place: USA: Lake...
CCCCGTTCAAGGCCCATGGTGCCATCTGGTCCACCATCGTATCCTACATGGTCAGCATCTTCCTGCTCGACCTCGTGAGCCCGGGGACCCGCGCGAACCTTCGCCGGATGACCTTGGGCGTCGCGACCTTCTGGAAACTGAACAGTGTGCGATGATGGAGGTGAAGGTCCGGCATGACATGGTCCCGGTGCTCCCGGCGATGGGCCCCAACGGGACCTGTCCCGCCTGCGGTGATGCGCACCTGCTGCCCCTGGGTACCGTGTTCCCCGGCATGCATGTGCTGGGCCGTTACCGCTGCGGTGCCTGCGGCATCACCTTCCTGCGCGACCTGCCGGTGGGTCATGCGGTGTCCCATCCCGTCACCCTCGGTGCCGATGGCGCGCCGCTCGGCAGCGACCGCCCACCGGTGTGGCTGGTGGAGCCCCTGGTGGAGGCCTTCGCACGTCCCGCCGAAGGGGAGGTGCGCATCGAACGCCGCGTGTACCGCGAAGCCCGCCGTGTGGTGGTGCTCAACACCCTCGACTTCCTGTATGGGCACGTGCTGCTGAAGCTGTACAACGCCCTGCACTACATCGACCGCCATCCCGATCTGGGCCTGGTGGTGATCCTTCCGCGCATGTACGCGTGGCTCATCCCCGACGGGTGTGCCGAGGCGTGGATCGTGGACCTTGGTCTGGGCAGGCTCCAGGGCTGGTATCCCGCCATCGACCGCTTCGTGCAGGAGCGGATCGCCACGTACGACGAGGTGCATCTGGCCAGGGCGTACTCCCATCCGGATGTGAGCGGTCTCGACCTGGGCCGGTTCACCCGCGTGGCGCCCTTCCCCGTGGAGCGGTTCGACGAGCTGCCGCCCCATGTGACCTTCGTGGCCCGGCAGGACCGCCTGTGGTACCGCGGGCCGGTCTGGCGCTTCATGCACCGGGTGGTGCGCCGGCTGGGGCTGGCAGGCGTGCCGGGCCGCTTCTTCCCCGCCGACCAGGACCGCCTGATGCGCCGCACCATGGCCCTGCTGCGGCGGCAGGTGCCCGGCGTCACCTTCAGCGTGGTGGGCCTGGGCCGCGCGACGCGCTGGGGGGCGGGCGTGGAGGACCTGCGCACCCAGCGCATGGACACCGCCACCGAGACGGCCTGGTGCAGGGCCTATGCCCGCAGCCAGGTGACCGTGGGGGTGCACGGCAGCAACATGCTGCTGCCCACCGCCCTGTGTGCGGGTTGCGTGGAGATCATGCCGCGGGAACGGCTCGAGAACCTGGCGCAGGACATCTCGGTGCGCTACGCCGACCGCCTGCAGCTCTTCATGTACAGGTTCGTGGACGAGTACGCAGGCCCGCGTGACGTGGCGCGGCAGGTGGCGTCCATGTTCCGCGACCACCGGCATTACCGCCGCAACAACCTGGAGAACATCCTCTGAACGCGCCTCCCCATCCTCCAACGGACCATGGACCGCTCCGAGACCAACGAACTGCTCGACACCCCGGTGCTGCTGCTGGCGTTCAATCGTTACGAGCCCGCCCGGCGCGTGTTCGAAGCGGTGCGGAACGCCCGGCCCCGCCGGTTCTATTTCGCGTGCGATGGACCGCGCAACCCCGCTGAGGAGGAGGCCTGCGCACGTGTGCGCTCACTGGTCGAGCTCGTGGACTGGCCCTGCGAGGTGCGCACGCGCTTCCAGCCGGCCAACGTGGGATTGAAGCATGGCGTGAGCTCGGCCATCACCTGGTTCTTCGAGCAGGAGCCCGAGGGCATCGTGCTGGAGGACGACACGGTGCCCGTGCCGAGCTTCTTCCGCTATTGCCGCGAGCTGCTCGAGCGTTACCGGCATGATGACCGCGTATGGTGGGTGCTCGGCAACAACCTCATGGCCTCCACGCGACCGGTGGCGCGCCATTCCTACTACTGCTCCCAGCACGGCTACGGCGCCCCCTGGGGCTGGGCCAGCTGGCGGCGTTCGTGGATGAAGTACGATGTGGACATGAAGGAATGGCCGAAGGTGCGCGGTACCCCTGACTGGGATGCGTTCTTCCTGACGCCTGCGGAACGGTACGAGGCCAACCAGCTCTTCGAGGGCACGTGGAACGGGCACTTCCGCACCTGGGACTTCCAGATGGACTTCGCCCGCATCCTCCACCGGGGCATCACCATCATCCCGGAGCACAACCTCATCCGCAACATCGGGTTCGGCGGCGACGGCACCAACACGCTGAAGGATGACGATCCCCGCAACGTGGACAACGTGAGCGAGATGCCGTTCCCGCTGGTGCACCCGCCTGAGCTCGTGGTGGACGTGGCCAGGGACAAGGCCTATTTCAACCGGTTCATCCGCACTCCGTTGCGGTCGCGCCTGAAGGGCTGGCTCAAGGGCCTGTTGTCGACGCGGTGATGTGCATCGACGGCGGGGCATGATGCCCGCCCGCGGCCGTTGGGGGCTATTATTGCCTGTCGTTCCAGCGACCCACCGGTGCAGATCGCCAAGCACAAGCTCGTCAACACCCTGTTCCTGCTGGGCTTCCCCTGCTACGGCCTGGGCAGCTACCTCTCGCTGAAGTCCAACTTCTCGGTGGGGCTCATGTTCGGCATCTCGCCGTTCCTGGCGATCCTGCTCTTCCACCTGGTGGACCTCCTGTACCGCGGGCGGGTGGTGGTGATGGTGAACCGGTACTTCTGGCTCGGCATGGCCTACCTCGCGGCGGTGGCCGCGGGCTACTGGGTCACCCTGCGCATCGGGTACGAGGGCCTCAACCCGGTGAACGTGACGACCCAGACGCTGGTGGTGCTGGTCCCGTTCCCGGCGGCGGTGGTGGTGCAGATCTACAACCGCGCCAACAGCGCCTTCAACTGGTCGAACATGGTGCTGGCGGGCATTGGCGGGCTCATGCTGATGAACGTGCTGGGCTATGCCGCGGGGTTCCGGTCGATGGGCCATGGCTTCGAGGGGCGCCTCAACCCCCCGTTCATCGGAGGCATCTACGATGGTGCCCACATGTACGCCGTGATCGCCCTCATGCTGCTCTTCCACCTGGGGGGCTTCATGCGGACCCCGATGCGCTCCGCGCTCCTGTTCGCCGCCTTCCTCGTGTGCCTCGCCCTGATCGCCAACGCGAACTCGCGGTTGTCCATCATGATCCTGCTCCTGCTCATGGTGCTCTTCATCACCAAGGCGATACGCGCGGTGAAGGGTCTCTTCGCGATCTCCCTGTTCACCATGCCGCTGCTCATGTCGTTCACGCTTCTGGTGTACAACGTGCTCTCGCTGCCCGTCTTCAGCGCGCTGCTGGGACGGGTGTCGAAGGAGGATGTGACCACCTTCAACGGGCGCACGTACCTGTGGGGGGCCGCGTGGGACTGGTTCGTGGATGACCGGCGCGGCCTGCTGTTCGGCAATGGCTTCATGGGGCAGGCGAACATCGGGCTGCTCGCGTTCATGAGCGAGCTGTGGGAGGGGGACTACCGCAACATCCACATGCACTCCACCTTCCTGGAGGTGCTGATCGGCCACGGGGTGTTCGCGCTCCTGCTCATGTACGTTCTGATGCACAGGGGCTACGTGCATTACCGGAGCGAGCACCTCGCGGGAACGGCCGAGGCCCCGCTTTTCGCGGCCATGGTGTACCTCCTGTTCATCTGGCAGATCGACCTCTTCTGCTACGGCACCACGATCGGGGCGCCGTTGTTGTTCGCGCTCTTCTCGGCCTTCTGCGTGCAGCAACGCTACATCACCAGGAGTCCGCTGCGGGGCCGCACCTCGGCCCTTGTATGAGCAACGGCGCCCACGCGGGGCGCCGTTCTCTCGGGGGGCTGCGGTCAGCGCACCACCACGCGGGCATGCCAGGGCGTCGCGCCCCCGGCCACCAGCACATAGGCACCCGGAGCGATGTCGCCGTTCAGCCTGATGCTGCGCTGGCCCGCCGCGAGGGTCACCTGCTGCACCATGCGGCCGCTGGCATCCATCAGCGCCAGCGTCGTGCCCGGTCCGGAGCCGCCCATCAGGCCGAGCTCGCCACCCTGCTCCACCGGATTGGGGAACACCGTGGCACCGGCAGCGCTTGCAACGGCCGCCTCGTCGATGCCCGTGGTGAGCCCGCAGAGCGCATCATCCTCGCGCACCAGCACCACCGAGGAATAGGCGGGGATGGTGATGGAGCCGCTGTGCAGCTGCCCGTCCACATCGCTCCAGCAGCCGGTGAGGGGCACGGTGGCGGACGTGGACAGTTCGTTGTAGAGCAGCACGTGGCGATCGTGGGGGTCGAGGGGTTGCACGTTCACCCGGTGCAGCTCGATGTTGTCGATCCAGTAGGTGCTCTCCTGGAAGTTGTTCATGAACGAGCAGAACCCCTGGTCGGTGATGCCGCTCTGGAAGAGCATGGTCACGTCGCGGCGCTCCGTGGTGAACGGGATGTTGCGGCGCACCACCATCTGCGGACCGGTCATCTGCGTCTGCGTCTTGAAGCCCGCCTCGAGGGTGCCGATCATGTTGCTCACCAGGCTGAACTTGAGGCGGTACCATTCGCCGTTCTGCACGCCGGCCTGGGCGATGTTCGTCAGGAAGAAGCTGTCATAGCTGCTGTTGTTGTTGAAGACCACCTTCATGGCGCCATTGTCCAGCTGGGAGTAGCTGTGGGTCATCTGGCCCTGTGCCGGCCAGCCCTGCCAGCCACCGATGCCGTTGTCGAAGGCGCCGTTGGCCACCAGGTTGTTGCCCAGCACGGCGGTGACCTCGCTGGTCTCCAGGCGCAGGGGGCTGCGGCCGGAGGCCGCATCGTTCCCGGTGAGCGCCTGCCATTTCTCCAGGAACAGGTTGCGTTGCACACCACCCTGGGTGTTCACCTGCTGGATGCTCACCTCGTTGTACGGATTGAAGTAGTAGTTGCCGTTGAAGTCGCCGAAATCGACCCAGCTGTTCGCGTTGTAGCAGTGCATCTGCTTCATGCAGAGCTGGTCGGGTGCGAGGCAGTACATCACGTTGCCCGAGTAGATCGTGTTGTACACGGGCACGTGGAAGGGGGCGGTGGCACCCGGACCGCTGGGGTTCGAGAAGTCCGAGATGCTCATCTGGATGGTGTTGTTGAAGAACACGTTGTCCTTGATCTGGTTGCCGGTGCTCACCATCGTGTGGTCCACATGGATGCCCGCGCCCTCGCAGTTGGCCACGGTGTTGTTCTGCACCAGGGTGTTCTTCACCGAGAACATGCCGAAGTAGATGCCCATGCCGGCGTACCAGTACCCCACCGCGTTCGGCGCCGCGCTCTCCAGGTTGCCGTGGATGTCGAGGATGATGTTGTCGCGGATCACCACCCCGTCGGCGTTCTCCATGCCGATGCCGCAACCGTCGTTGAGCAGGGCCAGGGCGTTCTGCACGAAGTTCTTCTCCACCAGGGTGTTGCCATAGGCGCTGATGCCGATGTAGCCCACGTTGGTGAGGCGGTTGCCCCGCACCACGTTGTCCGTGCCCTGGGAGCGGATGCCCATGTAGCCCCAGAAGGTCTCGCCCAGGCCGGGCTGCATGGCGATGTCGGTGAAGGTGTTGCCGGTGATCTCGCTGTAGTTGTCGAGCATGTCGATGGCCGTGCGGTAGGTTCGGTTGAACACGTTGTTCTCGTAGGTGTCGTGCTCGCCGTAGCTGAAGATGCCCATGCCCAGGTCCTCGAAGACGCTGTTGCGCACCGTCACATGGTGGCCGGCGTCCACCACCACCGCGCGTTCGGTCTGGTGGCGGAACTTGATGCCGTCGATGGTCACGTGATGGCGGTTGGGATGGATCCACACGCCGCGGTCGTGGGTGGCGGCCTCCACCAGCAGCGTGTTCGGGTCGGCGTTGCCGGGCGCGTGGAAGTAGAGCATGCCGGCCGTGGCATCGTGGTACCACTCACCGGGCATGTCGAGCTCGCTGAGCTTGTTGCGCAGGAAGTAGCCCCAGTGCAGTGTGTCGAGGTTGTAGTAGATGTCGTTGAACTGGACCTGGCCGGGGCTGCTGGCGGTCACCTGGCTCACGTCGTAGCTCCAGTTGGTGCCGCGCACCACCACCTCCGCACCGGCCCAATGGCCGGCCGGCTGGTTCAGGGCGCCGTCGTTGATGTAGGTGCTCGAGCCCTGTTCGTTCCGCAGCCAGCCGGTGTTGGGGTAGCGGGCCAGGGTCATCAGCGTCCCATCGCTGTAGAGCATGCGCACGGTCCCGGTGAAGGGGGCCTTCCAGATGCTGCCCTGGTGCACCGTCCAATTGGTCACCTCCTTGCTGCCGCTGATCACCGGCTTGTTGCCCGAGCCGTAGCTGCCCACGGTGATGGGGTTGGTGCCCGTGCCCGACGAGCCGATGATGAGCGCCCCGCGGTAGGTGCCGCCCCGCTTGAACAGGATCTGGTCGCCGGGCTGCAGGCCATAGATCACCTGGTTCACCCGGTCGATGGTGCGCCAGGCCTGTGCCTGGGAGGTGCCCGCGTTGGCGTCATTGCCCGTTTCGGACACGTAGTAGGTGGTCGCTTGAGCGCTGAGCGCAAGCATGCCGACGACCAGCAGGAGCAGGTGGCGGAGCATCATGGTACCGGAGTGGGGGAGGTGACGCATGGTGGATGACTTGACCCGTTCAACCGGCCCCGGCACGCCATGGTTCAGGTTATTCGACGAACGCCGCAGTGGTGTCGACGGATGCTCGGCCGGGGCTGGATGGGGCATCCACCGCCCGTTGTTGACGGTCGATGCCGGTGGCGGTGCGCCGCGGCGCAGGCGGGCGCATCTTTGGGCGGTCATTCCCCGTTGAAGCAGGCCTGCGGCCCGCTCGGCGGCCGCGTCACTTCGACCCATGCGACTCCTCGTCACCGGCGGATCGGGCTTCATCGGCACCAACCTGATGGCCCATTACATCCCACGGAACATCCCCCTGCTGAACCTGGATTGGAACCCCCCGCTCGATCCGTCACAACGGTCGTGGTGGCGCGAATGCGACATCCTCGACGAGGCGGCGATGGAGACCCTCTTCCGGGAGTTCGGGCCCACCCACGTGGTGCACCTGGCCGCCCGTGCAGACACGGACGAGCCCAACGACATCAACGCCTACCTCCAGAACCACGAGGGCACCCGGCGCCTGCTCGCCGTGGTGAAGCGCACCCCGTCCGTGGAGCGCCTCGTCGTCACCAGCACCCAGTTCGTGTGCGAGGCCGGCTATCAGCCCAAGCACGACCTCGATTTCAAGCCCTTCACGCTGTACGGCGAGACCAAGCGCCTTACCGAGGTGGCCACCCGCGAGGCGGGTCTCGGTTGCACCTGGACGATCATCCGGCCCACCACCATCTGGGGGCCCTGGAGCCTCCGCTACCGCGACGTGCTGTTCAAGGTGATGCGCAAGGGCCTCTACTTCCACCCCTCCAAGCGCAAGGTGATCCGCTCCTACGGCTACGTGGGCAACGTGGTGTGGCAGATCGACCGCATCCTGGAGGCGCCGCGCGACCTGGTGAACGGTCGCGTGTTCTACGTGGGCGACCGGCCCTTCGACCTGCGCACCTGGGTGGAGGCCATTTCCCGCGAGCTTGTGCACCGGCCGGTGCGCTACATCCCCTCCTGGCTCATCCGCACGGTGGCCCTGGGCGGCGACCTGCTCAAGCTGCTGCACATCCCGTTCCCCATCACCACGGGCCGGTTCCGCAGCATGACCAGTGATTACATCACGCCCATGGACGCCACCATCGCGGCGCTCGGTGAGGCCCCGTGGTCCCTGGAGGACGGGGTGAGCGAGATGGTCCGGTGGTACGATGGGGGTAGCGAGCGCATCCAGGCGCACACGCTGAAGGACCCCCGCCAACGGCATCCGATGCCGGCAGCCGACTGACCATGCTGGGCCGCAAGTGCGTCATCGGGCTGGATATCACCACCGGCACCTTCGCCGAGCAGGTCGCGGCGATCACGGCGCTCGGCCGGGCGCACCGTTCCAGCTATGTGTGCTGCGTGAACGCCCACATGACCGTGGAGGCCCGCGATGACCGTGCTTTCGCGGCGGTGGTGAACGGCGCCGACCTGGCCACGCCCGATGGCATGCCCGTGCTCCGGTCCCTCCAGCTCTTCCACAAGGTGCGGCAGGAGCGTGTGGCCGGCAACGACCTGCTCCCCGCGCTGTTCGCGGTGGCCGAGGACGAGGGGCTGTCCGTGTACCTCTACGGCGGCCGGCAGGAGGTGCTCGATGCCATGGTGGAACGTGCCGCCCGGGAGCATCCAGGCCTGCGCATCGCCGGTACCTGCTCTCCGCCCTTCCGGGCGCTGGCACAGGAGGAGGTTGAGGCCCACATCGCCGCGATCAACGATGCCGGCGCACACCTGGTGATGGTGAGCCTGGGCTGCCCCAAGCAGGAGCGCTGGATGGCCTCCATGAAAGGCAGGGTGCAGGCCGCCATGGTGGGCGTGGGTGGTGCGTTCCTGCTGTACGCCGGCGTGGACACCCGGGCCCCGAAATGGATGCGCGACCTCTCCCTGGAATGGGCCTACCGCCTTGCGCTGGAACCCCGGCGGCTCTGGAAGCGCTACCTGGTCACCAACACCCGCTTCCTGGTGCTCTTCGGGGCCGAAGGGGTGCAGCGGTTCCTCGGTGGTGCGGGCAAGGGGGCCTGATCACGTTCGGAAGGGTCACGTATAAGTCGTTGGTCATCAGCGTGAAGCGCGTATCCTGGGGCGCGGTCCCCAGCCTGGCACTATGATCGCCGAACGCCGACATCTGTCGACGAATCGGCCATCTTTATCGACGGGGTTGACGATCGGGGACGGGTCGCCTACTTTTGACCCACTCGTTCAGGACTGGCCGGTAACCGAAGCCATCCATATGGAGAACATTTCCACGACCCGTAAACGCGGAGGCCTTCAATCGATCCTAGGGGATCGCAGGACCGCGGGCGGCGACCTGAACGGGGAGCTTGCGGCCTTGCTGCGCAGCAGCCGCAACCAGGTGCAGAGCGGCCTGAACCGCGTGTTGACCCTGGAGCCCCTCACCACCGTGAAGGACCTGGTGATCGTGGGCGAAGGTCCTGCGGCCGAGGAGATCTTCCAGTACTGCGAGGACCAGACCGTGCGGGGCTACCGGTTCTGCGGCGTGTTCAACGATTCACCCATCGATGGTCCCTTGGGCGACCGGCTGACCGGCGGTGTGTCCACGGTGAAGGCCTTCGCGCTGCAGCATCGCATCGACATCGTGTACTGCGCCCTGCCGGGCACGCGCAAGCAGGACATCACCGACCTGATGGAGTTCTGCGAGCGCAACACCATCCGGTTCCGCGTGATCCCCTGCGCCGACAGCTTCATCCCCGTGGTGCAGGGCAGCGAGCTCGAGTTCCATGGTGCGGTGCCGGTGAGCAAGATCCGCCGGGAACCCTTGGACAAGGCGAGCAACCGGGCTGTGAAGCGGGCCTTCGACATCGTCTTCTCCCTGGCCGTCATCACGTTGATCTTCAGCTGGTTGTTCCCCATCCTGGCGATCCTCATCAAGCTCTCCTCCAAGGGCCCCGTCTTCTTCAAGCAGACCCGCCTTGGCGAAGGCAACCAGACCTTCGTATGCTACAAGTTCCGCAGCATGCGCATGAACGACGAGGCGGACACGAAGCAGGCCACGAAGAACGACCCGCGTGTCACCCGCATCGGGCGCTTCCTGCGCAAGAGCAACCTGGATGAGATGCCCCAGTTCTTCAACGTGCTGCTGGGCCAGATGAGCGTGGTGGGCCCGCGGCCGCACCCCCTGCGCCTCAACGACCAGTTCCGGGACATCATCGACAAGTACATGGTGCGCCACTTCGTGCGCCCGGGCATCACCGGCTGGGCCCAGGTGAACGGCTTCCGCGGCGAGACCCGCACCCCCGAGCTCATGGAGCGCCGCATCGAGCTCGACATCTGGTACCTGGAGAACTGGTCCTTCTGGCTCGACCTGCGGATCGTGGTGAGGACCGTGACCAACATGTTCGGCAAGGACCCCATGGCCTACTAAGGCGCCCACCCATTGGGAAAGGCCGGTCCGTTGACCGGCCTTTTTCGTGGGAGCCTCTTGGCGCGGAAGGAAAAGATCCTATATTTGCCGTCCCTTTTCGGAAAAGGCCATGGCCAACCACAAGTCAGCACTGAAGCGCGTTCGTCAGACGGAGACCCGCAACGAGCGGAACCGTTACCAGCACAAGACCACCCGCAATGCGGTGCGCAAGCTGCGCGACCTGAAGGACAAGAAGGAGGCGGAGAAGCTTCTCCCCGAGGTGTCCGGCATGCTCGACAAGCTGGCCAAGCGCAACATCATCCACAAGAACAAGGCGGCGAACCTGAAGAGCAGCCTCACCCGCAAGGTGGCCGGGCTGAAGTAAGGCAGGCCGCTTCGCGATCGAACGGACAGGTCCCCGCGCAGGGGACCTGTCGCATTTTCGGGGATCATGGAACGGAACCAAGAAGGACGGCGGTTGCGGTTGAATGAGTGGGCCCGTGACGACCAGCCGCGGGAAAAGATGCTCGCCCGGGGGGCCAAGGCCCTTAGCGATGCCGAGCTGCTGGCCATCCTGCTGCGCACCGGAACGGGCGAGGCCACGGCGGTGGACGTGGCCAAGACGGTGCTGCACCACCATGGCAACGACCTGGACCGCATGGGCCGGGCCACCGTGGCCGAGCTGCGTCGCATCAAGGGCGTGGGCCCGGTGAAGGCGCTCACCATCGCGGCCGCCCTGGAGCTGGGCATGCGCCGGCGCGGGGCGCAGGGGCGGGAGCGCGCGCGCGTGGCCACCAGCGCCGACGCCTACGAACTGGTGCACGCGCGCATCGCCGACCTCGCCGTGGAGGAGTTCTGGATGCTCGTGCTCGACCGGGGCCTTCGCCTGCTCGATCTGTGCCGCATCAGCGCGGGGGGCATGCACGGCACCGTGGCCGACCCCAAGGTCATCTTCAAGGAGGCCATCGACCGCCGGGCATCGGCCATCATCCTCTGCCACAACCACCCCAGCGGCCAGCTCAGGCCCAGCGAGGAGGACATCCGCCTCACCCGCAAGCTGGTGGAGGGCGGGCGCCTCATCGAGATCGCCGTGCAGGACCACCTCATCGTCACGTCCGGCGGTTATTACAGCTTTGCCGACAACGGCATGATGTGACATGACACCACCGCTGCGCATCCTCACCGTCATCGGCGCCCGCCCGCAGATCATCAAGGCGGCCGCCATCAGCCGTGCCGTGGCGGGTCCGTTCAAGGGGCGGATCCACGAGACCCTGCTGCACACCGGTCAGCACTACGATGCCAACATGTCGCAGGTGTTCTTCGACGAGCTGGGGATCCCCCGCGCCGACATCGACCTGGGCGTGGGCAGCGGCAGCCATGGCGCACAGACGGCCCGCATGATCGAGGGCATCGAGCAGGAGCTGAAGCGCAACGCGTACGACGTGGTGCTGCTCTACGGCGACACCAACAGCACGCTCGCGGGCGCCGTGGCGGCCAGCAAGCTCCACATCCCCGTGGCCCACGTGGAGGCCGGCCTGCGCTCCTTCAACAAGCGCATGCCCGAGGAGGTGAACCGCATCGTGTGCGACCACTGCAGCACCTGGCTGTTCTGCCCCACCGACACCGCCGTGGACAACCTGGTGCGCGAGGGCTTCAGCCTGGACACGGCTTCACCGGCCGACATGGACCGGCCGCATGTGGTCCAGTGCGGCGATGTGATGTACGACAACAGCATGCACTTCGCCGGGGTGGCCGCCGCACGCTCCACCCTGCTCGGGGACCTGGGCCTGGAGCCCGGGGGCTTCGCGCTCGTCACCGTGCACCGCGACCACAACACCGATGTGCCGGAGCGTCTCAATGCCATCGTCGCCGCGCTGCTCGCCGTGCACGATGCGCACCGCCTGCCGCTGGTGATGCCGGTGCATCCGCGCACGCGCAAATGCCTCGATCAGCACCTCGATCCCGCGCTGCGCCGTGCGCTCGCAGCGCGTGGTGGCATCCACCTGGTGCCGCCGGCCGGGTTCCTGGACATGATCGCGCTGGAGCGCCATGCGCGGCTGGTGATCACCGATTCCGGCGGCGTGCAGAAGGAGGCCTTCTTCTTCGGCCGGCCCTGCGTGATCCTGCGGCCGGAGACCGAGTGGGTGGAGCTCGTGCGGCACGGCCAGGCGGCGCTGGCGGACGCCGACCCCGCCCGCATCACGGCGGAGGCCGCGCGGTTCCTTTCCGACGGGGCGCCCGCGTGCCCGCCCATCTTCGGCGATGGGCATGCGGCCGAACGCATCTGCACCGAACTCCTCAGGGACCGCTGAACCATGCTGGCCAGCCTGGTCGATTACGCCCGTTGCTTCACGCATGCCCTGCGCACGCCCGAACAGCGGCGGTTGCTGGCCGCGCACCGTCGGGCCCTGGCCGCCCCGCCCGCGCTCACGGAGGCCGCGCTGCTGTCCGCCCTGAGCACCGCCGCCGATTGGCTCTGCCGCGCCCAGGACCACAGCGGCGACGGGGGGCTTGGCAGCCACCACCTGCTGCACGGCTGGGGCCGCACCTATCCGGAGACCACCGGCTACGCGATCCCCACGCTGCTCGCGCTGGCAGACCGTCTCCACCGTCCGGACCTGGAGCAACGCGCCGTTCGCGCAGCGGAGACCCTCCTGGCCCTGCAGCGTGCCGATGGCGGCTGGCAGGGAGGCCGGGTGGGCGAGGCGAGGGAGAGCGTGGTGTTCAACACGGCGCAGGTGGTGCGGGGGATGCTCGCCATGCACCACCGCTGCGGCGAGGCACGATACCTCGATGCCGCCGTCCGTGCGGGCAACTGGATCGTCGCCACGCAGGAGCCCGATGGCTCCTGGAGCCGCTCGAACTTCATGGGCCGCGCCCGCGTGTACGACACTTACGTGGACGCGCCGCTCCTGTTGCTGCACCAGGTGACGGGCAACGCGGCGTTGCGCGCCGTGGCCGGGCGCAACCTCTCGTGGGTGGCCGCACGGCAGCAGGCCAATGGCTGGTTCGCCGATGCCGACAACACGGTGAAGCACAACGACCGCCCCATCATCCATACGATCGCGTACACCATCGACGGGCTGGTGGAATGCGGTGAGCTGCTCGGCGACGGGCGGTGGATCGATCATGGGCACGCGGCCGGGCAGGTGCTGCGCGACCGGTTCCTGCAGCAGGGCCGGTTGAACGGTCGCTACAACGGGCATTGGAAGGGCAGTGAGCACTTCATCCCCACCGGCGGCGCCCAGCTGGCCATCGCCTGGGAGCGCCTGGCCCGCCACCGCGAGGCCATGGCCTACCGTGAGGCGGCCGCGCGCATGCGTGCGGTGCTGGTGGAGGTGCAACGCCGCTCCCTGGAAGGTCCGGCCGATGTGCACGGCGCCCTGCCGGGCTCCTTCCCGCTGTGGGGGCGCTACGAGAAGTTCGCCTTTCCCAACTGGGGCGTGAAGTACTTCGCGGATGCCCTACTTTGGGCCGGGGGCAAGGCCCCGCACTGATCACGGACACGCATGCCGCCCGACCTCCGCAGCTGGCCCGCGCGCCTCGGGGTGTCGCCGGGCGACACGGTGCAGTTGATGGCCGACGTCACGCGGCTGGCCCTGCTGTTCCGGCGGGCCAGGGTCCCGTTCGCCCCGGCCGACCTGCTGGACGCCTTCGCCGATGCGGTGGGGCCCTCGGGCCACGTGCTCGTGCCCACCTACACCTTCGACCTGGAGAACGGCGCCGCCTTCGATGTGCGCCGCACGGGCTCGATCAGCGGGGCGCTGGCGCTGGTGGCCTTGTCCCATCCGCGCTTCGTGCGCACCCCGCATCCCCTGCATTCGTTCGCGGTGTGCGGTGCGCAGGCCGCTGCGCTCGGCGCCTCCGCCGAGGCCGGCAGCTTCGGTCCGCGCTCACCGTTCGCCTTCCTGCGGGAGCACCGCGCACGCCTCATCGCCATCGACCTTCGGCTCGACGACGCGCTCACCTACGTGCACTACGTGGAGGAGCAGGTGGGCGTGCCCTACCGCAGGCACCGCACGCTCACCTTCGACCACGTGGCGGCCGATGGTCGCAGGGAGCGCAAGGGCTTCACCATCTATGCGAAGCGTCCGGGCCATCACATGCGGTTCCTCGGTCTCGACGAGCTGCTGCAGGGGGCGGGTGCGCTGCGGGTGGCGATGCTTGATGGCGCGCGGGTGCAGGTGGTGGACCTCGCCGCGGCGCACGACCTCATCGCACGCGACATCCGGGAGGACCGCGCCCGGCGCATCCACGCGTTCCGCTGGAGC
>Ga0315900_10007586_pt1 | contig 14195 bp, 13 predicted proteins | sample LakEriMetagenome_FD_203521 | JGI IMG/M metagenome (GOLD analysis project Ga0315900, IMG submission 203521) | Freshwater fungal communities from buoy surface, Lake Erie, Ohio, United States - Buoy 12 MA114 | ecosystem: Environmental > Aquatic > Freshwater > Lake > Lake biofilm | place: USA: Lake...
GCCGCGTCGGCGTCGTGGAACTGCGCCTCGAGCTCCGGCCGGCCCGAGACCGGCTGGCTCTGCCGCGACGCCCAGGCGCCGATCCGGCTCTCGCGCGGGCGCGTGGCGTAGTAGTCGGCGGTCTCGGAGTCCGTCGTCGGCTCGACGTCGCCCTCGATCCGCACCTGGCGCTCGAGCGGCTCCCACCAGAAGACGAGGGCCGCGCGCGGGCGCGCCCCGAGCTCGCCGCCCTTGCGGCTCTCGCGGTTCGTGTAGAAGACGAAGGTGCCGTCCGCGGTGACCTCCTTGAGCAGCACCATCCGCGCGGACGGCGTGCCGTCGCGGTCGGCGGTGGCCAGCGCCATCGCGTTCGGCTCGAGGACGGCGCCGGAGTCCTGCGCCACGCGGATCCAGTCGCGGAACAGCGCGACCGGGTCGTCGCCGGCCGCGGCCTCGGCGAGCTCGCCCTCGCGGTAGGACCTGCGCATCTCCCGGTAGGCCATGTCAGCCCTCCCCCGCGCCGTGGGCGGCGCGCTCCTCGCAGAGGTTGATCACGCGCAGCGCGGACTCCTCCACGGCCAGGTTCGAGACGTCGATCACGGGGCAGCCGAGGCGCCGGAACACCTGCTGGCACTCCTCGAGCTCCTCGAGGATCTTGCCGAGATCGGCGTAGTTGTTGCGGGCGCGGCCGCCCATGGCCCGGAGGCGCCGCCCGCGGATCCGCTGCAGGCGCTCGGCGTCGATGGTGAGGCCGACGATCTTGGCCCGGTCGATCCGGAACAGCTCCTTCGGCGGCTCGACGCCCGGCACGAGCGGCGTGTTGGCCGTCTTGTAGCCGAGGTAGCCGAGGTACATGGAGAGCGGCGTCTTGCCGGTGCGCGACACCCCGATGATCACGATGTCGGCGTCGACGAGGCCCTCGCCCGAGAGCCCGTCGTCGTGCTTGACGGCGAACTCCATCGCGGCGACGCGCTGGAAGTAGTCGATCTCAAGCGCGACGGGCCGTCCCGGCACCATCTCGGCCGTCACGCCCGACGCGACCTGCAGCGCCTCGAGCGGCGCGCCGAGCAGGTCGCAGGACGGGATCCCGCTGCGCTCGCAGAGCTCCGAGGCGCGCTCGCGCAGCGCCGTGTCGATGAGCGTGAAGAAGACCGCCGAGCGGCTACCCGCCTGGAGCCGGCCGACCACCTCCTGCAGGCCCTGCACGGTGGTCACGCGCGGGTGGCGCACGATGCTCACGGGCGACGCGGAGAACTGGGCCTGCACGGCGCGCGCCACGCGCGACGCCGTGTCGCCCGTGGAGTCCGAGATGAGGTGGATCTCGACGGGGTCGGGGCTCATCGCTGCAGCTGGGTGAGGTCGCCGACGGGGAGGAACGCGGCCGCCGCGTCGCGCACCAGCCGCACGCGGCCCGCGCGCAGCGCCGGATCGTCGGCGATGACCATGACGGCGTCGAACAGCCCGTCGATGGGCGCGGCGAGCTCGGCGGCGAGCCGCAGGGCCTCGGCCGGTTCGTCGGCCTGGGCGATCCGCGGCCCGAGCTCCGCAAGGCGGTCGATCAGCGCCCGCTCGGCCGGGTCGGCCAGCAGCGCGGGATCGAGCGCGTCGGCCGGAACCTCCTTGTCGCCGATCCGGCTGCAGCGCACCGCCGCCGCGTGGGCGCGGGCGAGCTCGTCGGTGTCGCGGGCGGCGTGGAGCGCGCGGGCGAGCGCCGCGTGGCGGGCCGGGTCGACGGGTCCCGCGCCGCGGGCGGCGCGCTGCACGTCGACGGGCACGCCCTCCTCGCCGAGCGCCTGGTCGACGCGGTCGAGCACGAAGGGCACGACCACCTCGTGGACGGCGTCGGCGTCGAGCTCGAGGTCGGCGGCCTGCCCGACGAGCAGGCCGTGGGCGTGCGCGACGAGCGCGGGCAGGTCGAGCGGCATCCCCCAGCGGGCCTGGATCTCGACGATGCCGGCGGCCGCGCGACGCAGGGCGTACGGGTCGCGCGAGCCCGTCGGGCGCTCGCCGATCGCGATCACCGAGACGAGCTGGTCGAACCGCTCGGCCAGCGCGAGCAGCGCACCGGGCAGGGTGTCGGGGACGGGTCGGCCGGCGCCGTCGGGCCGGTACTGCTCCGCGATCGCGAGCGCGACGGCCTCCGGCAGGCCCGCGGCACGCGCGTACTCCATGCCGGTCTCGCCCTGCAGCTCCGCGAACTCGCCCACCATCGTCGAGGCCAGGTCGGCCTTCGCGAGGCGCGCCGCCTCGAGCGCGTGGGCGCGGTCGTCGGCGGAGGCCCCGGCGGCGTCCGCGAGGGCGCCGGCCAGCTCGACGAGCCGGGCGGTGCGGTCGGCGAGCGTGCCGAGCCGCTGGTGGTAGGTGATGCGGTCGAGCTCGGCGGCCATCGCCTCGATGCCGCGCTGGCGGTCCTTGTCGAGCGAGAAGGCGGCGTCGTCGAGGCGGCCGGCGAGCACGCGCTCGTTGCCGGCCCGGACGGCCTCGTCGGCATCCGGATGCGAGTTGACCACCGTCAGGAAGGCCGGCCGGATGGTGCCCGTCTGCCCGCGCAGCGGCAGGTAGCGCTGGTGCGACTGCATCGCGCTGACCAGCACCCGCTCGGGCAGGTCGAGGAACCGCTCCTCGATCTGGCCGTCGAGGACACGCGGCCACTCGACGAGGTAGACGACCTCGTCGAGCACGCGGCCCGGATCCTCCCAGCTCGCGTCGTGCGCCTTCGCCGACGAGGCGAGCAGCGCCTCGATCACCTCGCGGCGGTCGGCCGTGCGCACGGCGACGCCGGCGCCGCCGAGGTCGGTCACGTAGTCGTCGGCGCTCGCCAGCTCGAGCTCGGGCCGCAGCACGCGGTGCCCGCGCACGGTGCGTCCGCTGCGAACCCCCTGCACATCGGCGTCGAGCAGGCGCTCGCCGTGCAGCACGCAGAGCGTGCGGATCGGCCGCGAGAAGCGCAGGGCACCGGTGCCCCAGCGCATGTTCTTGGGCATCTGCAGGCCCTCGATCAGGCCGTCGACGACCTCCTGCACGCAGGCCGCGAGCGGCACGGCCGGCCGCTCCACGGTGGCGGTCAGGAGCCCCTCGGCGTCCAAGCCGAGCTGGTCCGGGGTCAGGCCGTGCTTGCGGGCGAAGCCCTCGGCGGCCTTCGTCCAGGCGCCCTGGTCGTCCTTGCCCGCGCGCTCCGGCGGCCCCGTGACGGTGATCGTCTCGGCGGGCGCCTCGGCCGGCACGCCCTCGGCCAGCACGGCGATCCGGCGCGGCGTGATCAGCGCCTCCACCGAGGCGGGCGCGAGACGCCGCTCGGCGAGCAGCCGCTCGACGGCGGGCGCGGCCTCGCGCTCGGCGACGCGGCACGCGTTGGCGGGCAGCTCCTCGCAGCCGAGCTCGATCAGGAGCGTCTCGCTCACGCGAGCTCCAGGCCGAGGTAGGCGTGCGCGACGGCGCGCGCCAGGGCGCGCACGCGGCCGATGTAGGCGACGCGCTCCGTGACGGAGATCGCGCCGCGCGCGTCGAGCAGGTTGAAGGCGTGCGAGCACTTCAGCACCTGGTCGTAGGCCGGCACCGGCAGCCCCGCGTCGAGGCAGCGCCCGCACTCGGCCTCGTGGTGGTCGAAGGCGCGCACCAGCCCGTCCGTGTCGGCGACCTCGAAGTTGTAGGCCGACCACTCGCGCTCGCCGCGCGCGTGGACGTCCGCGTAGGTGATGCCGGGCGCCCACACGAGGTCCCAGCAGGAGTCGACGCCCTGCAGGTACATCGCGAGCCGCTCGAGGCCGTAGGTGAGCTCGACGGAGATCGGATCGCAGTCGATGCCGCCCGCCTGCTGGAAGTACGTGAACTGCGTGACCTCCATGCCGTCGAGCCAGACCTCCCAGCCCGTCCCCCACGCCCCGAGCGTCGGCGCCTCCCAGTTGTCCTCCACGAAGCGCACGTCGTGGGCCGCGGCGTCGATGCCGATCGCGGCCAGCGAGCGCAGGTAGTCGTCCTGGACCGTCTCCGGCGAGGGCTTGATCAGCACCTGGAACTGGTAGTAGTGCTGCAGCCGGTAGGGGTTCTCGGCGTAGCGCCCGTCCGTGGGCCGGATCGACGGCTCGACGTACGCGGTCGACCAGGGCTCGGGCCCGAGGCAGCGCAGGAGCGTGGCCGGGTTCATGGTCCCGGCGCCGACCTCCGTGTGGTACGGCTGCACCACGGCGCAGCCCTCGGCGGCCCAGAACGCCTGCAGGCGCAGGATCAGGTCCTGGAACGTCTTCGGCGCGGCATCGGTCTGCACGGAGGCAGGGTACCGATTCGCACCGGCCACCCGCCCCGCCCGGGCGTATCGGGGATACCCTGAGACCGATGCAGCGGGCCCTGCTCAGCACCGCGTTCGCCCTCGTCGCGCTCGGCGCCGCCGTGCCCGCGGCCGGCGCCGTGACCTACGAGACCCTCACCACGGAGCTCCAGTCGCCGACCGCGATCGCGTTCCGGCCCGGGGTCGCGAACCCCGTCGTGACCGAGCAGAAGGGCCGCATCGTGACGGTCCGCAAGGGCAAGGTCGTCGTCCTCGCCGACCTCGCCGACCGGGTCGGCCAGGCCGGCGGCGAGCAGGGCCTCCTGGGCCTCGCCTTCCACCCGCGCTACGCCGAGAACCGCTTCCTGTACGTGAACTACACCGACGTGGCCGGCAATACGCAGATCGTGCGCTTCACGACGGGCCGCTTCCACAAGCCGCTGAAGGGCTCCGCGAAGACGCTCCTGTCGGTGCGCCAGCCGTACGCGAACCACAACGGGGGCAGCCTCGCCTTCGGCCCGGACGGGTTCCTCTACATCGGCCTCGGCGACGGCGGCTCGGGCGGGGACCCGGGCAACCGCGCCCAGAACCCGAGCACGCCGCTCGGCAAGATCCTGCGCATCGACGTCGACGGGGGCGACCCGTACGCGATCCCGCCGACCAACCCGTTCGCGGGCGGCGGGGGCGACCCGACCGTGTGGGCGCTCGGCCTGCGCAACCCGTGGCGCTTCTCCTTCGACCGCCGCGGCGGCGGGCTGTGGGTCGGCGACGTTGGCCAGCGCCAGCGCGAGGAGGTCAGCTGGGTGCCCCGCGCCGCCCCGCCCCTGCCGAACTTCGGCTGGAACGCCTTCGAGGGCGACAAGGCCTACGCGCCGCAGCCCACCCGCGGCGACCTGATCAAGCCGATCGCGACCTACGACCACGGACAGGGCTGCAGCGTCGTCGGCGGCTACGTCTACCGCGGGAGGGCCATCCGCTCCCTGCGCGGGCGCTACGTCTTCGGCGACTGGTGCAAGGGCGCGATCTGGGCGATCACGCGCAAGGACACGACGCGCACGCCGATCGGCGTGACGCTGGCCAAGCTGACCACCTTCGGCGAGGACGACCAGGGCGAGCTCTACGCCGCCTCCGGCACGGGGCGCCTGATCAAGATCGTGCCCTGATCAGGAGCGGCCCGTGCGGCTGAGCAGCGCGAGGCGCACGTCTCCGTGCTCGGCGGCCGTCTCGCGCACGATCCGCGCGATCGCCGCGCGCGACTCGGGATCCGGGACGAGCCCCGGCGCGAGCGGCTCGGCCAGCAGGCGCGCGGTCCAGCGGGCGGCCTCGGGCCCGAGCGGCCAGCCCGAGCCGCAGTCCGGGCAGACGGCGCAGCCCTGGGCCGCGTCGTAGGCCACGGGCGGCCCGCCGCAGCCCGCGCAGGCCGCGACCTCGGGCCGCCAGCCGGCGAGGGCGAGCAGCTTCAGCGCGAAGGCCAGCGCGAGCGCGTCGGCGGCCGCGCGCGGATCCTCGCCGAGATCGTCCGCCAGCGTCTCGAGGAAACGGGTGAGGCCCTGGAAGAGCCGCTCGTCGGGCTCCGGCTCGGGGAACAGCCGCACCACGGCCTCGACGCCTGCGGAGGCGGCGAGCGCCCGCACGGGGTCGGCGCGGATCGCGTCGCCCGAGTCGAGCACGTCGGCGGAGGTGAGCACCGCGAGGTCGCCGCGACCCGGGGCCAGCACGGCCTCGATCCGCGTCAGGGGCTCGAGGCGCGCGCCGAGCCGGCTCGTCGTCTTGCGCGCGCCCTTGGCGATCGCGCCGACCCGGCCGTGGCCGGGCGTCAGCAGGTGGGCGACGCGGTCCGCCTCGCCCGTCCGGAAGGTGCGCAGCACGATCGCCTCGGTCGCGAAGGACGCGCCGGGCACCGAGCTCAGTCCTGGACGAGCGGCAGGAGCTCGCCGTTGCGGTCGAGCGCCGCGATGTCGTCGTAGCCGCCGACGGGCTGGCCGTCGATGATGATCTGCGGGATCGTCATCCGGCCCGTCATCTCGACGAGCTTCTCCCGGAAGCCCGGGATGCGGTCGACGTTGATCTCCTCGTACGCGATGCCGCGCGCATCGAGGAGCGCCTTCGCGCGCATGCAGAACGGGCACCAGTCCGCGGAGTAGAACTCGACCTTCTTCATGCCCCCGACAACGCCGCTCCCGCCCGGCGCATTCCCCGCCGCCGCGGGCGCGGCTGGCAGGCGGGGCAGACGTGCGTGCCGCGCCCCGCGCTGCGCGTCTTGACGATCTCCGTCCCGCAGGCCGGGCACGGCTCCCCGTCGCGGCCGTAGACCCGGAAGCGCTCCTGCATCGAGCCGTAGCCGCCCTCCGGCGACCGGAAGTCCCGGATCGACGAGCCCTGCGAGCGGATCCCCTCCTCGAGCGCCGCCCGGATCTCGTCGGCGAGCAGGTCGAGCTGGGCCCGCCGCAGGCGGCCCGCGGGCGTGTCCGGGTGGATGCGGGCCGCGTTGAGCGCCTCGTCGGCGTAGATGTTGCCGATGCCCGCCACCACCCGCTGGTCGAGCAGGAGCGCCTTGACCGGCGCGCGCCGCCCGCGGAAGGCGTCGCGCAGGACCGCTCCGTCGAAGCCCGGGCCGATCGGCTCGGGGCCGAGGCGCGCCGCGAGGTAGGCCTCCGCCGCGTCGTCGGTGAGCAGGTCCCAGGTGCCGAAGCGCCGGGCGTCGGCGTACCAGAGCGCCGTGCCGTCGGAGAGGACGAGAGCCGCCCGGGTGTGCGGCGGCTCGCCCGCCGCGGGCATCAGCCAGTTGCCGGTCATGCGCAGGTGCGAGATCAGGGTCTCGTCGCCGTCGAGCCGGAACAGCAGGTACTTGCCGCGCCGGTCGAGCGCGAGCACGGTGCGCCCGCGCAGCCGCCGCTCCACCCGCCGCGGGTCATCGGCGCCGACGAGGCGGGGGTCGCGCACCTCCACCGCCTCGATCGCGCGGCCCTCGACGTGCGGCGCGAGCCGCCGCCGGACCGTCTCGACCTCGGGCAGTTCGGGCATGCCCGCAGCCTAGCCGCCGCGGGCTACGGCCCCGGCTTCGCGGCCGCGATCGCCGCCTCGATCTCGGGGACGAGGTCGGCGATGCCGTACTCCGCCGCGACGGCGGCGAGGTCGAAGTGCGATCGGTCGAGCACCTCGATGCTGAGCACGCGCTCCTCGGCGTCGAGATCGACCACCGCGACACAGGGCTCGACCTCCTCGGAGATGTCGACCTCTCCCGGGGCGATGGTGATCATGATGATCCCGTCGTCGGGGACGGTGTACGCGCTGATCGTCACGGTTCGATCGTAGTGCATGCTCATCGTCGCCTCCGGGTTCGGGCGGGCCGCCACCACGCCGTGATGACGACGGCGTGCGTACCGGCATCCCGCCAGATGACGGTCAGCTCGCGCCTGCCGAAGACGCGCGCGGCGCGATAGCGCTCATCCCGGTCGCCCGGGCTCTGCACCTCGAACCGGTGGGGCTGCCGCATCGTGAGCGGCACGGCCTCCCGCGGAACGCGTCGCCCTCGTATGCGGACATCCGCGTGCTGCCGGTACTCGGGAACCATGCGCCGATGCTGTGCGATGGGACCGGATCGGCGCCGCACCGCACCGGACCGGAAACGCACGGATGCGCACGCCTTCCGCGCCTACGCCGCCCGGGCGCGCGGGTGCGCCGCCAGGAACGTCTCACGCAGGTGCGTGCCCGCGACGTGCGTGTAGATCGCGGTGGTGGCGATCCGCTGGTGGCCGAGCAGCTCCTGCACGGTGCGCAGGTCGCAGCCGCCCTCGACGAGATGCGTCGCGAAGGCGTGGCGCAGGGCGTGCGGCCCGACCCAGTCGGGCAGCCCGAGCGGCTCGGCGTGGCGGCGCACGATCAGGAACACCCCGCGCCGCGTCAGGCGCCCGCCGCGGTTGTTGACCAGCAGCGCGTCGACGTCCTGGCGGCGCCCGAGGTGGGCGCGCCCGCGCGCGAGGTAGCGCTCGACCGCCTTCACGGCCTGCCCGCCGGTCGGCACGACGCGCTCCTTGCCGCCCTTGCCGAGGACGCGCACGAGGCCGGTCTCGCCGTCGAGGTCGCCGGGCCTCAGCCCGCACAGCTCCGAGACGCGCAGGCCCGCCCCGTACAGCAGCTCGAGGACGGCGCGGTCGCGCAGCCCGAGCGGGTCGGCGCCGGGGTGCTCGCAGAGCGCGATCGCCTGCTCCGCGGTGAGGGCGTGCGGCGGCGCCTGCGGCGCCTTCGGCAGCGGCACGTCGCGGACGCCCGCCTCGCGGGCGCCCTCGCGGGTGCGGTGGCGCAGGAGCGAGCGCGCGGCCGCCAGCCGGCGCCGCACCGTGGCCGGGCTGAGGCCGCGCTCGCGCAGCCCGAGCGCGTACGGCTCGAGGTCGCGCCCGTCGACCCGGTCGAGGTCGAGGCCGCGCGCCTCCAGGTACCCCTGCAGCTCGGCGAGGTCCGTGCGGTAGGCCGTGATCGTGTGCGGCGAGGCGTCGCGCTCGAGCTGGAGCGCCTCGAGGAAGTCCGCGATTCGCGGGTCCTGCTGCATAACGGGGAAGTTCGCGGACGACGGCCGGCGTCCTGCGCGACCCGGTGGTACCGTTGCCCGATGCGTGGCCTGCGCACCGCGATCCTGTCGGCCCTGGCCCTGGCGGCCTTCGCCGCGACGGCGCAGGCCGCCATCCCCAGCCCGCCCGTCTCCCTGACCGCTCAGGCCGGCGACGCCGTGATCACCCTGACCTGGAAGCCGCCGGCGAACGCCGACGCCGCGCTGAAGCAGCGGCTCCGGTACCGCGTCTACGCCAAGTCGGTGACCGCGGGGACCGCCCTGCCCGCGAACGACTTCGGCGTCTTCGGGGCCACCCCCGTCGTCGATCTCGCCCCGGGGACCCTCACCTACGCGCTCGGCTCGAACCCGGATTGGGCGCTCTTCAACGGCGAGCCGTACTGGATCGCGGTGCGCGCGTTCGACCCGGCCGTCAACGGCGGTGAGAGCAAGTACAACCCGATCGTCGCCGCGACGCCCTTCGGCCGGCCCGGCCTGCCGGGCATCTTCGAGTTCAGCGCGCGCGACGGCGCGATCGCGGTGTCGGCCCTGAAGCCCGGAGACACCAACGGCAGCCCCATCATCGACTACACGATCACGACCACGGGCGGCTCGTGCACCGCCACCGCGGCGGTCGCGGCCTGCACGATCAGCGGCCTGTCCACGGGCACGTACGCGATCCGAATCTGCTCACGCAACGCCGCCGGCACCAGCACCGCCTGCCGCACGCGATCGGGCATCGCCGTCACGAGCACGGCCGACTGCGGGAGCGCCGCCGGCTGCGCCGCGGAGGCCGGGGGCAGCGGAGGCGGCGCAGGCGTGGCGGCACCGGCGGCCGCCAGCGCCGACGGCAGCGCGACAATCAGCGTCGCCGCCGCCCGCGTGACGCGTCGGCAGAGGGCCCTGTCCGTCGCGGTGCCCGTCACGGCGACGGGCCTGTCCGCCCTCGCGACCACGATCACCGCCTCCGTCGGCTCGCGTCAGGTCGGCACCTGCAGCGCCTCCGCGACGCCGGTCGCCGGCGCCGCGACCACCCTCGGCTGCCGCCTCGGCGCACCCGTGCGCGCGGCGCTGCGCCGGAACGCGCTGCGCCTGACGATCGTCGTCACGGGCACGCCAGCCGACGGCTCCGCGGCGCTCACGGCGACGCGCAGGCAGCGCGCGCCGCGGGGCTGATCCGAGACCGTCGGCGCTAGACGCCGACGCCCTCGACGAGGTCGCCGAGGTGCGTGTACGGCAGCCCGTGGCTCTCGGCGACCGGCTGGTTGGTGACCTTGCCGGCCATCACGTTGACGCCCTTGGCGAGCGGCCGCGAGAAGCGCAGCGCCTCCTCCAGGCCCTTGTCGGCCAGGAGCTCGGCGTACGGCAGGGTCACGTTCGTGAGGCCGCGGGTCGAGGTGATCGGCACCGCGCCCGGCATGTTGGCGACGCAGTAGTGCACGACGCCGTCGACCTCGTAGACCGGGTCGGAGTGCGTCGTCGGCTTCGAGGTCTCGAAGCAGCCGCCCTGGTCGATCGCGACGTCGACGAGCACGGCGCCCGGCTTCATCGCGCCGAGCATGTCGCGGGAGACGAGCTTCGGAGCGCGGGCGCCCGTGACGAGCACCGCACCGATCACGAGGTCGGCGCCGGTGATCGCCTCCTCCACCATCTGGCGGTTCGAGATCTCCAGCGTGATGCGGCCGTCCATCATGTTCTCGAGCTCGCGCATGCGGTCGACCGAGCGCTCCAGGACCCACACGTCGGCCTGCATGCCGACGGCGATCAGTGCGGCGTTGTAGCCGACGATGCCGCCGCCGAGCACGACCACCTTGGCGGGCGCCACGCCCGGCAGGCCGCCCAGCAGGATGCCGCGGCCGCCCTTGGGCTTCTCGAGCGAGTGGGCGCCCATCTGCGGCGCGAGCCGGCCCGCGACCTCGCTCATCGGCGCGAGCAGGGGCAGCCGGCGGTCGTCGGTCTCGACGGTCTCGTAGGCGATGCAGGTCGCGCCCGTCTCGACCAGCGCCTTCGTGAGGGCCTCGTCGGGGGCGAGATGCAGGTAGGTGAAGAGGATCTGCCCGGGGCGGATCTTCGACCACTCGGGCTCGAGCGGCTCCTTGACCTTCATGACCATGTCGCAGGACGCCCAGACCTCGTCGCAGGGGGCCGTCCGGGCGCCGGCGGCCACGTAGGCCTCGTCGGGGAACGAGCTCCCCACCCCCGCCCCCGTCTCGACCACGACCTCGTGCCCGCGCTGCACGAGCTCGCGCGCGCCGGCCGGCGTCAGCGCGACGCGGTACTCGTCCTTCTTGATCTCCTTGACGACGCCGACGCGCATCGCGGAACCTCCGGGTCGGGGGCGGTCATGAACCGCACGGGATGCTAGCGGCACAGGGGCCGGGCGCGGCCATGCCGCGGCGGCATCGGCTCAGGCGCAGGCCGCGCGGGCCAGCTCGACCGTGATGTCGCTGAGCAGGTCGACGTGCTCGACCCGGATCCGCTCGTCGGGCGAGTGGATCAGCTCCATGCCCGACGAGAGGTTGACGCAGCTCAGGCCGGCGGCGTTGAAGGCGTGCGCGTCCGCCCCGCCGCCCGTCTCGATCTCCTCGACGGCGCAGCCCGCGGCCGTCAGCGCGCGGCGCGCGATCGCCACGACCGGGTCGTCCGGCGAGAAGGCGTAGGCGGTGTACTCGCGGCGCTCCGCGATGTCGACGTCGCAGCCCGCTCCCGTGGCCGCCGCGGCGAGCGCGTCGGCCGTCTCCGCGGCCAGGCGCACGACCTCGGCGTCGTCGTGGCTGCGCATCTCGAGCCCGACCCGGCACTCGTCGGGGACGATGTTGCGCTGGCGCCCGCCCTCGATCGTGCCCACGTTGCGCGAGGCGCCCGAGGGGAGCCGGCCGAACTCGAGCGCGGCGAGCGCACGGGCCGCCGCGTGGACGGCGTTGCGGCCCTCCTCGGGGGCGATGCCGGCGTGCGCCGCCCGGCCCCGGAAGACGGCGTCGATCGAGATCTGGCTCGGGGCGCGCAGCACGATCCGCCCGGGCGGCCCGTCGACGTCGTAGACGAAGCCGAGGCGCGCCGCCAGCCGCCCGCAGTCGAAGGCGCGGGCGCCCTTCAGCCCGACCTCCTCCTGCACCGTGATCACGAGCTCGATCCCCGCGTGCGGCATGCCGGTCTCGAGGATCCGCCGGATCCCGTCGATCATCCCGGCCACCGAGGCCTTGTTGTCGGCGCCGAGGATCGTGGGGTTGGCGTTGACGACCCAGCCGTCCTCGATCACGGGCTCGATCGGCCCGTCGGGCGGCACGGTGTCGACGTGCGCGTTGAGGAAGATCGGCTCGCCGGGGGCCGTGCCGGGGATGCGCGCGTGGAGGTTGCCCGCGTCGCCGCCGATCGACGGCCCGACGTCGTCCTCCTCGGAGTCGATCCCGAGCGCCGCGAGCTCGGCCCGCACGAGGTCGATCGCGGCGCGCTCGCGCCCCGGCGGCGTCTCGAGCCGGGCGAGGGCCAGGAACAGGTCGAGGGCGCGGCTCACGCTAGGCCGCGGCGCTGGCGTCCCGTGCCGCACCGGTCGACGCGCCCGCGCGGTGGGCGATCGCGGCCCCGACGAACTCGCGGAAGAGCGGCGCCGGGCGCGTCGGGCGCGACTTGAACTCGGGGTGGAACTGGCTGGCCACGAACCACGGATGGCCCGGCAGCTCGATGATCTCGACGAGGTCCTTCGAGGCGAACGTGCCCGACACGACCAGGCCGTGGCGCTCCAGCTCGGGGCGCAGCAGGTTCGAGACCTCGTAGCGGTGGCGGTGGCGCTCGTAGATCGTCTCCTCGCCGTACGCCGCGTGGGCCTTCGTGCCCGGCTTGAGCACGACGGGCTCGGCGCCGAGGCGCATCGTGCCGCCCATGTCGCGGACGTCCTTCTGCTCGGGCAGGAGGTCGACGATCGGGTGCGGCGTCTCCGGGTCGAACTCGGTCGAGTTGGCCCCGGGCATGCCCGCCACGTGGCGCGCGAACTCGGCGACGGCGATCTGCATCCCGAGGCAGATCCCGAGGAACGGCACCCCGCGCTCGCGGGCGTAGCGCGCCGCGGCGATCTTGCCCTCGATCCCGCGCCCGCCGAAGCCGCCGGGGATCAGGATGCCGTCCACGGAGCCGAGCTCCTCCTTGGCCTCGCCGCGCAGGACCGCCTCCGCGTCGAGCCAGACCAGGCGCAGGACCGCGCCGTGGTGGATCGCGCCGTGCTTGAGCGCCTCGACGACCGACAGGTAGGCGTCGTGGAGCTGGATGTACTTGCCCACGATCGCGATCGAGACCTCGCCCTCGAGCCCGTCGACGCGGTCGGCGAGGGCCTCCCACTCGGCCATGTCGGCGGCGGGCGCGTCGATCCCGAAGCTCTCGAGCACGAGGTCGTCGAAGCCCTGGTCGTGCAGGGCGAGCGCGACGCGGTAGATGTTCGAGGCGTCCTCGCAGGCGAGGATCGCGCGCGGGTCGAGGTCGGCGAACAGCGCGATCTTGTCCTTCAGGTCGCGCGTGATCGGATGCGACGCGCGGCAGACGACGATGTCGGGCGTGATGCCGATGCGGCGCAGCTCGTTGACCGAGTGCTGCGTCGGCTTCGTCTTCAGCTCGCCGGCCGCCTCCACCATCGGCACCAGCGTGCAGTGCACGTAGCAGACGTTCTCGCGCCCGACCTGGTTGCGCAGCTGGCGGATCGACTCGAGGAACGGCAGGCTCTCGATATCGCCGACCGTGCCGCCGATCTCGACCAGCACGACGTCGACGGCCTCGGCCTCGGAGACGCGCGTCACGCGGCGCTTGATCTCGTCGGTGATGTGCGGGATCACCTGCACCGTCGAGCCGAGGTACTCGCCGCGGCGCTCGCGCCGGATCACGCTGTCGTAGATCGCGCCGGCCGTGGCGTTCGACAGGGACGAGGTGTTCTCGTCGATGAAGCGCTCGTAGTGGCCGAGGTCGAGGTCGGTCTCCGCCCCGTCCTCCGTCACGAACACCTCGCCGTGCTGGAACGGGCTCATCGTGCCCGGGTCGACGTTGATGTACGGGTCGAGCTTGATCACGGCGACGCGCAGGCCGCGGCTCTTGAGGATGCGGCCGAGCGAGGCGGCGGTGATGCCTTTGCCGAGGGAGGAGACGACGCCGCCGGTGATGAACACGTACCGGGTCTTGGTCTCCGCCACTGGGTCCTCCGTCAGACGCTGTGGAGGATCCTAGGCGGGCGATCGGACGCCCGCGCCGGGTCAGCCGGACAGGAGCGCGAGGACCCGCGCCGTGAACCCCGAGGCGTCCACCACGCGCGGCACGCCGACGACCAGGGTGGCCCCCGTCGGGGGCAGCGCGTCGAGCCCGACCAGGCCCTCGAGGTGCCAGAGCCCGGCGGGCAGGGTCGTCAGGTGCACCGGGTACGCGTCGTCG
>Ga0315900_10007591_pt1 | contig 14184 bp, 19 predicted proteins | sample LakEriMetagenome_FD_203521 | JGI IMG/M metagenome (GOLD analysis project Ga0315900, IMG submission 203521) | Freshwater fungal communities from buoy surface, Lake Erie, Ohio, United States - Buoy 12 MA114 | ecosystem: Environmental > Aquatic > Freshwater > Lake > Lake biofilm | place: USA: Lake...
ACTCACTGCCCGGCCACCTGACGTTGGGTCAATGACCGCGGAATTCCTCTGGGAGAATCAGCCGCCAAAAAATTCCAAAATCGTGAAACTCTCTGACTGCCCAGAATTCAAAATAACCCTGCCAGTCGTGCTCGATTTCGCTTGGATACAAGCAGGGATCAATCGTCTGCTCTTCGCCTGTGCCGTCGTCAACGCTTAGTTGAGCACTGCCGGGATAGATTTCAGCTGCCGACTGGATGTGAAAGCGTTGCGGACTTTTTACAAAACCGGCCCGCTGCTCATCGCTCAGCCAAATTGCCGCTTCGATCGCAAAACGATGAAGCGGTCTTTTTGCCTCTTCCGCCAGGGTCATTACACGCGACAGCACAGCCGACGTTGTTGCACCGGTGTAATAGCGAGGCAGTCCAACTGGACACGGAAAACGCAAGTTCGCGATCTCTCCGTTAAGGACAGCACGTCGCTCGTTGTCGGCTTTTAATGCCTCCGTCACCATCTCTGCCAATGTCAACTTTGTTTCAGTGCTCATCTGACCAAACCTCCGTGCCATTCGTCCGCAGTGAACAGCGTGACCTTTGTTAATGCCGGTGCGGCCCAGCGTGAAAACAATCATTCGTCAACGTCTGCCGTTTGCTGATCGGCGTCGTCTTCAATTCGTGACCCGTTTAACATGTCACGAATAACCTCAAACAAAATTGCCCCGTGAAATCCCGGCAGGTTAACCTCTGAAAACTCGTTGGCTTTGTACGGCAGCAGCTCGTAAGCAAATGCATTAATGGCTTTGTCAGGCTCGCGGTTGCCTAATGCTGTTGCCAAAAACTTGACCAACTCGTCATCCGTCGCGCCGCAAAGTCTCGATGTGTTCGTGAACGTGATTGCGGCTGAAATTGCTTTCAGTGCGTTTGCCAGTTCAGCTGCATTGGCAAACATGAACCGCTCCTGAACCAGCTGCCAGATATCGTGCCGCAGCTGTAGCCAACGTGGTGTCTCGCCGCGTTCAGCATTTGCCTTATCGCGTTGCCGCTGCTTGCGTTCGGCTGGCGTCATGGCCCGACCGCTGATTGGCTTGCGTCCTTTTCGTGACTCCGTTTGCGTGTCACAGATTGCCGATTGAATCACTGCCCGCCCCCCCTTGTTTACTTGCCTGCCAGTGCCTGTTCAGCCGCGGCGATTTCACGTTGCCGGTCTGGCTTTGCTGGGACCGGCTTGCTGTTGGTTTGTGCGAAGAACTTTTCGATGGCTTCGACGCTGGTATATCGCAGGCCGCCAATCAGCCATGACTCGAGCTGAATCCCCCGGCAGCCACGGTTGACCCATCGCCACAGAGTCGCAACGTGCGGTCGGCTTGGGATTGTTTTGCTGGCCTGCTTCAGCGTCAGCAGCTGTTGATTTTGAACCTGTTTCATCTCGCCTTACTCCATAAAAAAACGCACCGGCTTGTTTCCGATGCGTGAAGTATTGCGACGTGATGTCAGGTAAAAAATTGGAGCAATCCGAGAAAATAACTCGGATTATTTTTGCCGTGTTTTTCCGGGGTTTCCGCGTTTTCCTTGTCGCAGTGGCAAGTTGTTTTTCTGGGCAAACTTTCTCACCCGGTCACGAATTGCGTCAGCTGCCTTTGCCTGTTCGTCTTTGTCCAGCGAATCAAAATCATCGCCCTCGAGCCTCGCCGCTTCCGCCGCCACTTCAGGCCATCGTTTTTCCTCGACCTGCCACAGCCGGTAGCAAGTGGGCAAAATGTCCACTTGGTTTATTGGGGTGCCAAAAGACTTGGCAATCAGTCTGGCCCGATGCCGCAGCTGCTCGAGGCGTGTGCAGGCGTCGCCGAAAATCTCGTACAGATTGCAGTCGCCCGGCAGCATCGTCACGCCGTTGGCGTAGAGCCAATTTTCGCGGGTGTCGGCAATGTCCCGCTGCCACTGCTCAAGGTCAGCCAGCAGTCTGGCAATCTCGCTGACTTTGGCGAGGTCTGGGATTCGTTCGTAGGCGTCAGTCGTGACGAATTCGCCACGCTCAACCCGTGTTTCCCGTGGTTCAGCCAGTCGCTTGTACAGGTCCAGATAGCAGCTGTTGAAACAGGCCACCGGCGACAGGTCCAAAAACTCCAGCAATGCGAACCGGATTTGGTTCATGAGATTGATCCTTTAGGGTGCCAAGTGGCCCCCGGCGACAGCGGCGATCAATTTTCCGCTGCAGCCGGGAGCCGTGGGTAGCTACTCCCCTTGGCGTGTTGCTGAGACTATCCGATTTGGGCTGCTACTTCCAACGCCTTGTGTAAATCCCGCTCTGCGTAGACTTGCGTGATTGCTGCCTGTTGGTGACCTAATACGACCTGTGCCGCCTCGAGCCCGTATAGCTTGCGAATCTCTGTCGCTGCCGTGTGCCGTAGCCGATTCGGTGCCCAGCGATGTTCGGACTGCCAATCGGCAATTTGCTGCTTGGTCAGCCCGGAAGGGGCCGGAAATGCCAGGTCGCAGGCCCGATGAATAGCCCGCCGGTAACTGTCTTTGTCGTAGCTGTCTCGAGGCGATTTTTTAGGCTTGTCCTTGCGATTGGTGCCCGGCCTGTTGCCGTAGCTTAGCGGTGTTTTGCGATTGGCCGATTTGGCTGCTCGCCGCATCTGCTCTGATTCGCTCGGGGAAAAGCAGTAGGCTTCTGGTTCCCGGTCCAGAAAGGGCAGCAGGATTTCCTGAGCCTTTGCCCCGATTGCCACGCGGCGAGTAATGTCGTGATGCTCCGTCTTGTGCTCCGCTGGCATGTAAACCCAGACGTCGCCGCTGCGGTCGATGTCGCAGGGACGCATCAGGCAGACCTCGCTGGGACGCATTGCCGTCAGCCGCTGAATTCTGACCATTGCAGCGACAACCGGCCCGACGTGCTGTAGAGTCTGTTCGACAATTGCATCGTCGACCGGCAGAACTGGACCGGTTTCCTTCGCAGCTGACCGGCCTTTCCGCAGGCCAGGTACAACCTCGACCGCCTGCTGAACCTCGACCGGGATAAGTTCCTCGCTGACCGCCCATTTCATCCAGCGTTTAATGACCGCCAGATTCTCGTTGATGAACTTGCGGGACCAATTCTTGCCGATCATCTGATGCAGAATCGCCTTGACGGCTCGAGGCGAGAATTCCGCCGCGGGTGTCCGGCCGTAGAGCGAACAGACCAGCTGCAGCGTCCGGCAGACTGCGTGATAGGTGTCGGTCAACTTGCCGTGTTTCCGGTAGTAGCCGTGGGCAAACCGCTTGTAACCGGCAGCGATTTCGACCAGCGTTAGCTGCTGGTCAGGCTCAGGGGGGAGGGACCGGCCATTGGCAGCCCATTCAAGGATCAGCCGGTCGTACTTTTCCTGACTTGCCTTGCTGCCGTAGCGGCCGAGGTAGAGGGTGCGGCCGTCGAGTGTGACGACCGCCTGCCGGGTCGCCTTGTGCAGGCGATAACCCGGATGCGAATAGGTCTTGGGCATTGGATGCGTGCTCCGCTTGATCCAAAACGGTAGTACTACCGTTTTAAAACCTGAAAGCGTGCCGCACTGTCGACGTTCGACAGGTACCGTAAACTCTGATTCGGCAAGGACTTAGGATAAGTTGCGGGAGCCGGATTTGAACCGACGACCTCGAGGTTATGAGGCGACCCCAGAATCAGTGTTTTTCAGCACACTTTTACAGTGTTTCCCGCATTCTATGCGTCTGACTGTCCGTTTGCAAGCATTAGCAACTAGCTGCAAAAGCGTTCGTTTTATCGCAGTATTTGGGCAGGCGAAAATCCCAAAACGGTAATTACCGTTTTACGAGTCCACAAAAAACGGGAGCCGCTTGGCCCCCGTTTCAATCTCGCCGTCAGGTAGTCGGCAGAGTTGCCCGCTCCCGTCTCGCTCGCCTTTACAATGTCAAGGCGGTCTTCGGGGTTAAAGTTGTCCGCCGCGTTGATCGTCTTGCCTTCAATCGCGAATCGGCTCCCGTGCAATCTTCCGCCGATAGTCGCAGCCATCGACCGGGCAGCGTGCGTTTGCGATCCGCCCGTGTGCTGAGATGCACTTCAGCCGGACCCCATGCACTGGACACTTCGGGCGATTGTGCGGACTGGTTGCCCAGCGTTGTGGTTGCTTGGTCTGCTGCATTAGAAGTTTCCCTGCATAAATTCGGCGAACGGGTCCGGCCCAGCCTGCTCACCCCAGCCAACCCGGCTCATTTGCTGCCGGTCACGGGGGGACATCCCAAACTGCTTTCCCAATCGGTCGACAGTCTGCGTCAATTGCTGGACCGATAGCCGTGCCAGATTATTGGCCGGGTCCGCCCGCCAAAGCTCCAGCTGAGCGTGCAGCATCTCCCACGACTGGCAAAGCAAAGTCAGCTTGAAGCCGTCGACGCTGGCCAGTGCTGACGCCGGAAGATTGCCGACAACCTCGCTCCACAACTTGCGTCCCAGTTCGCCCAGGTCCGACGTCGGCTGCGGCTCGCCCGGCTTGAATGCGTCCGCGGTTCCGTGCCGGTCGTGCCGGAAGGTGCCGTTGACGACGTGCACCTCGTTTGACTTCCGGTTCTTCCCGCCTCTTTTCGGTTGTTTGGTCGCATCCATCGCTCAAGCCCCGTAATTGCCCTGTAACGCACGATCGCATTTTCGCGACTCAATTGTCGTCCAGCGAATTTTAACGCGGCAGCGGGGGCGGCAAAGCCTCGACCCGCCGAAACCGGACCCGTTTTTGGCAGCGGGGAGGGGGGAAAGGGGGGCGGGTCGTCGTGCAGGCGGGATTCTGTACTTTTTTCGGCCCCCCTCGGTCGTCAGCCCGGCCCCCCTCCGTCGCCGTGCTCGCTCGCTGCTGCGTGCTCGCAGTTCAGACCGATGTTTGGTCGCTGTTTCGTTTCAATTCGTCTCAGGTCAATTTTGAGGCCGCAGACGGTTGTTGAACTGGTCGACGGGTGCTGAGTTGCGTGACGACCAGACTTTGCTGCTGACTCGCGACTGAAACGAAAAGGGGACAGCCCGACCGGCCGTCCCCAGGTATGCCACCCCCATCCGGTTCAGCACCGCTTCCATTCTTCGCCCGCATCATCATCATCTTCGTCGTCTGACTCCACCTGCATCCGCAAGGGGTTCTGGTTGACTTCGTCCTTGATTGCGAACAGGACGTTTTTAAGCTTGGTCCCAATGGCAATCAGGCTCATTGCGATTCGCATTTCCCGATCCCACCCCTCCTGATCTTGTGCACTGTCCATTCCCATTTCAATCAGTTCCTTTTCCAGCTTCTCCCAGTTCACGATAGTGCTGGGATTATCTTCCTCGTTGTAATACTGCAAAAGCAGGCCATCGCCCACGAATGCGAGATCAAAATCAACTTGGGCATGTAGTTTGAGGCACGGCATGACTAGGACTCCTGCTCAGATAGGAAACTTGGTAGGACTTCCGACACTTGGACCGGCTTAGCAATTCGTGGGTCGATGTAACGTGCGGTTGTTGCAGCGTTCGCATGACCCAATGCCGCAGTGGCGTTTGCCCCAGCTGCGGTGAGGTGACTGGCGACTGACCGTCGCATTCTGTGAAACTTTGAATAGCGGTCGTGCTCGACTCCTGCCGCCTTCAGGATTTTCTTGTAGATGACGTAGACATAGTTGCCCTGCCGATAGGGCCAAAAGAATATCTCTTCATGGCCTCGCCGCATTGCGTGCAGCATCTGGACGCTTTCAGGTCGCAGCTTCACCTGCATTGAACGGGATGAACCCTTGCGATATTCGGCGTGAATCGTCAACCATTCACCTGCCAGGTCCGTCCACTTCAGTCGCAGGATAGCCGTGATTCGCTCGCCGCTATCCCACAGTACCGCGTGCAATGCCGTCCACCATAAACCGGTCGGGATGCCGCCATAGTCGGGCCGGATGAACTCGCCGACCATGCCGCAGGCAATTGCGATTTTCTGCAGGTCTTCGACGCTCCATGCCTTGGGGATTCGCTCAGGTTCTGGGACTGGCCGGACTTCCGGAAACTGGGTGACGTAGCGTCTGCGGGCTGCGAAGTTCCACAGGGCGAGCAATTGCCGACGTTCCTTGTTGACCGATGCCCGTGCCCGCTTGCCGTCAATCATGTGCTGCAAGTAATTGCTGAGAACAATGTCCTGCAAGTCGCCTAGTGTCGGCTCCCGCCCCAGGTACAGGCCGAATGCCTTGATGGTGTAGCGGAACAGTTGCAGCGTTCGGACTGACCGACCGACCAATCTCAGCGGTCGGTATTCGTTTTCGAACAAGTCCCGCAGCGTGCGGGTAGATGGTGGCGCGTTGCCGCCCAATTGGGAAGCGTTCATCGGTGACTCCTAGCGAAAGTCTTGACTAGCGGTAAAAAGTGCGGCAGCTGGCCGCTAGGTCCAGCGTTCAGCAAGGGTAATTAGTCCTCGCCTAGCCGCCTGAACAATTTGCCAGACCGAAACAGACTTCGCAATAGCAGTGTCACCAGAATTCTGGACACGTTTGGTCCAATCATCCCGGCCCGGCCCCTCCCGTGACTTCCAATCTCGCCGATGAACTGACGACGCTGCCCGATTCGTTTGAGGCTGTGACCCGGTACAGGTCGTTGTTATCGCTGGCAATCGTGACGAAACCCGTGGTGTAACTGTTCTGCGACGTGCCTACGTTTGACCAGTTCCCCCCGTTGTTGTCTGACCGTTGCCATTGATAGCCGGTCGCATCCCGTGCGGTCACGGTAAACGTCGCCTGCTGGTTTTCCTTGACTGACTGCCCCAGCGGCTGAACCACAATGACAGGCCGTCCCCGTGACAAAAGCAGCAGCAAACCCACGCCAACCCCCAGTGCGATTTAACGCTGTGCGGTGACAACGGTCGCCAGTTTTGACTCGACAATCGGGTACCTGACAACCTTGGCTGAACACTTGCAGCCAGGTATGGAGCAATAGGCATAGCCGACCGGCCCCCGGCTCGTTTGAACCTGCAGCAGGCGGCCGTGCTCTGGGCAACGTGGTCGATTCGTCCGTGAGACTTGGTATTTGGCTTGCATCGTTATTCCCCTTTGAGCCGAGTGAGTGACCACCAATATGGGACGCACAAAAACTTGAGCAGCACGACCGGCGTGAAGACGGTAAATGTTGATTGCGACTTGAACCCGGTTTCGTTGCACTTAATGTGCAGGCCCAGTTCATCCATTGCCCCGGCTTCGTATGCTGACCGGCACAGCAAGGCCGCAGCGTCAATCGGTTCGCAGCCGCAGATAATCAGTTGCCGGTTGCCTGACCAGCAGTAGAGCTTCGGTCCCGTAACTTTTTCGGCCATCGTTTGGCACCCCCTCCGTGAATTATGCTGCTTACTGAATCAATCCCATCTCAGCCGCGCGGGGCGGATTCTCCGTCGCCCGTAGCATGGCCTCCGATGCCGCCACCTGTCGCCGCAAGGCTTCCAGTATTTGCAACTGGACCTGCTCCTGATTGCCGCCCTGATTGCCTTTTAGGGCACTTCGCTCAAGGTCGATTCGCTGCTGCGGGGTCAGCGTAAACTCAGAGAAATTCGGATCCAGTGTTTGAGCGTCAAGGAAGAATTTGGTCAGGCTGTCTGCGTCCAGCTTGCCGCGGACCTCCTGCACGAACTTGCCTTTGTTGTTTTCAAACTGATTGAACCCCTTGATTTCAACTGCTGCCATCGCCTGAGCTTGCCGAGCAGCGATGCTGGCCGGGTCGGATGGCAGTTCCGGTGCCGTTGGCCTGTCGTCTTCCACGCCAAACATGCGTGCGGCTGCTTTGGCGATTTCCTCAATGGCCGGTGCCAGTGACACTGCCAAAGTCTGCGACAGCGAATCCATTGCCCGGTCAATTTTCTCCATCGAGTCTTTCGCTTTGGCAATCTTTTCAGCATCGATGGCGTTGACCGCCGGGATGCCCTTGCCCATGCGTTCAATTTCATCGCTGCCCATCTTCATCATGTTGGCAAGGTCGCCAGCACCCTTGCCCAGAATCTCCTGCGTAATGGCCAGTTGTTTGTCAGCCCCATCAATCATTGCGATGCCGTCGGCGATCTTCAAAAAGGCGTCGCCCAGGTCTAAGCCTTGCAGGTCCGCCGCCGTGACGCCGATTTGCTCAAACATGGCGACCGCGTCTTCACTGCCTTCCCGCAGGTGTTTGATCTGCATGTTCAATTTGGCAATCGCCTTGTCGACGGTCTCAGCGGAAACGTCGCCTGCCATGTCAGCCACGCCACGCAGCCGCATCAGGTCATCGATGGCAATGCCCAGCTTCTCGGCGTCCTTCACTGTGGCGTCGATGTTGTTGAATTGCTCACGGACCATGCCGACGGCTTTGCTCACGGTGAAGATTCCGGCAGCACCCGCTGCCATTTGCTTCATTGAACGAGAAAACTTTTCTTGTCCGGCAGCCAGCAGCGTTGCGTCCCGACTTAATCCTCCGTATTCCGTTTTGAGTTTACCGACAGCGTCGGCGTGTGCCCGCTTGTCGATCAGCCCTTTGGCGAGAAGCGAGTCCACATTCGCCATTGCCTTTTCGTACTTGGTGATCGCCGGTACGGATTCCTCCATGAGTTTTTTACTCATGCGAAGTTCCTGCCGCGTCGCGATCATGCCCTTTTCGAACTGCTCAGTGTTCGCCGTGACGATATAGGCGAGCGAATGAATCGTGGTTCCTGCCATTTGTTCCAATCCTTGAAAAAAGCACCCCGCAGGCCAACCGGGGAATGCACCGGCTGACCCACGGGGTAGCGCTGGGTATCCTTACCTGACCGTCGCCAACGCCATCCTGACGTCTTGTCCGTAGCGAACCGCGTTTAATGCGGCTTCTCGTTTTCGTTCGTACAGCTTGCGGTCTGCACTGGCCTTGGCCAGTCGCTCAGCCTTGACCAATCGCAGAGCCTTTTCGAATGCAGCCGAATTCCGCTTGGCTGGACTTGTTCTGACAGCGGCCACAGTGGAACCACACGACATTGCCAGACGCTTCTGTCGCGCCAATGCTTTGGCCAGCTTGGGCTGCGTCGATGCCGTGACTGGTGCTCCGACAATCCGGTCAATGAAACCAATCGCCAGTGCTTCGGCTGCGTCGTAATAAGTCTCAGCCGTCATGTCGGCGAGAATCTCATCTTCCGACTTGTCCACAACGGCACCGTACATTTTCGCCAACTGCCGGTCGTATCGCTCGAGGGTGTTGGCCAAGTCCCGCAACTCAATTGCATTGCCGATCATGCCGCTGGACGTCCGATGAATCATCACGCTGGCCGTGTCACTTGCCTCGCGAATCCAACTTGGTTCGGTGAGAAAAATCGTTGCCGCTGATGCTGCAATCCCATCGACGCTGACCGTGATTTGGCCACGATGACGCTTCAGAGCCTCAAACATTTTCAGGGCTTCGATTAAGTTGCCGCCATTGCTGCTGACACGAAGAGTCAACGACCCCGGCCCCAGCATGGCCAGCCCTTTGACGATCGTTTCGTGACCAATTCTGCCGTCACGCTCGACCCCGATTTCATCATCCAAGTAAATTGCCCGCTCGTCTTTGCTGACGTGATACATGATGCCGATTCCTTTCAGCAGTAGATTTGAATTTCAGGTTTCTTGCCCGCCTTGCGGTCGGCCAGGTTCTTTTCAGCGGCTTCCAGTTGCAGCGTCGTCAGCGATTTCCGCTTTTTACGGGCTGGCTTTTTAGCTTCGGCTTTTGCAGCTGGCTTGTCGGTCGCCTTGTATTCGATGTCGGTCTTCATTGAGCAGCCTTCTTTTCGATTTGAGGGGGCAGACAATTTGCGAACCTGATTAGCCACGCGGCCAGGTTTCGTTTGTGGTCAAAACTGTATTTGTCGTCCGGCTGACGATTACGCTCAAGCCAGCAGTCAAACCAGAATTCGCTAAAGGCCGGGTGCGACTTCGCCAGTCGCTTGAGTTCCTCAGCGGTGTATGTGGGAATCACTGTGCAGCCTCCATCAAGTCAGAGATTTGCTTCCGCATTTGCGTCATGCCCGAGCCCATCTGATAAAACTTGTGCCGGTCAAATTCCGCCCTTGCCGCGTCATTTCGCAGTCGCATCAATTCCTGCTCCATCGCCTTGACCTGTCGTGCCAGTTCGTCGCGGTGGCGGGTGAGTTCGTTGTGCTTGTCATGGAAGCCGTCGGCCTCGCTGTCGATGTAGCCTTCACTGGTCCAGCGGTTGATTTTCTGTAGCCGGTCAACGTCATATCGCAGATCGTTGCCCAGTGCCGAGCCAATGATTTCCGCCGCTTCCAAGTCGCCGTCCAGTTCCTCGCCCGATGCAATTCGCTTGACGGCTTGGACGTAGAACCGCTTGTCCGCCTCGGCCCGTGCTGCCGCTTGCTGCTTCGCCAGAATGACCGCCTCCGCGGTTGTCATCGCCGGTTCCGCCAGGACTGCTGTTGATGCTGTTGATACTTTTGCCTTCGCCATAACTGACCTTCCTTTCGTGAAACAAACTTCGCCTTTGGAATACTAACAACATCGCATTCCGTTTCCACTCGGTTCCCGACGTAATTTCAAAATTCTTCGTCAACGACTTTCGTGACTTGAACTGACCTGATTTCGATCACAGTCAACGCCAGTCGCTCGACCGCTGCTGTGATTTGTTTGACACGTCGTTGTGCTTCGCGCTCACCACCGTCTTCCGGTGCCTGAACCCGGATCCAGATTTCGCTGCGTGTCGTCATTGGCTTGCCCCTTGAATGCGGACTTCTACGTCGTACTGTTTGCCGCATCCATTGCAGCAGACACTGCTCAGGCCGTCGTCTTTGGCCTGATACGGCAGCAGCACCAACTCGCCACAACTGCAACGCAAGGATGGACGCTGAATGCCGTCGATTTTCATTTGGCTGATTAGTTTCATGGTTCAGCCTCCGAATTCAGGAAATGCCAGGCGTTCAGTAAACAGCATCCGTGCACCGTCGAATTCAAAGTTTTCAAGTTTGCCGCGACGGCCCGTGCGGTTCTTCAGAATGTGCAGCTCCCGGCGTTTCATGTCTTGCGGGTCTGGTTGGTGGATTGCGATCACGCAGTCGCTGTCACGTTCGACGGCCGCTGAATCGGCGAGGTTATGCAGGTCGGTCTGCTTGGTCTTGGCTGCCTCCCGGTTCAGCTGGACCACTGCCAGAACCACGCACTGCAACTGCATTGCCAGTTTCTTCAGCCCCGATGTCACCTCCGCTGTCTTTTCCTGAATCGTCTGGCGAGGGTCGCTTTTGCTGATCAGCCCGATGTAATCAACCACGACCAAGCTCAGCCCGTGACGTGCCCGAAATTCGCGAATCCGCCGTTCGACGTCACGCCATTTCGGCGACGCCATGTGCCGGATGAACAGCTTGTTGTTTTCGTGCCGCAGAACCTCACGCTGTACCGCGCCACGCTGTTGTTCGCTCAGCTTGTCCACTTCGAAATTGACGCCGGCGAGGTGGTCGCAGTGGTTCAGCAGCCGCTTGACCTTCTCCACGTCCAGCATTTCAAACGTCAGATACAGAACCGGCCGCTGCTTCATGCCGTTGTGATTGGCGATCTGCAATGCCAGTGCCGACTTGCCGCCGCCAGTCCCGGCACAAACGGTAATCAGCCGCCCCCGTGCGAATCCGCCGACCCGTTCATCAAATTTCGGTAGGCCCGTCATGATTTCCGGCGGCTGCCAGTTGTCCAGGCTGTCGGCGAATTCCGCCATCAGCTGCCCTGCGGACTTGGTGCAATCTGATTGCCGGGACAGCACCGCGTCGATCGTCGCTTGGTGGTTGTCCAGTGCCTGCGTGTGATCGGTGCCTGCGAGAATTGAATCCCGCAGCTCGTCTGACGATTGCAGCAGACGCCGAATGCTGGACCGCTTTTGAACTTCGGCCGCGTGGTAGCGCGGTGACGTTGGCGGAATGTCCAGCAGTTCCAGAATGAACCGACCGCCGCCCAGTTCCTTCAGCAATTCCGACCCGGCCAGCTTCGATAAAAGCACCGCATCCGACCGGCTGCCGCCCAGTTCCCCGGCGTCGAACAGGTCGACCATTAGTGCGAACAGCTTTTTGTATGCTGGGTCGTGGAAGTCATCCGGGACGATGATTGACGTGATTTGGTTGATGTCGCCGGGTTTCTGAACCATGTGGCTCAGCACCGCACGTTCGGCCGCCTGATTGGTTGCGACGTCTTCAATTGGCCGTAATGGCCGCCTTGGGATTTGGTTCACTGCACTGCCTTTCATAAAGATTCGAGTTCAACTTCAGCCGGTTTCGATGATTTGACTGCTGCTTGCCGCCGACGCTGCGCCATCAGCTTTGGCCATTTCTGCCGCAGAGTTTTTGGGCAAAGAATGTTTGCTGCCCAGAATTCGTGATTGTTGGCCCAGCCAAACATGTCACGGATTTCTTCGTCGGACCTGCCGTCCCGCTCCCGCATCAGGCGGATTTCGTTTGCCCACTTGTCGAGCGACCGTTCCTTTTGGCCGGTCAGGTCTTGAACCCAGCGTTCAATCCATTTGGCGGTTTCCATGTCCGCATCGGTGAAGCGTGCCTTTCGCTTCTGGGACTTTGAAGAATCGACGTCACGACCCGCAGGGTCGGGACACGACGTTCTTTCTTTAATAGGAATAGGAATAGAATGCGTATCACTGGTGATACTATTCGTGATACTAATCGTGATACTATTCGCCGAATCGTCCGCCTGATTAGTATCACTAGCGATACTATTCGCTTGGCCATTAGTATCACTGGCGATACTAATTGAATCCTGATTAGGGGCCTCTGTGACGCCAATTGGCGTCAAACTTCTGGACAAAATGTCCACAGGTTCATTCGGGAATCGGTGCCGCATCCAGTCGGGAATCAAAACCCAGTACTTCGTCACCTGCCGTTTGGTGCCTCGCTCGATATGGAGCAGGCCAGCCTCGGCTGCACGGTCCCGAATCGCTTGGAAGCTGTTCGGGTTTTTGATCGCCAGGTATCGCATTAACTCAGCCCGCCAGAATTTTGGCGGCTCCGAGTAACGCAATCTGTCCTCCCGCAATGCAATCAGCTGAACCAACAGTGCTGCACTGTGACCAACCCGCTGGACGATTTCAGCATCGTTGACGGCGTGCAGGTACCGAATCGCGAAATGCGGGTCACGTTTTGGGTATTCCACGTTTAGACCTCCATGACCCGACACAGCATGCGAATCCCTGCTTGGTAATGTTCCGGCCCGTAAGCCGGATTGCGGCAATGCCAGCCGCAAATTGTGCTCAGCTGACGTTTCAGCTGTTCATACTCCCGAAGTCGGTTGCGGCCACTGACCGCAGCTGCCCGGCGTAGCAGCAAAATGAACCGACTGTTAGTTAAAAGCTCGCGTTCGACTTTGCCGCAGTTCTTCCAATGTGTAAAATCCACGTGATTGACCTTGCGACTGCGGCCACGGGATGCACTGCCCCTGTGGCCGTCGTCGTTTCTGGACTCGAAAACCTGCTCGCTTTCGTGTGACCGTTCCTTGCCGCTGCAATGTGCCTGCAACGCTACTGGCCGGGACTGACTCCAGCCGTTTAGTTTTTGGGTACATTTGTACCCAAACCACCATGCCTGACCGGCTACAGCTTGAACGATGCAAACTCCCGCGGACGCTTTGCCATGTCCTCGACTTTGCCGACTTCCGAAAACGGAATCTTCCAGTTCTCTCCGTTCTCAAACCGGACGACCGCGTAACTGCGACCTACTTTGATCACAGTGCCAGTCAAGTTGTCGAGTTTCGGAGTCGAACCGACAGTGCCGATGCAGACCGCACCTTCGACGTTTGCCAGGTCTTTGATTTGCTGGGTGTGGATTGCTCTCCGCAGTTCGTCAACTCGATCATAAGATTGCCGTCTTTGCTTGACCGCTTCAGCTACCTTGGCTTCAAGTTTCTGTAACTCAGCCTTTGCCGTTTCCAGTTGCCGCTCTAGCTTCTCAGCCTTGCTGCTTGTTGTTGCCGTTGCCATGACCAACCCTTTCGCACTTTCACTTTCGTTCAGAACCTCGCCGAAAATTTCTGTACAACTGTACAGAAGCCGCATCGGCTCACAGGGACAGCTCAGGGACTCGAACCCCGACAAGGACCACTCACTGCCCGGCCACCTGACGTTGGGTCAATGACCGCGGAATTCCTCTGGGAGAATCAGCCGCCAAAAAATTCCAAAATCGTGAAACTCTCTGACTGCCCAGAATTCAAAATAACCATGCCAGTCGTGCTCGATTTCGCTTGGATACAAGCAGGGATCAATCGT
>Ga0315900_10007592_pt1 | contig 14184 bp, 8 predicted proteins | sample LakEriMetagenome_FD_203521 | JGI IMG/M metagenome (GOLD analysis project Ga0315900, IMG submission 203521) | Freshwater fungal communities from buoy surface, Lake Erie, Ohio, United States - Buoy 12 MA114 | ecosystem: Environmental > Aquatic > Freshwater > Lake > Lake biofilm | place: USA: Lake...
ATACGGCACCATGGTGATGAGAGGGGTGATGGAAGAAAAAGTAAGCCGCATTGCAGAAGTAATTGTGAGCAGTGTGAAACCCTTCCAGCTGATGATGGGAAAAATCACCGGTATCGGAGCAGTTGGTCTGGTACAATTTCTGATTTGGGTCTTACTGATCTTTGGTATTCAAATCGCCATACCCCTGATCTTCCCGGAAGTGGGCACTGCCATACAATCATCGCCACCCGTTGGTACCGGCGGAGCAGTACAAGCTGCTGAAACCTTAAAGAACAGCGGCGCCCTGAATGGCATCATGACTGAATTGCAGACAATCAACTTTACCCTGATTATCGGTTGTTTTCTTTTTTACTTCCTCGGTGGATACCTCGTTTACTCTGCCCTGTTCGCAGCTGTTGGCAGTGCCGTGAATGAAGATCCCCAGGATGCACAGACCTTGCTTTTCCCGATCATGATGCCCATCATTTTTGCTTTTGTTATCATGACCAATGCGGTGAATGACCCCAACAGCAGCATGGCTGTGTTTGGCAGCCTCTTCCCCCTCACTTCTCCCATCGTGATGATGGCAAGGGTAGCACACGGGGTGCCGGATGGCGTAACAGTTGCGCAACTGCTGATCAGTATGGGACTCCTTATCGTTACCTTCTTGGGCACCACATGGATAGCAGGAAAAATTTATCGGACCGGCATATTGCTGTATGGCAAAAAAGTAACCTGGAAGGAAATGCTGAAATGGGCATTTCGCAGTAATTAAATCTCCTTACTGCGTTAGCGAAATCCGAACATTCACACCTGCCCTCGTATTGGTGATGGGCGCCGATGTAGAAATGTAAGGGGTTACCCTGCGCTGATCAAAGAAGAACTTAAGACTGACACGTCGGTTCACTACATAGTCAATCGAGGGCTGGATGGTAATTTCTTTTTGTCCGCCTGTTCCATAAGCATTCGATTGATCCAGCCGACTGTTGCTCATGGCCATATCACGCATGGCGAGATCTATACGGAAGTTGATGTCATTCTCGAGCCGCTTAGTGCCCTTACTAAAGGGTAATTTAAAGGGAAGATTCATCCCCTGCTTGCGCCAGGAGAATCCAAAGGTCCATTCCGTACTGCGGCTCTCACTTAACTGGTAATCGATCAGACTCAGACTCAACTGCCGGCTCTTCTTATATTCAAAGCGAATATTCATTTGGCTATTGGTGGTGAGGTCTACGCCAATCAGTGGCTCAAAACTTTCCTTCATGGTAATATTAGGTACAAGGAAGAAAGGAATAAAGTTGCCACTGACCGTATCAATAAATCCTGGCGCATCGAAGCGCAGCGGGTCACGGTATAACAAGGCACTGTTATAACTGTTCATGCTTAGGTTACCATTGTAGCTGTGGGTAAGACTAACATTACTGAAGATCTTCGATACACTGGGCAGTTTGGTCAGTCCAAAATAGGTTAGTCGCCAGTTGGGTCGCGGCAAATAACCACCAAATGGATTGGCACGGATGTTCGGATTGGATTGTTTGATGAGCGGAATTTTGGATGGGTCAGAGCCATTGTAGGCTGCAATGAAAGCAGGCAATAATACATCCTGGGAATAACGACCATAGCCCTTGGCATATCCATCTGCCGTAAACTGTTGTCCGGGTGCCAATGCTTTCCAGTAGGGATTCGCTTCTGCCACACGGGCTGAAATCACCTGTCGATAATCCTGGAATTTTTTAAATGTTGCAGAGATCTCATTGGGATTATAAGCGTCGAAGAGGGTAGCAAAACTTATGTAGGAGATACTGAATCCTCCACTTGCCAACGGACCCAGGTGGCTTAAGCCGGCTCTGCCGCTTGTATCTTTGAATAATTCGGTATACTCTTTCGAGAATGATTTTTCCAGGTTCAACTCAATACGCAGATCCCGCACGGGCTCAATCAATGCATTGATGCCCAAACGCTGCTCGAGGTTTTGGCGGAACAAAAGGTTAAAAGTAGAATCCCGCGATAGTAACCCTGCCTGTCCCTTTCTATTCAGCCAGCTGGTATCGGGTTGTTTACCAAATACATAATCCAGACCGGGCGCCATACTGCTCCAGTTTTGACCCATGGCCTGCACACTATCCATGTAACCCGGCACGCGACTGCGGTAATTCTCTGAGTAGGTAACTGAAACATTTTTCACCATGGTCAGTATTCTGCCGGCAGCCCGCTCCCATCCATTTAATTCCGGCGGCTGATTGGCTTTTAATAAGCGCTGAGCCGTTCTTTCATCTCGTTTCAACTGGCGCCATTTTTTCAAAGCCAATCGTTTCTTTTTTCCTTTCAATCCCTTGATCACTTCCTCCCGTGGAGGTATCTCGGTGCCCAGCGCATTGCCGGGTACGGGCTGATTATTGAGTGTAGGATCTTTGGGAGGCTTAGGGGTGGGTGGATTATCCAGCGCCCGCAACCATTTTGATTTATTATACAGATTCGTGAAGTTGAATTGGGCATTGAAATTGTTATCCTGGCTGTTTTCGATGGTATTGCCCAGGGCAATGGCCAGGCGACTGGCACCGATCCAATTGTAACTGGCACCATAGGTATAACTTGCCTGTATCCAATCTGTCAGTGGAAATTTATTCAGGGGTAATGCATAACTCAAAGTTCCACGTTGCTGATAAATCACATGTCGACCACCTCTGAAAAATTGACTGCGCAGCGTATCTTTTTCCTCCTTTGTGTCTATCCTGCCATTGGGTTCATCGATCCGTGCATTGGCCACTGCATTGAAATCTAAGGTCATCGATCGGGCCGGCTTCCACCCAAAACGATAATAACGATCAAACGTGAAGAACTTATCATAGGTAGTATCCACTTTGTCGACATTGTTTCCGGGGGTATTGATTACCCGGGGTATGAACTCGCCGAACTGCCGATTGATATCTGACCTAAAACTAAGTGAAGAAGGTTTGAGGTTAAAGTTCAAATCCCTGATAAGACTCAGCCAGGGTGTCTTATTGGTTATTACTTTCCGGAAAGGCTCAATAAATTTTTCACTGCCGGCAAAAGTATAACCAAAACCACCCCGGTGCCGGGCAATATTATTCTGCTGAATGAGTGAACTACTTTGCTCTATGATAGAATAAGCATAGTTGAAATCAAAATTACTCAGCTTGAATAAGCCGGGCCTTCCGTTGGCAGAACCAAAGCGAACATTGGTGAAGTTGATGGTTTTAATGGTGGTTTGCTCAATAGCAGCATTGCGCAGTGAATCCTGCTGTTGTTTATTTAGGATACTGAGCTTATCTTTTAACCGCACATCCAGATCGAATGGATCGAATTGCGGTGTAATCACGGTTCTGTTCAGACTTGCATAAACCGGTAGGGAAAGCCGCCAGTTGCGGGGCAGCAATTTACCTGCATCAATGTTAGCAGCGACATCAAACTGAAAAAGATCATCCCGCGCCCGTTCAATTACTCTTTGCTCAATGGTACCAAAACCCTGGCTGCGTGTGCTGGCAGCGACGGTAATCGAACCCAGATCGGCGAGTGTAACATCCATGCGTCCCAGGGCAGACCATCCGCCTTCCTCATTGAGTGCTGACAAGCGAAGCTCATTCACCCATATTTCTGCGTGCTGAATGGGACCATCGGGTCTGAATGGATTTTCTACCCCGATGAGAATGCCACTGATGGCTCCAAGGTTGGGATTACCTAAAATTGAAATCACCTTATTGCTATCCAGTCTTTGACGATAAATCTTATTCAGCGGCTGTCCGGAAGTGTTTCGCCGTAGCTTTAGGTTAATGAGTTCGCGTAAGATGATATCGAGGTTATTTTGTCCGGGCCATACTACTTCCTCCTGTCCCTTCACGTAGTTGCCGGGAGGAGTGACCTTGAGTGGAATTTTAATCTCATAGTAGTTGTTGAGGAAATCCTGTCCGATTCGAACCACTGCATTCAGTTCCCTGTCCCGCACCGGTCGTTGTCCAGTAACCGACTCTGCATGGATATACATCGACAGCTTTCCAAATTGTCGGATATCCCAGGAGAATGTTTTGAAAACAGCCCGCGCATCACCGGTATACAAGTTGCGTACCTGTAAACTCATGGCTTGCTCATTTTGCTGAATGTTCACCCCATTGTTACTCAGCAATTGCATCCGCTCTACATTGGGTGGCATGATATAATTCACCGGTTGCCGGGCTGAATTCTCTTCCAGGTTAACAGCCAGGGTATTAAAAACGGTTCCCGTATTGTTCACAATGGGCGTGTAAGTTCCGGTCGTATCGAGTTGGTAGGTAAATTGGCGCCATTGGTTTCTCACCAGACTCAGTGTTGCAAATCGCAGAATAACAGAATCCTCAAAACCAGTGAGGTACATGCGAATAAAACGAATGGATTTGTAATCAGGAATATTTCCGATCCGGCGGGTGAACCCACGAATGGGAACACGGAAAAGATACCAGTTCTCCGTTCTGGTAACACCATCTGCAGAATTAACAGACACGGTTCTTCTGTCGGTGATGTAAGGCGTATTTCCTACGTTCATACCAGGCTGAAGGTTGATCTCATATTCATAGTATGCTTCCGTCTCATTGAGTGTATTGTCGCGGTTGAGATCTTCATTATCAGGAAACAGGGTAGCAGCTGAAGTGAATTGTCCACCTGATCCGGCAATCGGTGAATTCCCCTGTTGGTTGTTGAAATTTTTATACCGACCCAAGATACCGGTACCCGCCTGATCAAAAATGGCATCGCGATACCATACATAGTTATCATTGGAAGGGTCTTTCAGAAACTGTTGGTAAATGGGCGAACCGGTGCCAAATGTATTGGACAATCGTTGCAATACATACGAGCGCTTTCTTCGCTCTGCATCATCATCCAAGCCGTCAAAACCCACGTCCTGGTAAGGTCTGTCACCCGGATCATTGCTGAATGCCTGGGTGATCTGTATGGGATTCACCGGCGTCTTTCCCCAGGTGGAAGAACTATCGACATCACTTGGAATATTGGGCGTGTTCATACCATTCTCATAGAAACGCTTTCCATCTTTTAATACATCTTCACTGACATTACCCAGGTTGATGAATAATTTTCCTCCTTTGCCATTCGGATTTTTGATAAAGGGGTCTTGCGTCCAGAACTCAACATATTCCAGGTTACTGGTTTCAAAGTCTGTTTGATCGATGGCGCGCATAATACCACCCCATCTGTTGGCAGGTCTTCTGAGTCTTCCGTTGGCATCGATTTCCGTAGGTCGGTATTCAAAATTATAGGGTGACCGTTCGGTTGGATAGAAAGCCATGTCGAAGGTCGTGGTGAGCACATCGGTAATATTGGTTGTGCGCTGCGGAAACAATTCATTGGTATATACCTGACGCACCCGCGGATCACTGAGTTCCTCTACATTTTTTCTCAAAGGGTTACCGGGACTATTTTTATCCTGCAGGTTCGGCTCGATGTTGTACCAGGCTAATTTGGCCCGGTTGAAATTATAATTAATGGAATCAGTTAAAATACTTTCCGGAAACAATGGGTTGCCCTGCGGTGTGGAAGCGAGGGTCCATGATACCAATGGAAACCGCAAATCGATGCTGTTCTTTGTACCTTCAAAATCATCAATGAAGCTAAGTCCCTGATCACCTGCTCCGATTTGTGCCGGGTGCCCAGGGCGCAGAATGGCAGCTTCTGCATAAGCATTCATCGTCGACTTCGTCTTGGTAGAATAGTTGGGTAATTTATCGAGCAGACGGGTCAGCCAGGGCAAGTCTGTTTTGTAGCTCAGATCGACACCATACATCGAGTTGCGTATCGGATCTTCCGCATACATTGTTTTTGTAAAGAATGGTCGCTCAGCCAAACGCACAGCTGTAGCACCGAGTGAAAATTTCTTATTGGCTATGTAATCAACCCGGAGTCCGGTGAAACTTCGCTGCTGCATGCCGAAGCCGGCATTGTTTTCAAATCCTACACTGACAGGTACGTTGGAGCTGAGAATACCCGGATTGATGATCTTAACGGTTCCAAGATTATAGTCCACGATGAAATCTGTTCCCTCACGCAGTTGCTGACCACCCGCGGTCACCGTTACTGAACCGGGGGGTATATTGAAGGTGTTGAGTGATATCTCAGATCCACCGGCACTTCCCCTAACTTGTCCCTGCATCACATAGCGATTCAGGTTTGCATAGGTTTGAGCAATGGCTTTGATGGAATCATACAAAGCGTAGTAGACATATTTTCTTGTGACGGAAGCCGGCTGTCCGCTGAAGGCCAGTCGTTCCAGATCCCGACCAAAGGGCTCCAGTACCGGAAAGATGATGCGTCCCTGTCTCGGCAATACGGTATATCCATCTACATAGTCAAAAATACCATCGGGCTGTGGGTCGTTACGACCATTGAGTCGATCCAAATTTAAAATACTCAACAGTGGGCGGCCGGTCACATTGGGAGCGCCCTCCGGCAAGTATCGCTTCATACCACCACCCGGATCATCATAGAGGATGTTGAGTTGAAAGCCTTCCTGTTGTATGGAACCAAAGAGATCCAAAGAGTACACATTCTTCATCATCCAGGTCCAGATAGGCAGGTTGATGCGTTGAGAGGTTGCCTTCAGCAGTTTCAGGAACAAAACTTTTTGAACGCCGCGGGTGGAGTCGAGTGCCACATCCTGCGAGAACTCACCCACCTGAAATACCCGACCATTGTAAGTATACTGATATGCTACCGCCAATACTTCATCGGGTTGTAACTGCACATTCAACGATAAAAAACCAACCTGGGAATTGAAATAATATTCGGAGGGATTCAGTTTCCGGGCGAATGTTTTTTCATAATCTTCCACCGGACGCAGTCCGCGTGCCAGAAGCAATGAATTAATAGCTGCCGGGTTACGCGAAGTGGGATTATTTACCAAGGCAGGATATAGATCATTGTTTCCATTATTAGTGAACTCACTGGTAGACAGGGATCGAATATTGGTATTATAAGGACGGGATTCACCCAGATCCATCAGACCCACCACATCGCGTGCATCAGTGGTAGCACCGGTGCGATTGGTTACCCAAACTTCAATCCGTTGCAACTGCACCTGCGACTGTATGACCGGCAGATTCGACATTGCCTTGTTGTAATTGTTTTTAAAATACTCGCCCAATAAGAAGTGCCTGTTCTCCTCGTAATCATCGAGCTTTTTATTGAAGTTCTGCGTAGCAGCGCCCCCCTGCAATGCTACCGACTGTCGAATGGAACGTTGATTGGCAATGGCCCCCGTGATAAATATTTTTCCAAATTGTAATTTGGCTTTGGCACCAAAAAGATTTTGAGCACTGGGTATGAGGGTGCTGCGGGACTGAAAAGTTATGTTACCGGCCTCCAGCGTTTTGATGATCTCATCATCCATTCCTTTGTAATCAAGTTTCAACTGATTGTCAAAACCGAGATTAGAGAGGGTGTTGTAGTTGATGGGAAATTTAAGCTTGTCTCCGATGCTGGCATTCACATTTAGCTTCAGGTTCATGTCAAAATCGAAACCCCCATTTCTTCGAGCCCTCTCCGGCAGTGTCGGATTATTCACATTCTGACCCTGGTAGCCGGCCATCACATTCACTTCTCCATTGGGCCGAATATCTACCTTCAAGCCATTCGTTCCTACACCAAAAATTCTGTCGAACAGATTATCATACACCCGATAAGGCGGACGGCTTGTTTTTTTATTCAGTGCCGTCAGCGCATCGGCCCGCTTCTTGAAATAAGCAGCCTCCGATTCACGGGCACTGATCTTCCAGAATTCATCAAAGCTGAGGGCAGCCGGTTTGCGGTAATAGGTCTTTCCAATCTTCTCCAGCACATAGTACTGTCGGGTACGCGGATCGTACTCGATTTTTTTCTTGATGAGGGAAGTATCTCTTAAATCAAATGGGTTACGGCTGGGCAAAGTGAAGCCATCTCCTCTCCTGTCATTGATGGGAAAGCGGGTCGTGTCTTTTCGTTGAGCTGCGAGATCAGTCGCAGTCAGGAACACTAAAACAGGTAAATAAGCGAGTCGGAGCTTCAAATCCAACTAATTGGTTAAGTAGAATTAACGCTATAGAGGACAGTTTATTGGTGAAAAGCTGATTTGAAGTGAATGATTTATAACGATTTGAGCGATAATTTGACTAATTCTTCCAAAGGCACGTCGCCTGCATGGGTAGACCTTGTTTTTTTGACTGCCTGCTCCGCCATTACCCGACCGATGCCCAATGCCACCAGCGCATTCACAGCATCGTTTTCCACTGAATATAAGACCCCGGAAACCGGCTGCGTGCTGCCTGAGAATTGTTTACCCAGCTTGTCTTTCAACTCGACAATCAGTCTTTCGGCCGATTTCTTTCCTATGCCCTTGATGCTCTCCAGCTGGCGGGTGTTTCCGCTGACGATGGCCGTTGCTATCTCCCTTGGTTCCATACCCGAAAGCATCATTCGAGCCGTCGAAGCCCCCACACCGGAAACACTGATCAAATGCAAAAACATGTCCTTCTCATCCGTATGGTGAAAGCCATATAATGTTTGTGCATTTTCAGTAATGTGTAAATAAGTGTGAATCAGTCCTTCATTTATTTGACTGATCGCAGAATACGTATGAAGGCTGATTTGGAGTTCATATCCTACCCCCTGCACATCTACCAAAACCCGCGAAGGAGTTTTTTGCGTAAATTTTCCTCTGAGAAAAGCGATCATACCCTTCAAAAATAAGTTAAAAAAAGGGTATCTCCGGTAGACAGCGGGTGGATTGACGGGGTATATACCTCGCTTTTTTCATTTCTTTAACAGCCGGACAGAAAGGGAAAAACAAAGGTGAATGGATCTCAGTAGGTTAAGTGATGCCCGGCATAACATAAATTGATGGATATTTGTCCACCAATTATAAGAGAAATACATGCAAAAAAGAGCAAGCATAACAGCAATCGGTGGCTATGTGCCAGAGACAAAACTGACCAATTCTGATCTGGAGAAAATGGTCGATACCAATGATGAGTGGATACGGACCAGAACCGGTATTTCAGAGCGACGAATCCTTCGTGAACCCGGTAAGGCGAGCAGTGATCTGGCTGTTCATGCTGTACAGGAATTACTGAAAAAAAGAAATATGTCTCCCCTGGAGATTGACTGCATCATTTGTGCCACGGTTACGCCTGATATGGTATTTCCTGCAACTGCGAACCTGCTCTGCGATAAAATTGGTGCGAAAAATGCTTGGGGCTTTGATCTTGCCGCGGCCTGCAGTGGATTTTTATTCGCTCTAACAACAGGTACCATGTTCATTGAAAGTGGACGTTACAGCAAAGTGATTGTAGTGGGGGTAGATAAAATGAGTTCCATCGTAGATTACACCGATCGCGCAACCTGCATCCTCTTTGGCGATGGTGCCGGTGCTGTTTTGCTGGAGCCAACAGAAGAACCGGGCATAGGCATAAAAGACAGCGTATTGAGAACAGATGGTAGCGGCAGGGAATACCTGAATATGAAAGCAGGTGGCTCCCTGAAACCTGCCAGCATCGAAACAGTTTTGGCAAAAGAACATTATGCCTACCAAGATGGTCAACCTGTGTTCAAATTTGCAGTAAAAGGCATGGCCGATGTGAGTGCAGAATTACTCGAACGTAACGGACTTACCGGCGATGATATTCAGTGGTTGGTTCCGCACCAAGCGAACCTCCGTATCATCGATGCAACGGCCAATCGCATGGGCTTACCCAAAGAAAAGGTGATGATCAATATTCAGAAGTATGGCAATACAACTGCTGCCACCATTCCACTTTGCCTGTGGGATTGGGAGAAGCAACTGAAGAAAGGAGATAACCTGGTATTCGCAGCTTTTGGTGGCGGTTTTACCTGGGGAGCTACCTGGGTGACCTGGGCTTATGACGGCGCCTAACTGATGCGGCGACACTTTCAAACGTAAACATGAAAAAAGCTTTTCCATACTCGAGTATCAGTTCGCTGGTGCTGCACACCGGCAAAGAACGGCATGCCGATTTTGCCCATAACACACCCATTTATGCGAGTTCAACCTTTTCTTTTCCCTCAGCGGAAGAGGGTATGGAACGCTTCGCAGGTGTAGATAAAACCCGCATCTACAGCCGCTGGGGTAACCCAACCTTCACCGTTGCTGAAGAGATCATTGCCGCACTGGAATCGTTCGGTATTGTTCACGATGATGATACACCGCTCGAATTAAAAGCCTTACTGCATGCAAGTGGTCAGGGCGCATTAACTACTTTATTTCTCAGCCGGCTACAAGCAGGTGACACCGTATTATCACACTTCTCACTGTATGGTGGCACACAAGAATTGATGCAAAAAATATTGAAAGACAGTGGCATCAAAACGACACTCATCGACATGCGTGACTTGAACCAGGTGAGGGAAGCCCTTATGGCCGATGCAACCATTCGATTGGTGCATCTCGAAACCCCTGCGAATCCAACCATCCGCTGTGTCGACATAGAAGCTATCTGTGCTATTGCACAGGAAAAAAATATTCCCGTATCGGTCGATAATACCTTTGCCACACCTTACTTGCAACAACCCTTCCTGTATGGTGCCGACTTCGTCGTTCACTCGACTACAAAATTTTTGAATGGCCACGGAAGTGCCATGGGTGGAGTTCTGCTGGGTAAAGACATAGAATTCATGAAGACGAAGGCATGGAAATGGTACGCCCTCCTCGGTGCCAACAGCAATCCCTTCGATGCTTTCCTGCTGATTCAAGGACTCAAAACCCTGGAACTGAGGATGGACAGACATTGCCACAATGCAATGGAAGTTGCACATTTTCTGGAACAACACCCAGCCGTAGGGCATGTGAATTACAACGGACTTACCTCACACCCCGATTATGCAGTCAGCACTAAACAAATGAAACATCCGGGTGCCATGCTCAGCTTTGAATTAAAGGCGGGATTGGAAGCGGGAAAAAAATTCATCAATCAGCTACAACTCTGTACCCGGGCAATTTCCTTCGGAACACCTGATACCTTGCTATCACATCCGGCCAGTATGAGTCACTTTGGTATCCCTCCGGCAGAACGAAAAGTTTATGGGATCACTGATGGATTGATACGCATGAGCGTGGGTATAGAAAATATTCAGGATATCATAACCGACCTGGATCAGGCTTTGATCTGAAATTAATCCAACACTTTGCCAACCATGGATATATTGATTCGGCGAGCAGAAAAAAAAGATTGTCCTGCTTTGCTGGGGCTCATTCGAGAACTAGCAATCTATGAACGGGCACCCGACGAAGTAACGGTCACGCTTCAGCATTTTGAAGAAAGTGGATTTGGTGCACAGCCTGTCTGGTGGGGTTTTGTTGCCGAACTGGATGGAAAAGTAATTGGATTCGCGCTCTACTATATTCGGTACAGTACCTGGAAAGGACAATGCCTCTACCTCGAAGATTTTCTGGTAACGGAGGAACATCGTGGCAAAGGCATCGGCGCCCGTTTATTTGAAAGGGTTATGCTGGAAGCCAAAGAGAAAGGATTCCCACGTATGGTATGGCAGGTGCTGGAGTGGAATGAACCAGCCCTTCACTTTTATAGAAAATATCATGCAACGCTGGATGGCGAGTGGGTCAATGGCATCATTGATTTTACCATCTAATTCACGCCGTCAACCGATACTTCTTTCTCGATTTTCTGCACCAAACCCTGTAATACTTTTCCGGGCCCACATTCAGTGAAGTGGCTCGCACCCGCCGCTACCATCGCCTGAACACATTGCGTCCACTTAACTGCTCCCGTAAGTTGTTCAATCAGATTTGTTCTGATCTGTGCCGGATCGGAAACCGCCTGTGCCACCACATTTTGATAGACAGGACAAACAGGTGTCTGAAACGCTGTATTGGCAATGGCTGCAGATAATTGCTCGCGCGCAGATGCCATCAGCGGAGAATGAAATGCACCACCCACCGGTAATACCAGTGCCCGCTTGGCTCCGGCTTCCTTCATACGTTCGCAGGCAGTTGCCACACCCTGCACCGATCCGCTGATCACTAATTGACCGGGACAATTATAATTGGCCGGCACAACAATTTCACCGGTTGATTCCTGTACTTCCTTACAGATCGCTTCTACCTTATCATCTGCCAATGCCAGCACTGCCGCCATAGATGAGGGTGCTTGCTCACATGCCTGCTGCATGGCGGTAGCTCGTATGCTTACCAGCCGAAGCGCATCTTCAAATTGCAATGTTCCATTGGCTACCAGGGCAGAGAACTCTCCCAGTGAATGACCCGCTACCATATCCGGCTGGGGATTGGTCAAAGAAGCAAATGCCGCCACGGAATGAATAAAGATGGCAGGCTGTGTGATGCGGGTCTGCCTGAGTTCTTCTTCGGTGCCATGAAAAAGTACCTGGGTGATGTCAAAACCCAGTATCTCATTGGCTTTCTCGAAATAGCTGCGGGCAGTAGCATTCGTATCAAACAATTGCTTACCCATACCGCTGAACTGTGATCCCTGTCCGGGAAAAATGTAGGCGTGTTTCATCTTAATAAGAATAAAAAAGCTACAGTCGAAATAACTGTAGCAGCAAATGTCGGAAAAAAAAGAGAATGGTTAGTCCCGGCGCTTACTGATCAATCGTAAGAATTCACTACGGGTAGCTACCTTCTCAAATTCCCCACAGAAAGCGGAGGTTGTGGTAATGGAGTTTTGTTTTTGAACGCCGCGCATCATCATACATAAGTGTTGGGCCTCTATCACTACGGCTACTCCCAAAGGATTCAGTGATTCCTGAATGGCATCTAGTACTTGCGTGGTCAGTCTTTCCTGTACCTGAAGTCGGCGGGAGACAATATCCACCACCCTGGCCAACTTACTTAATCCGGTTATCCAGCCATTGGGTATGTAGGCGATATGCGCTTTTCCAAAGAAGGGTACCATGTGGTGTTCGCACATAGAGTAAAGTTCAATATCCCTTACAATGACCATTTCATTTACCTCTTCCTTAAAGCGGGCAGAATTCAGAATATCCACGGGATTCATACTGTAGCCTTGGGTGAGGTACTGCATGGCTTTGGCAATCCGCTCGGGGGTTTTGATCAATCCCTCTCTTTCTGCATCTTCTCCGAGTAATTCCAAAATAGATTTGTAATGCGTCATGAGACCTGTGGTCACTGACTCATCATAGTGTTCGGTTTTTTTGTATGCCATAACAGTATTTTTAAGTATTTATTCAACCGGGTATTCAACGAAATTTCTTTCCGTTTCATACAACCGAATGTGCAGATCGTAGGCCTCCCCCAGTTTAGGCTTCAGTAGATCGTAGATCACCACAGCGATATTTTCTGCCGTAGGATTCAACTGAGCAAATTCTTTGGTATCGAGGTTAAGGTTCTTGTGATCAAAGCGATCAATGACCCTTTCTTTCACCAAATCACTGAGTACCTTGAGATCAATCACATAACCGGTATCCGGGTCAATGGCACCGGTTACTTTTACAATTAACTCATAATTGTGCCCATGAAAGTTTTCATGACTGCATAAACCGAATACCGCCTTGTTCTTCTCCGGCGACCAGGCAGGATTGAACAAGCGGTGAGCAGCATTGAAATGTTCTTTTCGATAAACCGATACACGCTGTGCCATATACTATAGATAACTGAATAATCAGTTGAATTGTTCGCTCCCGGCCTCAAATAAGCATTTAACCGAAATATTCTACATAAATCCGGGGCGTCTCATACAATTTAATGCAATGCAGTTGCACTTCTTTGGGCAGATGCAACATCAGTTGATTCCAAATACCGATGGCCAGGTTTTCCGTACTGCACAGTTTTCCCTGCAAGAAAGGCACATCCAGGTTCAGGTTTTTATGATCCAGCTGTTGCGTAATATGCTCCTTGATAATTGAACTAAGTTTTTTTACATCATACACAAATCCCGTCTCCGCATCAGGTTCTCCCTTCACAGTTACATATAACTGGTAATTATGGCCATGCCAGTTCTCATTGGCACAGGCACCAAAAACAGCCTCATTCTTTTCCCTTGACCAGTTCGGATTGAATAACTTATGCGCTGCATTAAAATGCTCTAAACGCGTTACATATACCATTCCCATCGAATATTTATACAAAGTTACGAATTGCTTATCATTACCGACAGATATAGACAGGACTGTTTCAGGCTTTTTTCTGAACTTTGCACTATGCAGGTATTGGTT
>Ga0315900_10007598_pt1 | contig 14175 bp, 13 predicted proteins | sample LakEriMetagenome_FD_203521 | JGI IMG/M metagenome (GOLD analysis project Ga0315900, IMG submission 203521) | Freshwater fungal communities from buoy surface, Lake Erie, Ohio, United States - Buoy 12 MA114 | ecosystem: Environmental > Aquatic > Freshwater > Lake > Lake biofilm | place: USA: Lake...
GTGCGTGCGGCGTGCGGGCCTCCGCGCCCGCAGGAGGTGTGGCGGCCGCGGGTGGCGCGGACGCCGCGGCGGGCGTGACGGCCCCGGGCGCCGCCGCGGCATGCGCTGCCGCGGCGGTCGCCGTGAGCGCCACGGCCGATACGGCGACGGCGGCCACGGTCGCCGCGCCGTACGCGGCACGTGCCGCCCCCACTCGCGACCTCGGCCGTGCGGCATCGTGCCGGGCGACGCGACGACGCTCGCCGTGCCGGATCGCGTGCAGTTCCATGGGGATGCCTTCGTTCACGCGCCGTCGCCCGGTTCGCGCTCCGCGTCCTGCCGAGACCGTGCCGACGTCGCCGGGTTCCGCGCCGGCCGGTGCCGCCGCAGCCGCGCGAGGCAGCCGAGCGCCAGCAGCGTCGCCGCAAGCATGCTGGTCACCAGCGGCCACGGCGTGCCGTTCTCGACGAACGCGAGCAGCTGGATGAACGCGGCCGGCAGCACGGTCTGCGTGAAGCCGAGCAGGCCCGAAGCGGCGCCCGCGATGTCGGGCCGCACGGCGATTGCGACCGAGGTCGAACTCGGGGTCGCGAGCGCATTCGCGTAGCAGGCGAGCATCGCCGGTACGAACAGCGCGAGCGGCGTCCAGGCGCCCGCCGCGACCAGCGCGACGAGTCCGGTCGTGCTGGCGAGGCCGAGCGCGGCGCCGGTTCGCATCATCCAGCCACTGCCCTGCCGGCGCCCGAACCGGGCCGAGGACAGGAAGCCGAGGAACGACGCGGCGGCGGGCAGCACGAACCAGAGGCCGTACTCGGCCGGCGCCAGCCCGTAGAGTTCGATCGCGACGTAGGGCGCGCCGGCGATGAAGAGGTAGACGACGCTCGTCAGCAGCGCGCCGAACAGCACCTGCACGAGATACTCGGGCGTGGCCAACAGCTGGCGATAGCTCGCGAGCGTGCCGAGGCGCCGCGGGCGTGCGTCCGCGGCGGGCGCCGTGGGCGAGCTCGCCCCGTCCACGGTGGCGGCACCGGCTCCATGCGTCGCGACGGACCCGTGCGGAGCATGCGTCTCCCGCACCTTCGCCCACGCGAAGGCCGCGATGCCGAGCCCGATGCCGGCCGCGATCGCGAACGGTGCGCGCCAGCCGAGCCATTCGACGCCGAGACCGCCGAGCGTCGGCGCGACCATCGGCACGACCAGGATCGCGGTCGCCGTGTACGCGAGCGCGGTGGCCGCGCGCTCGGCGCCAAAGTGGTCGGCCAGCATCGCGCGGACCACCGCCATCGCGGCACCCCCGCCGAAGGCCTGCACGATGCGCGCGGCGATCAGCGTCTCGATCGTCGGCGCGGCGAGTCCGGCGAGGCTGCCGCCGACGAACATTGCGAGCCCGGCGAGGATCACCGGGCGGCGTCCGAAGCGGTCCGAGAGCGGGCCGACCAGCAGATTGCCGAGCGCGATGGCGAGCAGCGCCGCCGATACGAGCAACCGCGTCGCCTCGGTGCCCGCGTCGAAGCGGGCGCCGATCGCGGGCAGTGCCGGCAGCATCAGGTGGAGGCCGAAGGTGCCGAGGCAGCCGATCAGCGCGCTGCCGAGGATCAGCTGGGAGTCGCGGGCCGTGGTGGGCAAGGGAAGGGCTCGGGCGGGGCGCTCGGAGTGTATGACGGCGAGCCGGAGCGGTGGTGAGCTTGGCCGCACATCCCGGTCTGCCCGTGCAGCCCATTGCCACGCCCGCCGGGCTCCCGCAGCATGGGGCGTTCCCGCAAAGCCTGCTGCACCGGTGCGCCGTCCGTGCGCCGCCCTCGTCCCGCCCCCATCCCGTGACCCACGACTACCTCGAACGCATCCTGAAGGCGCGCGTCTACGACGTCGCGATCGAATCCCCGCTCGAGCCTGCGCCCCGGCTGTCGCGCCGCCTGCAGAACGCCGTGCTGTTCAAGCGCGAGGATCTGCAGCCGGTGTTCTCGTTCAAGCTGCGCGGCGCCTACAACAAGATCGCCGGCCTGACCGACGAGCAGGCCGCGCGCGGCGTGACCTGCGCCTCCGCCGGCAACCACGCGCAGGGCGTCGCGCTGGCCGCGCGGCGCCGCGGCATCAAGGCGCTGATCGTGATGCCGCGGATCACGCCGCAGATCAAGGTGCAGGCGGTGCTCGACCTCGGCGCCGAGATTGAACTGCACGGCGACGACTTCGACGCCGCGAACGAGCACGCGCTCGGCGTCGCGCGCGAGCGCGGCCTGACCTTCATCCACCCGTTCGACGACCCGGAGGTCATCGCGGGGCAGGGCACGATCGCCATGGAGATCCTGCGCCAGCACTCCGGCCGGCTCGACGCGATCTTCGTGCCCATCGGCGGCGGCGGGCTGATCGCGGGCATCGCCGCCTACGTGAAGGCGCTGTACCCTGAGATCCGCATCGTCGGGGTCGAGCCCGCGGACGCGGCCAGCATGTACGAGTCGCTGAAGGCCGGGGCGCGCGTCACCCTGCCGCGCGTCGGCATCTTCGCGGACGGCGTCGCGGTCAAGCGCGTCGGCGAGGAGACCTTCCGGCTCGCGCAGCGCCACGTCGACGAGATCGTGCTGGTCTCCACCGACGAGATCTGCGCGGCGATCCAGGACATCTTCGAGGACACGCGCTCGATCGCGGAGCCGGCCGGCGCGGTCGCGGTCGCCGGGCTGAAGCAGTGGGTCGCGCGCGAGGGCGCCACGGGCCGTACGTTCGTCACCCTGAACTGCGGCGCGAACATGAACTTCGACCGGCTGCGGCACGTCGCCGAGCGCGCCGACCTCGGCCAGCAGCGCGAGGCGCTGTTCGCGGTCGAGATCCCGGAGCGTCCCGGCAGTTTCCGCGCCTTCTGCGCGATGCTGGGCGACCGCAACGTCACCGAGTTCAACTACCGCTACGCCGACGCGCGGCGCGCCCAGATCTTCGTCGGCGTCGCGCTGGGCCGGGGTCGCGCCGAGAAGGACCGGCTGCTCGCCCAGCTGGAGGGGGCCGGCTACCGCGTCCTCGACATGAGCGACAACGAGATGGCCAAGCTGCACGTGCGCTACATGGTCGGCGGCCCCGCGCCCGGCCTCGTGCACGAGCGGCTGTTCCGCTTCGAGTTCCCGGAACGGCCCGGTGCGCTCCTCCGGTTCCTGGAGGCGGTCGGGTCGCAGTGGAACATCAGCCTGTTCCACTACCGGAACCACGGCTCCGACTACGGCCGCGTGCTCGCCGGCATCGAGGTGGCGCCGGCGTCCGAGGCGGAGTTCCTGCGACACCTGCGCGAACTGGGCTATGCCTACACCGAGGAGACCGCGAACCCGGCCTACCGGATCTTCCTCGGCCGCGGCGCGTGAACGCGTGCCCGTCGTGCGCCGCGCCGCGTGGCGCTACTTGCTTCCTGTCCGGTAATCGGTAGAACTACGGTCAAGCCGGCCCGACCGGCCCCCACGAACGACGGGAAGCGCCCCCGCGCCCGCGTCGAGTCCCGCAGAACCCCCAAGGGAGCAGCCATGGCGAAGGCGAAGAAGACCAAGGCGAAGAAGGCGGCGAAGAAGAAGGTCGCCAAGAAGGTCGCGAAGAAGTCGGTCCGCAAGGTCGCGAAGCGCGCGCTGCCGAAGAAGGCGGCCCGCAAGTCGGCATCGAAGAAGTCGCCGGCCCGGAAGAAGGCGGTGGCGAGGAAGGCTCCTGCCAAGAAGAAGGCACCGGCGGCGAAGCCGGCACCGGCGCCCGCGAAGGCCGCGCCGAAGCCGAAGGCCGCGCCGAAGCCGAAGGCCGCACCCGTGAAGGCCGTCGAGCCCGCTGCGGCGACCGCGAGCACCGCGCCCGCACCGGCGGCGGAGCCGGTCGCCGAAGCCGCGCCGGCCCCGGCCACCACCCACTGAGCGGCAGGGCGCGATCGACGGCCCGATCACGAACGGGGTCCCGGTCGCTGCCGGCGGTGCCGGAGCGGCCCGGACCCCGAGCCCGGAGACGGGGCCCGCGTCGCGGTCGTTTCCTCAGCGCACCCGGCGTCGGGTGAACAGGTTCACGATCGCGAGCAGCACCACGGCGCCCAGGAACGATGCGAGCAGCGAAGTCAGGCTGAAGTCGTTCTGGTTGATCGTCCCGGTCCCGAACAGCGGCGCGATCAGGAAGCCGCCGATGAAGGCACCGATGATGCCGACGATCACGTTCAGGAAGATGCCCTGCTGAGCGTTGCGGTTCATGACGATGCTGGCCAGCCAGCCGATCACGCCGCCGATCACGAGCCAAATGATGAGATTCATGGTCCTCGCTCCTTGAAGTTCACTCCCGTCTATCCGAGGTCGCCCGGACGGGCCCCGTCCGAAAACCCGCGATAGGTTCGCGCCGCGGCAGGGCGCTAGTCTGTAGGTGGATCGGAGTCCCGCTGGTCCGCGCACCGGAAGACGCATGTCGCTGGCGGCAACCTCGGCTGCACGAGTTGCCGGGCCCGCGTCGTGGGCACGCCACCGCCGGCGTGGAATACTCGCGCCGCACGCTGCACAATCCTCGCGTTCGAACCGGACCCCGATGAGCTACGAGCCCCGCCGCACCCCGCGGCACGAGATCGTGCGGCTGCGCGGCCGCGACACGCACCTGACCCACTGGGGGCCGCCGGCAGGCGGCGAGCCGCCGCTCGTGTTCCTGCACGGCTTCCTCGATACGAGCGACACCTTCCAGTTCGTCGTCGACGCGCTCGCGCGCGAGCAGGCCATCGCCGCTCCGGACTGGCGCGGTTTCGGCCGCAGCCACTGGCAGCACGAGCCCTACTGGTTCCCGAACTACTTCGCGGATCTCGAGGCGCTGCTCGACCGCGTCGCGCCGGGGCGCGCGGTGCGGATCGTCGGTCACAGCATGGGCGGGAACATCGCGGCGCTGTACGCGGGCATCCGGCCGGAGCGAGTCGAGCGGCTGGTCAATCTCGAAGGTTTCGGCCTGCCGCGCACCGCGCCCGAGCGGGCTCCGGAACGGTACCGGGAGTGGCTCGACGCGCTGCGCGAACCGAAGGCGTTCGGTCGCTACGCGTCGCTCGAGCAGTTCGCGCAGGTGCTCGCCAGGAAGAACCCGCGGCTGCCGCTCGAGCGGGCGCGGTTCGTCGCGCGACAGTGGGCTCTCGAACTGCCCGACGGTGGCTACACCGCCAACTTCGATCCCGCACACCGGCTGCCGAACCCCGTGCTGTACCGGCGGGACGAAGCCGAGGCCTGCTGGCGGCGCGTGACGGCGCCGACGCTCCTCGTGCTCGGCGAACTGTCGGAGTACCGCCCGGGTCTCGGCGCCGACGGCGCCGACGCCGCCTTCCACGCGCTGTATCGCGACCTCGAGATCGCGACGCTGCCGGGTGCGGGGCACATGCTGCATCACGAGCAGCCGGAAGCGGTCGCGGCGCTGATCGATCGCTTCCTCGGCTGACCCCCTTTTCGCGCCGGCCGAAAACGGCGAATGTGCCGGCTCCTGCCGTCACGTCCGGAGTGCCCCATGCGACTGCTCGTCGCCGCCCTGTGCCTGGCCTGCGCGCCCGCGTTCGCCGCCGACTCGAAGCCCTTCGATCCCGCGCGGTACTCGCAGGAGCCGACCGAGTGCGACCGCCTCGCCGCGCATCCCGACGACCCGAACCGCGTCGTCAGCCCCGGTCTGGAGCGCAAGGCCATCGACCTGCCGAAGGCGATCGCGGCGTGCGAAGCGGCGGTGAAGGCGGATTCGAAGAATCCCCGCCTGAACTACCAGCTCGCGCGCGTGTACGGCTATTCGGGCCAGGGCGAGAAGGCGATCCCGCATCGCAAGGCCGCGACCGATGCCGACTATCCGCAGGCGCTGTTCGTCGTCGGCTTCATCACGCTGAACGGCATGAACAAGCAACCGCAGGATACCTGCGCCGCCGCCGACCTGATCCGCCGCTCCGCGCTGCAGGGGCGACTCGCGGGCCAGGTCGGCTTCCCGCACTACGTGCTGAGCGGCACCTTCGACGAGTGCCCGGTGCGCAAGGACTGGGCCGAGCTGCAGCGCTTCCTCGACGCGGCGAAGGCGCAGATCGGCGGCGACTACTACCAGGGCCTGCTGGTCGAGAACCTGTCGCGCCAGGTGCAGGCGCGCGCGGCGGCGAAGTGATGGCTGGACGCGGCTCGGTGGGCCGGGGCGACGCGTCGTGCACTGCCGCGCGCGGCGGGGCTCGCCGGCCGTGAGCGCCCCGCTGCGTCGCCGCTACGTCGACGGGCGCCACGGCCAGGTGCACCTGCGGGTCGCGCAGCCGGAAGCGTCCACCGGTCACCGGCCGCTGGTCTGCTTCCACCTCAGTCCCGTGTCGGGCGTCGTCTACGAACGGTTCCTCGCCGAGATGGGCCGGGACCGCCTCGCGGTGGCACCGGACACGCCCGGTTACGGTGCCTCCGATCCGCCGGCGGTGCCCCCCACGATCGCCGACTATGCGCAGGCGATGGGCGACGTGCTGGACGCTCTCGCGATCCGCGAGTGCGACATCGTCGGCTACCACACCGGCTCGAAGATCGCGGTGGCGCTCGCGATCGCGCGCCCGGCGGCCGTGCGCCACCTCGTGCTGATCGGCGCACCGGTCTACACGCACGAGGAACTCGCGCGGATGCGCGCACACCTCGCGCGCAATTTCGAGCCGACCGAGGACGGCGCGCACCTCGTGGACTACTGGCGCGCGGTGCTGAACTGGCGCGGGCCCGGCCAGACGCTCGGCATGATCATGCAGGGCTTCCCCGACGCGCTGCGCGGCGCGGAGCGGCGCGCTTGGGGTCATCGCGCGGCCTTCGAGTGGTCCCACGCGGATCACCTGCCGCAAGTCGACCAGCCCGTGCTCGTGCTGAACCCGCGCGACGACCTCTGGGAGTACACGCCGCGCGCGGTCGCGTGCCTGAAGCACGGGCGCGTCGTGAACCTGCCCGACTGGGGGCACGGCTTCCTCGACCTGCACACGGCCGAAGTCGGGCGGCTGGTGCGCCGCTTCGTCGATCACGCGGAGCTGCCGGAGGCGGGCCCGGCGTGAGCATCACCACGCGACCGCCGGGATCGGGCGCTGGCCCGCCGCTGCCACCCGAGCGACCTGCGGCGGCAGGCGCGACCGGCGTCGCCGGCGGCGCGGGTGCTGCGGGAACGGGCGGCACGCCGGCGGCGGGTCCTGCGGGCGTTTCCTTCGGCATTCCCGGTGCGCCGGGCGGCGGCGTCGCCGCGACCGGCCTGCGTAACGGCACGCTCGACCTGCCCGCGGCGATGCGCGTGTTCGCCGAGGAGATCCGCGGCCTCGTGGTCGAGCGCGTCGGTGCGCGGCGCGCCGATTCCCTGCCGCGATGGCCGGCGGAGGCGGTGGGCGCCGATCCGGGCAATTCCGCTGCGACGCTGCTGCGCTGGCTGAAGAGCGTGGGCGCGCAGGTCGGCATTCCGGACGCGCAGTGGAGCCGGATCGTCGACGCGGGCCGGGCGCGCGCGGAAGCGGTGGCCGCGGGCGGCGCGTTGGATCCCGTGCTGCGGAACACGCTCGCGAGCGTGCGCGACGCGCTGCTGCGCGGGCTGGTGGGCGCCGTGCCCGGCGGACGCGCCGGATCGTCGGGTGCGGCCGCGGCGACCGGCTTCGAACGGGGCGGCGAGCCGCGCGCGACGGGAACTCCCACGCGGCCCGTCCCTTTCGGCGGCGTCGCGGACGCCCGCGGGGCACTGCGCCTGTTCGCCGAGGAAGTGCGTGCGCTCGCGACCGAGCGGCTCGGCACCACGCGGGCCGCGGCGCTGCCGCCGCTGCCGCCGGAAGCCGTGGGAGCCGGTTCCGACGCGGATGCCGCCGGCGCGGCGCTCGCGCGCTGGCTGCGCGCCGCCGGCGCCGCGGCCGGCGTGACCGACGCGGAGTGGGGCGCTGCGGTACAGGCGGGTCACGCGCGCACGGAAGCCACGCTCGCGCGCGCGGCCCTGGAACCCGCGGTGCGCGAGGCGCTGACGCTGGCGCGCGACGTGCTGGTGCGCGGCCTGCAGAGTCTCGACGATGGCGGGGCCGCGGCCCCGGCGCCCGGTACTGCGTCGCTCACCGCGGCGGATCCCGCGCTCCGTGCCGACCTCGCGTACCCGATGGCGGTGCCCGGCGGCGGCGACCCGCGACGGGCCGCGCGCGCGCAGCCCCGCGAGCGGATCGAGGCCATCGGCGACGATCGCGCGCGCCGCGGCGCCGACGAGGAAGACGAGGTCGCGGGTGCGGACGACGGGCCCGCGCCGTTCGGCCGTGGCAGCGGCACGGGCGGCGAGGGGCACGAGGCGCGCGCCACCGACCTGCAGGGCCCGATGGACTGCATCCGTCGCTACTTCGAGGCCTTCCAGGCCGGCGACCACGAGGCCTACGCGGCGCAGTGGGTCTATCCCGCCTGCTTCTGGTCGGGCGCGAAGTGGTGGTCGTATCCGGACGCCGCCGCCTGCGCGGCGGGCAACGCGGAGTACGAGCGCGCCGCGCGCGCCGAGGGCATGGCCGGCGGGCGCATCCTGATGCTGCGCGTCGAGCCGCTGTCGCCCGACGCGGCGCTCGTGCACGGCACGTTCACGCGCGAGCGCGCGGACGGCAGCGTGATCGCCGAGATCGAGGCCGCGTACACGACCGTGCGGACATCGGCGGGCTGGCGCGTCGCGGCCTGTGTCGTAAAGTAGCCGCCCTTTCCACGACGGAGCTCCCGCGATGATCGACGGCGCCCGCGCGCTGCCGCCGCACACCACTACGCTCGGCTACGGCGGCTGGATCCCGTTCGCGGCGCTGACGCTCGCGCCGTGGGTCGTCGACGAGCCGGTGCTGCAGACCTGGCTGCTGCGCGGCCTGCTGGCCTACGGTGCGACGATCCTCGCGTTCCTGGGTGCGGTGCACTGGGGCTTCGTGCTCGCGCGCGGCGCGCCGCGGCCTGCGCTCGTGCTCGCGCTCGGCACGGTGCCGGCGCTGGTCGGTGCCGCGTCGCTGATGCTGACGCCGCCGACCGCGCTCGTGACGCAGATGATCGCGTTCGGCGCGATCTGGCTCTACGAGCACCGCGTCCTCGGCGAAGCCGTGCTCGGCAAGGCGTATCTCGACCTGCGGCGCACGCTGACGATCGGCGTGCTGCTGATCCTGACGGTCGCGCTGTTCGGGCCGATGTCGCGGCTCGCGGGCGTCTGAACGACGATCCGCGCCCGGCTCGGGTTCGCGACCCCGGTCGCCTAACCGCGGACGCGCTCGAGCGCGGCGGTCAGGCGGGTCTCGATCGCGTCCACGCCGGGGCCGTCCAGCCGACCGTGCAGCGCCACGCTGACGAGGCCGGTGTCGACCGGTTCGATCGTCATGTCCATCTGCCCCTCGGTCGCGCGCCGGGCGTTCACGATCGTGAACGCCCGGACCGACCGCGTCAGAAGTCCGCGGTGACCGTCATCACCCAGCGACGGCCGAGCTGGTCGACGTACGCGCCGTTCAGCAGGCCCGCGTCGCCGGCGGTCGTCTCGTCGAACGCGTTCACGACCGTGAACTGCGCGCGGTACGGCCGCTTGTCGCCGCCGAACCGGTACTGCAGCGTGAAGTCGTGCGTCTGCGTCGACGGGTAGCCGATGATCGCCTGGTTGTCGATCGTCGCCGGCGTGCCGCCCGAGTAGATGATCGTCGAGTCGCGCCAGTTCATCGTCCACTGCGCCGCGAACGCCTCGTAGTCGTAGCGCGCGCGGAACTTGGCGCGCCACTCCGGCCGCTCGAACGAGCCCTGCGACTCGCGGATGTCGTTGAAGCGCCCGCTCGCCGAGTCCTGGAACTTGATCAGGTGGAACACCTCGAGCTCGAGGTCCACCCTGCCGAGGTTCCGTTCGCTCGCGAACAGGTTCGCGAGGTCGTTTTCGTACGCCACCAGGCCCGACGCAGCCCGCAGCCGCGTGGCCGCGAGGTTCAGGAAGCCGGACTGGAAGCCGTCCGTAACCTGGAATTGCGCGTCACGCACGAAGAAGCCGCAGGTGTTCGCGCCGAACTCGGGCGAGTTGTCCGGGAAGCTCGGGCTGTCGTAGCAGAAGTTCTGCGCGTCGACGAGGTTGGTCGGGAAGATGCGCTTCGACAGGTCGACCGCGATGTAGTCCGCGGACACCGTCAGCCCGCGCACGAACGACGGTTCGTAGACGAAGCCGGCCGTCCAGCTGTCCGCCTCCTCCGGCGCCAGCGACGGGCTGCCGCTGAAGCTGCCCTGCACCGCGCGGTTCGACGACACGAAGCCGTTGAGGAAGGTGGCGGCCGCCGCCGCGTCCGGCGCGAGCCACCTCGGCCGCGCAGTTCGCGCGCCGCGTCGCCGCGCTGCGCGTGCGGCCGAACTGCGACAGCGGGTCGACCGTCTGCGCGTTCTCGACCTTGCGCCACTCGAGGTTGGCGGCGAACTGCAGCTTGCCGCCCGGCAGGTCGATCACCTCGCCGCTGATCGAGGTGGTCGCGAGCAGCTGCTCGTTCACCGTCGTGAAGTCCTGCCGGCCGAGCACGTAGTCCTTCGCGGCCTGGCTCATCCGGTCGAAGCCGAACGGGTTGAGCGGCACGCAGGCGTCGACCTGCGCGCGCGTCGGCTGCGGCGTGAAGATCTGCTCGGTCGGGATGCCGTCCGGACCCGCCGCGCGGATCAGGTTCGGGGACACGCCCGGCAGGTTCGTGGGCAGCGTGGGCGAGAGCTGCGAGCGGCAGACGATCTGGCCGGTCGCCGGGTTCACCGCGGCATCGAGCGCGAGCGCGAACTCGACGTCCTTGATGTTGTAGCTCGTGACCGAGCCCTCGGACTCGCCGTAGGCGAGCGCGACGTCCCAGTCGAAGCGGCGGCCGGCCCACTCGAAGTCGCCCTCGAGGCCGTTGGTGGTGCTGAACGTGCGGCTCTCGGCCTCGAACGCGTTCGGCCCGGCGATGTCCTGGTTCGTGCGCGACAGCACGAAGTTGCCGGTGATCCCCGCGGCGGCGAGTGCCGCGCGGTTGTCGGCGGTCAGGTACGGGTTGTTGACGTTCATCACCAGCGCGGCGTTCTCGACCGTGCCCGAGCCCGCCGAGTTGCCGCTGCCGGCGTTGCGCAGCGAGGTCGAGCCGATCTTGCCGTAGGTGTTCTCGGTGAACACCCGGATGTTGTCGGTCAGGTCGAAGCGCGCGTTGAAGTTGCCGAGGTCGCGGGTCTGGTCGACGCGCAGCACGGTGTTGAAGATGGGGCTGAAGCCGTCGCCGCCGACGGCACCGCCGATCGTGCTCGGCGTGCCGGGCGACAGCCGCGCCACGGTCCACGGCACGACGTTGCCGGCGGCGTCGAAGCGGATGGGCACCGCGAGCCGGGGCAGGAACGCGTTCTGCCCGGCGACCGGGTTCGCGACGTCCGGGAACGCGGCGACGAAGGTGCCGAGGAACGCGTTCAGCGGCACGTTCGGGTTCGCGGCGCCCGCGGGGCCGACCTGGTTCACGGCGCCGGCGACCGTCGCGAGCGTGTTGAAGATCACGCCGCTCGGCCAGATCTGGGCGCTCGTCAGCGCGTTCTCGAAGACCACGCCCGAGATGCCGTCGTCGCTCGAGCGCAGGAACGCGCCGTTGTTCAGGCCGGCGACGTCGACGATGGCCGGCGCGAAGCTGCCGTTGCGGCGCGTGCCGTCGGCGAAGTTCGTGAGGCCGCTCGGGTTGTTGCGACGGAAGGAGCGCCGGTCGGCCTGGATGCCGTCGACCTCGTTGCGCGAGGCGTGCACGAAGAAGTTACCGCGGCCGTCCGCGAAGTTCATGCCCCAGGTGCCGGACAGCTGCTTGTCCGCGCCGTCGCCGCGCGTGGTCTGGCCGTAGCGCGCACGCACGCGCAGGCCGTCGAAGTCGTCGCGCAGCACGTAGTTGACGACGCCCGCGATCGCGTCGGAGCCGTAGGCCGCGGCGCCGCCGACCGTCAGCACGTCGATGCGGTCGATCAGGTCGATGAACGACTGGCCGAGGCTCGCGGTCTGGCCGCCGTTGTTGCCGAGGTTGCTCGCGCCGGTGCCGACCAGCGGCAGGTCGTTCAGGATGTCCTGCGCGTTGTTGAACGCGCGGAACTCGATCTCGACGGCCGTCGTCTGCGTGCCGGGGATGTTGCCCTCGACCTGCGGCCGGCGGATGCGCGAGCCGGTGACGACGACTTCCTCCAGCGTGTTGGCGCCGGCGATGCCGCGCGGCGGGCTGGTCTGTGCGCCGACCATCGCGACCGGCGCGGACGAGAAGAGTGCGGTTAGCACGGCCAGCCGTACGCGGCTGCCGCGCGACATCGAGGTGCGCATGCGTTTGCCCCTGTAGTTGTGTCATGCACCGTCGCCGTGCCGACGACGGTGTGGACCCCGCCGTCTACCGCGGCTGGTCCGGCTCCCTGTGCCGTCGCGCCCGGCCGCTAGCCGAGCGGCTCGACGTGGATCGTCACCTGCGTCCGCGGCAGCGCCGCGCCGATGCGGGTCTCGAGCCGGTCGCAGAGCGCGTGCGAGGCGCTGACGGTCTCGTGCCCCGGCACCTGCAGCGTGAATTCGACGAAGCGGCGCGGGCCCGCGCGGCGCGTCAGCAGCGGGCCGTGCCGGGTCCCGGGCGGCAGCTCGGCCGCGATCGCCGCGCGCAGCGTGGCGAGCTCGTCGTCCGGCAGCGCCGTGTCCATCAGGCCCGCCGTCGAGCGCCGCAGCAGGCCGACGCCGACCCACGCGATGTGCAGCGCGACCACGATCGCGATCAGCGGGTCGAGCACCGCCCAGCCCGGCTCCAGCAGCACGACGCCGAGGCCCGCGATCACGCCGACCGAGGTCCAGACGTCGGTCATCAGGTGCTGAGCGTCGGCCTCGAGCGAGATGCTGTCGTGGCTGCGCGCGACCCGGAACATCAGACGCGCGGTGACGAGGTTCATCGCGGCCGCGAGACCCGCGACCAGCAGCCCGGGGCCGAGTCGCTCCAGTTCGGTGGGCTCGAGCAGGCGGCCGATGGCTGCGTAGACGATCGCGGCGGACGCGCCGAGGATCAGCACCCCCTCGGCGCCGCTCGAGAAGTACTGCGCCTTGTCGTGCCCGTAGGGATGGCCCGCGTCGGGCGGGCGTTCCGCGATCGTCAGCGCGGCGAGCGCGGCGAGTGCGGCGGCGATGTTGACGAAGGCCTCCAGCGCGTCCGAGAGCAGGCTCACGGAGCCCGTCAGCGCGTACGCGCCGAACTTGAGGCCGAGCGTCGCGAGCGAGGTCGCGAGCGAGAGCCACGCCATCCAGCGGGTCGGGCTCATGGCGACGGCGGCGGCCGCCACTGCGGCAGGGGGCCCATCACGTCGCGGATCGCGCGGCGTGCGGCGGTCGCGCCGTAGTTCTGCGCGACCGCGCCGAGCTCGGCCTGCACGCGCGGCAGCGCTTCGGCCACGCGCGCGCCGAGCGGCGAGCGGTAGAACGCGGTCAGCGCGCGCACCTCCGGCTCCGGCAGGTGCGCGGCGTACGCGGGCACCCAGATCGCGCGCAGCGTGTCGGGATCGGTCAGCCGGCGCTCGGCGCGGGTCCACGCCTCGGGCGGCGTGTCGCGGGTGAGCGGGTTGGCGCGCGCGGTGTCGAGCAGCCGCCGCATCGTCTCCTGCGCGGCCGGGATCACCCGCGACGCCTCGATCAGCTCGCGGATCGCCTGCGCGTGGGTGGGCGCGGGCGGCGGCGACGTGGCTGCCGACGGCGCCGCCGCCGCCGGCGACCCGGCGAGCTCGCCGAAGGCCTCGACGGCAAGTCGCCCCGCCGCCTCGCGGCTGGTCTCTCGGATCCGCTCCTGGGCCTCGAGCGAGCGCCGCCCGAGCGGGCTGCGGTAGAACTCGATCAGGCTGCGCACGTCCGTCTCCGGCAGGTGGCGTGCGTACACCGGGACGTACAGTGCGAGCAGCGCCTCGCGGTTGCGCAGGCGCGCCTCGAGGTTCGTCCACACCGCCTCGGGCAGTTCGGGCGAGTTCGCCCGGAGCTGCGCGACGAGCGGGTCGACGCGCGCGAGTTCGCGGTCGAGGCTGCCCGTCGTGGCGATCAGCTCGCGGATCGCGTCGGCGTGCGAAGCCGCGACGTCGGGCGGCGCGTCGACCGGCGCCGGCGCCGGTGGCGGTGGCGGTTCCGGCGCCTGCGCCGACACCGGTGCCGCTGCCGGTGTCGCCGCTGGTGTCGCTGCTGGTACCGGTGCCGCGGCGCCTTCCCCGCGCGAGCTCGCGCACGCGGCGGTCGCGAGCAGCGCGAGCCCGAGCGGGATCGCGACGCGCAGGCGCA
>Ga0315900_10007601_pt1 | contig 14173 bp, 10 predicted proteins | sample LakEriMetagenome_FD_203521 | JGI IMG/M metagenome (GOLD analysis project Ga0315900, IMG submission 203521) | Freshwater fungal communities from buoy surface, Lake Erie, Ohio, United States - Buoy 12 MA114 | ecosystem: Environmental > Aquatic > Freshwater > Lake > Lake biofilm | place: USA: Lake...
CCGCGAGCGCGAGCGAGTTGCGCATCGGGTAGGCGATCACGTCGGCGACCGGCGCCTTCGAGATCAGCGTGCGGCCGAAGTCGCCCTGCGCGGCGTTGATCAGGAAGCTGCCCAGGCGCTCGTGCGCCGGACGGTCGAGGCCGAGATCGCGCTTCATCTGCGCGAGCCGCTCGGGCGGGATGCTGGCGATCTCGTCGGAAGACAGGATGACGTCGAGCGCGTCGCCCGGCATCACCTCGGTGGCCAGGAAAATGAAGACCGCCAGCGCGAACAGCGTGAGCAGCGACAGCGCCACGCGGCGCGCGATGGCGACGATCATCGGCGGCCCCGCCGACGCTCGGGCGCATGGCGCACGCGCCGCGCGGCCGGCAGCCCGGGGCGCCGCACGCTCAGGCCTTCCACACGCCGTCCCAGCGGATCGACCAGTGCTGCGGATGGTTCTCGAGCCCGCGCACCCCGGGCCGCTTGACCAGCAGGTTGTTGCGCCCGGCCGGCAGCAGTGCGGGCACCTCCTCCTGCAGGATGGCCTGCATCTGCGCGTAGATCGCCTTGCGCCTGCCGGCATCGCGCACGACCATCGCCTGGTCGTAGAGCTTCATGTACTCGTCGGTCTGCGGCCCGCTCCAGTAGCCGCTTTCATTGTTGGCGGGGCGCATCCGGAACAGGCTGATGCCGGGGTTGCGCGGCCCCACCGCGGTGTAGGCGAACTTGTGGTGGTTGCCCTTGCTGACGTCGGCATCGCCCTGGCGGAACTTCTGGTAGCCGTCGCTGGGGCGCTCCTCGATCGGCAGCGTGATGCCGGCCTCCTTGACGGTCTGCTGCATGACCTGGAAATAGCGCGCCATCTCGGGCCACTGCGGGGCGTAGTACAGCGTGGGCAGCGTGATGCCGTTGGGATGGCCGGCCTCGGCCAGCAGCTTGCGGGCGCGGGCCACGTCGCGGCGCACCGGCCGCGCCGCGAAGTTCGGGTCGGCGGCCACCAGGTGCGTGTCGTTGCCCACCCAGCCGGCGTTTTTCCCGTAGACCACGCGCACGATCGCCTCGCGATCGATCGCCAGCGCCAGCGCCTGGCGGATGCGCCTGTCGTTGAAGGGCGAGCCCGGGTGCTTGGGCAGCACGATCACGGCATGGTCGCCGCTGGTGGCGCCGACGATCTCGGTGTCGGGCTCCTTCTCGAGCTGTCGCACCAGCCGGGGATCGATGTTGAGCACCGCATCGAACTGCTTCGCCCGGAAGCCGTTGATCGCGGCCTCCATCTGGCCTTCCCGGTTGACCACCTCGAGACGGTCGAGCCACGGGCCGTCGCGCCAGTACTTCTCGTTGCGCTCGAGCACCATGCGGCGCTGCGGATCGACCGAGACGATGCGAAAGGGTCCGGTGCCGACGCCGCTCAGCCCGATGCGATCGAGGTTGTCGTCGGCCGGCATGATCATGGTGTCGTACTCGGCCACCACGTAGGGAAACTCGGCGTTGCCCTTCTTCAGGCGGAACTGCACCTTGTGGCGACCGCTGGCCGTGACCTCCGCGATCTGCGCCGAGGCCCAGTGCTTCGCCTTGTGCAGCGCGAAGGACGACACCACGTCGGCCGACGTCATCTCCCGGCCATCGTGAAAGCGCACGCCTTCGTGGAGCACGAACTCCCAGGTCTCGAGGCGGTCATCGAGCGCGCCCCAGGCCTTGGCGAGCTCGCCCTGCAGCTGCAGGTTCGCATCGACCCACAGCAGCGAGTTGTAGGCGCTGCGGGTGATGAGGTCGACCATGAAGTAGGGATGCCTGCTGTTGCTGATGTCGCCGCCGCGGCGGTTGGCCGAGCCGTTCGCATAGACCAGCGTGCCGCCGCGTTGCGGGGCGGGCTGGGCCAGGCCCAGACCTGGAAAGACCTGGGCGAGACCGGCGGCGGCCAGGCCGCGGGCCGAGTAGCCGATGAGGTCGCGTCGCGTGAGGGTCATGGTCGAGATCCTGATGGTGTTGCGGGAGGCATCCGGGAGTCGGTTCGCACCGGGCGGCCGGTCGGGGCGCGGGCCGGCTTCAGGCCGGCCGTGCGCAGCCGGCGGCCAGGGCCAGGAAGTGCTCGAGGCCCGGCGTGAGAACCCCGGCCTTCTTGCCGCCGTCATCCCAGCGACGCACGCTGACCGCCGCCATCGCGTGCGGCAGCCGCTCGAAAGCCAGGGCCTGCGCTTCGGTGAACGGCCCGCCCTGGATCTCCAGGGTGCGCCGCGACAGCGGCGAGAGTGCCGCCCAGTACCCAGGCTCGCGGGTGCACAGGTAGCGCTTGGCGTCGACATGCAGCCGCACCGGCTCGGCCACCTCCGGGCCGAACCAGCGCGCGAGGAACTTCGCGCCGAGCCGCTCGTGCCGGTCGTCGTCGCCCGCCTGCACGGCGCCCGCGGCATCCCGATGCAGCATGTGCCCGACATCGTGCAGCACCGCGGCCACCACCAGGCTGCCCGGCGCGCCCTGGGCCTGCGCAAGCGCACCGCACTGCAGCGCGTGCTCGACCTGATTGACGGCCTCGCCGTAGATCAGCCCGCCCTTCTCCTCGAACAGACGGCGGATCGCCTCGATGGCGGGATGGGCGGCAGGCTGGGTCATCAGCGGGAATCCTCGCGGCAGCGACGACGGCAGAGCGCCACGTCATTGACGTGCATTATGTGGATAGTCTTTCAATATACGAAGCTTATGTGACAGGCGAATGAAAGGGGCGGGCCCGACCACGACCCTGATGCTCAGCCGCGAACGCGGGATCCGGGGCTGAGCGATCGGCCGGCACCGAGCCGCAGGTGCTCGATGAGCGCCTGCACGCCAGGGATGCCCAGCGATTCATTGAGCGCCACGGCATAGACGCCCGGCGCCTGGGGCACGCCCTGCAGCGGTACCAGCGCGAAACGCCGGTCATCACCGTTCTCGTTGTCGAAGAGCATGCCCACCCCGAGGCCGGCGGCCACGGCCTCGCGCATCGCCTCCCGGTTGCCCACCTCCATCACCACCCGGGGCGTCACGCCGGCCCGCGCCAGGGTGTCGTCGAAGAGCGCGCGGGTCTGCGACCCGGGCTCGCGCGCGATGATCTCGAGCGCGGCCACATCGGCGGGCCGCAGCGAGCGCCGCCGCGCCAGCGGGTCGTCGGCCCGCAGGCACACCGCCAGACGCGGGCTGGCCACCTTCAGGCAGAGCAGGTGGGGCGGCGGCTCGCGCAGCGTCATCACGCCCACGTCGACCCGGCAGCGCGCCACATCCTCGAGCAGCGTGCTGGTGTTGCCCATGCTCACCTGCAGGCTGATGCCGGGATGCGCGGCGCGAAACGACGCCAGCAGCGGCATCGCGACATGCGGCGTGGAAAGGCCCACGCTGACCCGCCCGGCAGCCTGCTGCAGATGGTCGAGGGCGCTCTCGAATTCGTCGACGCGCGACAGGATCAGCCGCGCGCGCACGAAGACGTCGGCGCCGGCCTCGGTCAGGGCGAACTCCGGCTTGCGGTGGCACAGCAGCACCCCGCAGGCGCGCTCGAGGGCCGCGAGCTGCACCGACACGCTGGGCTGGGTGACGCCGAGCGCGCGCGCCGCTCCCGACAGGCCGCGCGCCTGCACCACCGCGACGAAGGTGCGCAGGCCCGAGAGGGTCACGCCGCGGTCGCGGCGGGCGGTTGGCTGCGGCAGATGAAGATCGGTCGCCATGATCCTTCAGCCCCGGTTCTCGTAGACGCCGAGCTTGCGATGCAGCGGCGATTCATCGGCCAGAAAGAGGAACGAAGGCGCATCCGGCGAGGCGTTGCGCAGCAGCACCTCGGTGTAGCCCGGCGCGCAGCAGGTATCGGCTTCGACGAGATCGAAGGCGGTCTCGCCGACCGACACGCGGGCCGCGCCCTGGATCTGGTGGAACACCACCGCCGGCGAGCGCACCGGCAGGCGCAGCGTCTGGCCCGGGCGAAGCATCAGCGCATAGAAGCCGAGAATATTCTGCGCATCGGCGCCGGTCTCGGGATTCACATAGCCGACCTGCACGGCCTGCAGCTCGGGCCGGTCGGCCGCCAGCGCCACCAGCGCGGCGCGGGTGTCGGCCCACGGGTAACGCACCACCGGGTAGGCGCGCGCCGCGCGCTCGAAGCCTGGCGCAGGCACCACGCCACCGCGGCGATAGCCTTCGTCACCATGGCCCGGCACCACGGTCTGGCGCTGGCCTTCGATCGCGTACGAGGTCTCGGTGTAGTAGACCAGCGGCAGGTCGAGCACGTCGAGCCAGACCACCGGCTTATCGCCGTCATGGCCGTGCTCATGCCAGAGACCCGTGGGCGTGAGGATGAGGTCGCCGCGCGCCATCGGGCACTTCTCGCCGTTGACGGTGGTGTAGGCGCCCTCGCCTTCCACCACCAGCCGTACCGCGTTCGGGGTGTGGCGATGCGAGGGCGCCCATTCGCCCGGCAGCAGCAGCTGCATGCCGAGGTACATCGCGGCGCTCGCCTGCATCTTCTCCAGGCCGTGGCCCGGATTGGCCAGCACCAGCACGCGGCGCTCGGCCTTCTCCATCGGGGCGAGCTCGCCGGCGCGCATCAGGAGCGGGCGCAGCGCCTGGTAGGACCAGAAGGCCGCCTGCGTGCGCCGCGTCGGAATCTTCGGTGGCAGCACCGAGCGCAGGCTGGGCCACAGCGGCACGAGGTTCTGGCGGGTGAGGTCGTCGCGGTAGTCCTGCGGCAGGTCTTCGAGGCGGCCGAGCTCGGTCATGGCGTCAGTCTCCGGGTTGGGGCGTCAGGCACGCGCCACAGCGCGCACCGGGTATCGGTCGGGCCGGCGCGCTGCTCAGTGCGCCGCCAGGCAGTTGCTCACGTTCCAGCCGTAGAGCCAATCGAGCGCGTCGTGGAAACGCGCCTGCGAGCGGCCCTTCCAGAGCTCGTTGCGCACCAGGCGCTCGACACCCTCGGCGTGGTAGAGCCGGCCCATCTCGCGGCCGGAGAGCACGATGCGCGCGGTGCGGGCCACGCGCGAGCGCTGGTACAGATCGAAGGCCCTGGTCCAGTCGTTGCCCTGCACGCGCAGCGCCTCGCCCAGGGTCACGGCATCTTCCAGGGCCATGCAGGCGCCCTGCGCCATGTATTGCGTGGTGGGGTGCGCCGCGTCGCCCAGCAGGGTGGCGCGGCCGAAGCTCCAGGTGCCGATCGGCTCGCGATCGGCGGTAGCCCAGCGCCGCCACGACTTCGGCAGGTCGATCAACTGGCGCGCCAGGGGCACGATGCCCTGGAAGTAGGACTGGACCTCGGCCTTGCTGCCGTCGGTGACGCCCCACTGTTCCTGCTGGCGGCTGTGGAAGGTGACCACGACGTTGTACTGCTCGCCGCCACGCAGCGGGTAGTGCACGAGGTGGCACCTGGGGCCGGCCCACAGGCTGGCCGCGTTCCAGCGCAGCGCTGCGGGAAACTCGGCCTTGTCGACCACGGCGCGGTAGACCACATGGCCGGTGACCCGCGCCGGGTCGTTCACATACTGCGCGCGCACGGCCGACTTCACGCCGTCGGCGCCGACCAGCGCCACGCCACGGCTGCGGCGGCCGTGCTGGTCGATGACCGTGACGCCGCCGTCGTCCTGCTCGACGCGCTCGATGCGGGTGCTGGTCTGGAAATCCACCCGGCCGGTGGCCACCGCGCCCTCGAGCAGCGCGGTGTGCACGTCAACACGATGAATCACCGCGTAGGGATTGCCGAAGCGCTGACGGAAGGCCTCGTCGGTGAGGATGCGGCCGACCTGCGAACCGTCGACCGCGTCGTGCATCACCATGAAGTCGGTGAACACCGCGCGGCTGCGGGCCAGCTCGCCGACGCCCAGCGCGTCGAGCGCGTGGAAGGCGTTGGGGCCGAGCTGCATGCCCGCGCCGATCTCGCCGATCTCGGGCGCCTGCTCGAAAACGCGCACCCGGTAGCCGCGCCGCACGAGCGCAAGGGCCGCGGCCAACCCGCCGATGCCGCCGCCGGCCACCAGCACGGTGTCTTGGGAGTCACTCATGAAGCCGCCTGGAGAGGATGCAAAGAGACGCTCAGTATCCCGGTCACCCCGCCTCACCTCAACCCATCGGTGCCGATGGCGCCCATCGCGTTTTCCCATCGGATGGGTGCGACGGGCGCAGGGTCGGCAAGGCGTGCCGTGCCCGCCCCCGCTATCATCGCAACGTGACGCGCTATCGCTTGATCCCCCTGATCCTTGCACTTGCCCTCGTCTGGCAAGCGCTGGCGCTTGGCCGTCCGGGCTCATCGGTCAACGTGCTGCTCGATGCCGCGCATGCGGTGCTTCACTGGCAGGGCATCGGCCATCACCACCATGACGATGGCAGCGTCCAGCTCGATGAGTCCCCCGATGCATCCCGCCACCTTCTGACCGACCACGCAGGCGGGTTCACCGGCTTGCCCGCCGCGCAGCCTGGCGCCCCTGCGCCCGTCGCCTCGAGCATGCCCTGCGTCAGGCCTGCCGGTGCCGGCCCCCCGCCTTTTCTCGAAGGTCCGCTGAAGCCCCCTCGGCTGCCCGCCTGACATCCCTTCGGCCGGGCAGCCCTCGAGGCTGCCCGTTCGCACCGCGTTCATGCGGCAGGGTCGCGCGCCCCCTTGGCGCCAGCCTTGCACGACACGACCCGCGGCGTCCCGATCGTCAGGAACGGTATGCACCTTTACCCCATGGTCGGCGCCTGCGTGCTCGCAGGCCTGCTGTCCGCCACGCCCTTGCGCGCCCAGCCGGTCAACGCCGGCATCAGCCTGCGCATCGCGCTCGAGGCCGCCTGGCAGCGCAGCACCGCGGCGCGAGAAAGCGAGGGCGCGCGACGCCGCGCGCAGGCCGAGCGCTTCACGACGAACACCGCCCTCGCCGGCCCCCCCTCCCTGGAGCTGAGCCATCGCGACGACAGGCTGCAGAGCGCAGCGGGCAAGCGCACGACCGACCTTGCCCTGGCGCTGCCGTTGTGGCTGCCAGGGCAGCGCGATGCGCGGGCCGATGCACTGACCGCCGCGGTCACCCGCACCGACGCCGCCGAACAGTGGGCACGCCTGCAGCTGGCCGGCACCCTGCGGGAAGCCGCCTGGCAGCTCATCGGGCTGCGCGCCGAAGTTGCGCAGGCCGAGGCGCAGACACAGCTGCTGGCGCGACTGGCCGACGACGTCGACCGCCGGGTGCGAGCCGGTGACCTCGCGCGCGCCGACGCGTTGGCGGCGCGTGCCGAGCATCTCGCGGCACGCGCGGGCGTCACCGAGGTGATGCAACGGCTGGCGGCAGCGCGCGCCCGCTGGACGCTGCTGACCGGAAGCTCCACGGACCCGGACCCAGGCGGCGTCGATGCCGCAGAAGTCGCTGCCCCCCCCGGCGACATGGCCTCCCATCCCGAGTGGCAGCTCGCGCGGGAGTCCACCGAGCTCGCGAAGCGCCGGCTCGAGCTGGTTCGCCTGTCACGCCGCGATCCGCCTCAGCTGACCCTCGGCGTGCGCCAGGAATCGCCGGGCCAGGGAGCCACGGCACAGGGCAGCCTGCTGGTCGGACTGCGCATGCCGCTGGAGACCGTGGCGCGCAATCATCCTCTCGAAACAGCCGCCCTCGCCGAGCTCGAGGTGACACGCAACCACGAGACGAGGCTGGCTGAGCGCCTCGACCGCGACATCACACTCGCCCGCGAGGCGAGGCAGGCGGCACGCGTGCAGCGCGAGGCCGAAACCACGCGGTCACGCCTGCTGCGCGAACGCGCCGCGCTGATCGAGCGCGCCTTTCAGGCGGGTGAGTCGCCGCTGCCGGAGCTGCTGCGCGCGCTCGCTGCTGCGGCCCAGGCCGACAGCGCCGTCGCGCGCCAGCATGCCGCGCTGGGCCTCGCCCACGCACGCCTCCAGCAGGCCCTCGGAGTGATGCCATGACCTTGCCCAGCCCCCCCGCGTCGCGCCGGCGCGGCCTGCCTCTGCTGCTGGCCGCCGGTCTTCTCGTCACCAGCGCGATCCTCGGACCGCAAGCGGCAGCCCACGGCCCGGATGGCGCGCATGACCACCCGCCAACAGCAAGCCGCGCGACCGCCGCCTTGCCCAGGTTCGAAACCGCCTCGGAAGCTTTCGAGCTGGTGGCCGAGCTGCGGTCGGCCGAGCTCGTCATCGTCATCGACCGCTACGCGAGCAACGAACCGGTGCTCGGCGCGTCGCTCGAGCTCGAAAGCGGCACGCTCAGGGCAATGGCCGTCTTCCGCCCTGCCGACGGCGATTACGTGGTGACCGATGCCGCGATGCTGGCCGCCTTGCGGGCGCCGGGTGAGCACCCGCTGGTCATCACGCTGATCGCCGGATCCGACAGCGACCTGCTCGAGGGCAGGCTCGTCACGTCGGCAGACCATCGTCTGGCACACGATCACGCTCACGACCGCGTGCAGGACACACGCAACCGCGCGGTCTGGTTCGTCGCGGGGGCAGCCGTGCTCCTGGCGGCGGGCTTGCTCGCGTGGCGGTCGCGCCGCCGAGGGCGAAAGCTGCCCGCCGCGGGGCTGTCGGTCGTGCTCGCGCTCTGGCTCACGACCCCCGCCGAAGCCCTGGCCGGACCCGGCGCCCATGGTCCGAATGGCGAGCACCTCGAGGCCGCGCCTGCCACCGCCAGCGCCAGCGCCCAGGGCCTGGCGCGACTGCCCGACGGCAGCGTCAACCTGCCCAAGGCCGCCCAGCGAAGGATGGGCGTGCGCACGGCCCTCCCGCAGCTGACCGAGACGTCTGCCGCGATCGAGCTCACCGGGAGGGTGATTGCCGACCCGAACGCCAGTGGTCGGGTGCAGGCAATGCATGGTGGTCGCATCGAAGCCGGTCCGCGAGGCTTGCCGGTGACCGGGCAGAGCGTTCGACAGGGCGAGGTGCTGGCCTGGGTTCGCCACCATGCCGATCCCTATGCGGCGGGAAGTCAGAAAGCGCAGCTTGCCGAGCTGCGCACCCTTCGGCTGCTCGCCGAGCAGCGGGTGCAGCGCCTGGAGATGCTCGAAGGCACGGTGCCCCGAAAGGATATCGAGGCCGCGCGCGCCGACGCCGCAGGTCTCGCCGAGCGCGAGCGCAGCATCGGCGCGAGTCTCGACACCCGCGAGGCGCTGACGGCGCCGGTCAGCGGCGTGATTGCCCGCGTCGATCTGGTCGCCGGCCAGGTGATCGAGCCACGCGACATCTTGATCGAGGTGGTCGATCCCGGGCGGCTGCTGGTCGAGGCGGTCACCGACGACCCGACCCTCGCCGCAGGTATCGAGGGCGCATCGCTCGCGGGCTTGCCGGCGGTGGCGCTACGGCTGATCGGCGCCTCGCGCACACTGCGCGAGGGCCTGCTGCCGATGCTCTTCGCCGCCAGCCCGACCCGCGGCACCGGCGAGGCCGCCCGCACGTTGCCGCTGGCCATCGGCCAGCCGGTCACCGTCGTGGCCCGCTCGCGGCAACGTGTGCGCGGCATGGTCCTCCCCGCACAGGCCGTCGTGCGCAACCCTTCGAACGAGCCGGTTATCTGGATCAAGACGAGCGCCGAACGGTTCGCGGCGCGGGCCGTGCAATACCGGCCGCTCGATGCCGGCACGATCGTGGTCACCCAGGGACTGGACGCTGGCGCGCGCGTCGTCGTCCAGGGCGCACCGCTGATCGCGCAGATCCGCTGACCGGGAGACCGCGGTGTTCGACAGCATCGTCCAGTACAGCTTGCGCAACCGCCTCCTCGTGCTTGCGGTCGCCATGCTGATGATCGCCTACGGCGGCCTGTCGGCGTGGCGCACCCCGATCGACGTGCTGCCGGCTCTCGACAAGCCGCTGGTCACGGTGATGACCGAGGCGGGCGGCATGGCACCGCAGGAGGTCGAGCAGCTCGTCACCTTCCCGCTGGAGACCGCGCTCAATGGCATGCCGGGCGTGACGCGGGTGCGCAGCACATCGGGCGTGGGGCTGTCGATCGTCTATGCCGAGTTCGACTGGGGCACCGACATCTACCGGAACCGGCAGCTGGTCGCCGAGCGGCTTGCTCAGGTGCGCGAGCAATTGCCGAGCGGCATCGCACCGACGATGGGACCTGTGTCCTCGATCATGGGCGAGATCATGCTGGTGGCGCTGCCACTGACCGCGCAGGCGGGCACGCCAGGCACCGCCACGCCGATGCAGGCGCGCGAGTACGCCGATTTCGTGCTGCGGCCGCGCCTGCTGTCGATCCCGGGTGTCGCCCAGGTGATCCCGATCGGCGGGGAGGTGCGCACCCTGCGAGTCTCCCCCGACACCGCCCGCATGGCGCAGTTCGGCGTGTCGCTCACCCAGATCGAGCAGTCGCTGCGCGGCTACGCGGGTAACGCCGGCGGTGGCTTCATCGACCTGAACAGCCGCGAATACCTGATCCGCCATGTAGGACGCACCCACCGCGTCGAGGACCTCGCCGGCGTGGCGGTGGCCTGGAAGGACGGCCGTCCGCTGCTGCTCGGGCAGGTTGCCTCGGTGTCTTTCGCGCCAGGCCTGAAGCGCGGCGACGGCGGCTACAACGGCCAGCCAGCGGTCATCATCAGCGTGCAGAAGCAGCCGCAGGCCGACACCGTGGCGCTCACCGCGCGCATCGAAGCGGCCCTGGCCGAACTCGAGGCCGGACTGCCTCCGGGTCTGGCCAGCCCGCGCGTGCTGTTCCGGCAGGCCGACTTCATCCAGGCGTCGATCGGCAATGTCGCGCAGGCCCTGCGAGATGGCGCGATCATGGTCGCGATCGTGCTGTTCGCCTTCCTGCTGTCGGCCCGCACGACCCTGATCTCGCTCACCGCCATCCCCTTGTCGCTCGCCGTGACCGCACTGGTGTTCCAGGCCATGGGGCTGTCGATCAACGTGATGACCCTGGGCGGGCTGGCGGTGGCCATCGGCGAGCTGGTCGACGACGCGGTGGTCGACATGGAGAACGTGCTGAGACGGTTGCGCCGCAACCGCGCGGCCGGCAACCCCCTGCCGATGCTCGAGGTGGTGCGCCGGGCGAGCGTGGAGGTGCGCTCGGGCATCGTCCACGCGACGGCCATCGTCGTGCTGGTGTTCGTGCCGCTGTTCGCGCTGCCCGGCATCGAGGGGCGCCTGTTCACGCCGCTGGGCGTCGCCTACATCGTCTCCATCGGGGCCTCGATGCTGGTATCGATGACGGTGACCCCGGTCATGTGCAGCTTCCTGCTCCCCACGATGAAGCGCCTCGACCACGGCGACAGCCCCCTCGTTCAATGGCTGAAGACACGCGACACGATGATGCTGCACTGGTCCTTCGGCAACGCCCGGATGCTGATCGCCGGCGCGGTCCTGCTGGTCGTGGCCGCGGCAGCGAGCGTGCCCTGGTTGCCGCGCAGCTTTCTGCCGGCCTTCAACGAAGGCTCGCTCGTGCTGAGCCTGAGCCTGCAGCCGGGCATGTCGCTTGCCGAGGCGAACCGGATCGGCGCGGTGGCCGAGATCCTGATCCGACAGGTGCCGGAAGTCACCCAGGTGGGGCGGCGTACCGGGCGCGCGGAACTCGACGAGCACGCCGAAGGGGTTCACTCGGCCGAGATCGACGTCGATCTGAAGCGCGGCGCGCGCCCCCGCGAGGCTGTCATCGCCGAGATTCGCGAGAGGCTGGCGGCGCTGCCGGCGCAGGTGGCCGTCGGCCAGCCGATCGGGCACCGGCTCGATCACCTGCTCTCCGGCGTGCGCGCGCAGCTCGTGCTGAAGGTCTTCGGCGACGACAACGACACGCTGCGTGGGCTGGCTGACCAGTTGCGCACGCAACTTTCAGGAATGCCTGGGCTGGTTGACCTCAACGTCGAGAAGCAGGTACTGATTCCGCAGATCGTCGTGCGACTGGACCACCGCAGGGTCGCCCAGGTCGGGCTCGCGCCTGGCGAGGCCGTCCGCCTTCTTCAGACCCTGACCGACGGTGCCCACGGCGCGCAGATCGTCGAGGGCGCCAGACGCTACGATCTGGTGCTGCGGCTGCCCGATGAGCGCCGCAGCCCGCAGGATCTCGCCCGCATGCTGATCGACACCCCGGCGGGTCGCGTTCCCGTATCCACGATCGCAACCATCGAGGAGAGCGACGGCCCGAACCAGATCGGTCGCGAGAACGGGCGGCGCCGTATCGCCGTCTACGCCAACATCGACGGCCGTGACATGGGCTCGGTCGTGGCTGCCGTTCGGACCGTCATCGCCGGACAGGCGTTGCCCTCGGGTTACTTCATCAGCCTCGAGGGCCAGTTCCAGGCGCAGGAGCAGGCAACCCGCCTGATCGCCGCCCTTTCGCTGGCGTCGCTCGCGCTGATCTTCGTCGTGCTGTATTCCCGCTACCGCTCCGCGGTGCTGGCCGGCATCGTGATGGCCAACATCCCGCTCGCGCTGATCGGCGCGGTCGTCGCGATGTGGATCGCGGGCGTGCAGTTGTCGGTGGCCTCGATGGTGGGCTTCATCACGCTGGCCGGGATCGCGGCGCGCAATGGCATCCTCAAGATCAGCCATTACATCCACCTGTGTCGCTTCGAGGGTGAGCGCTTCGGCGAGGCGATGATCGTGCGCGGCTCGCTCGAGCGGCTCACGCCGGTCCTGATGACGGCGCTGGTGGCGGCGTTTGCGCTGGTTCCGCTGTTGCTCTCGGCAGATGCCCCCGGCAAGGAGATCCTGCACCCGGTGGCGGTGGTGATCTTCGGCGGGCTCGCGAGTGCCACCCTGCTCGATACCCTGCTCACGCCGGTGCTCTACTGGCGCTTCGGGCAAGCCCCGACCGAACGCCTGCTGCAGGAAGGCGAATCAACCCTCCGGAAGGACTGAGCGATGCCGAATCGATACGCAGCCGTGCTGGCCCTGGCGTTGGCCATGCTGAGCGGCCCGCAGGCGCTGGCCCACGGCGAGGCCAAGCCCCGGCGAGGCGGCACCGCCGTGATGGCCAACGACATCGGCTTCGAGCTGGTGGGTACGCCCGGCGGCGTCGCGATCTACCTCGACGACCATGGCAAGCCCCTGGCACCCAGGGGCTTCAGCGGCAAGCTCGCGGTGCTCGTCGGCACCGAGAAGTCCGAGGCGGGGCTCGTCCCCGCCGGCGATCGGCTGGAAGCCCGAGGGCTGCGCCTTGCCCCGGGCGCGCGAGCGGTGGCCACGCTCACGCTCCCCGAGGGCAAGGTGATCACCGTGCGCTTTGCGATCCGGTGAGGCCACCGGATCGCAAGCCGACCCGGCGTCGACAGAGGCTCAGAGCGCGCTGCCGGCCCGCAACAGGCGGCGCGACGACAGGGTCGTGATGTCGAGGTCGCGCCCGATCGGCCAGACATCGACCGGCGACTCCAGGCGCGCCGGCAACGCCCCCAGAGCTTGTCCGGCCTGGTTGAGCTGACCCACCAGCGTGACCACCCTGCCGTCGTCGCTGGCAAGGCGCACCGCGTGCGCGCCCTGATCGACCACCAGCAGCCGGTTGTCGGGCAGCACCCGGACGCTGGCAATCAGGCCGAAGCTGGCGGCGGTGCCGCTGGCATCCAGCCCGCCGCCGGCGGTAGCCAGGCCGGCAATCCGGCGCAGCTGCCCGCCGGCATCGAGCAGCCACAGCTCCTTGCCGTTGCTCAGCCAGTAGCCGCCATCGCCACGGCGCTGGATCAGCGCGGGACCGCCGCCGCCTTCGGCAATGACAGGCGACAGATCGACACGCCGTCCGCCGAAGACCGGGGAGTCGATGGTTGCGCCTGCAACCACTGCCGCGATGCCGGTGGCCAGATCGACGCGATAGAGCCGCAGTTCGTGGTAGACGGACGGCGCCGCTGGCGGATCGGTGCGCACCCAGCCGAAGAAGTGCAAGGCGTTGCCGGCCACGTGCACCGCTGAAGGCCCACTGGGCGCGTCGCCGCCGAGCACGCCCGGCCAGCTCATCGTCGAACCCACGACCGTGCCGTCGCCGGTGTCGAGCCCGGTCTGCAACTGCGTGCCGGTGCGCGCAAGCGACCCGGCGTGGCCGCAAACCCCGGACCGGCAAGCTTCGGCCCGGAGAGCGTGGTGAGCTGCGTGCCCTCCAGTCACCTGACCTGGCAGGTCTGGCCGTCGTAGAAGACCAGACCCGTCGCGTCGGGAACCAGTTGCGCGGCGCCCGCGAAGCCCGCCGCGGCAACAGGGCCATCGCGGCCGATGGCGTCGGCCGGCTGCCCGGCCGGGGTCGCGGTCGCGGTCGCGGTCCAGCCTCGGGTCGCGTCAACTTGGTAGATGCCGCCC
>Ga0315900_10007603_pt1 | contig 14169 bp, 12 predicted proteins | sample LakEriMetagenome_FD_203521 | JGI IMG/M metagenome (GOLD analysis project Ga0315900, IMG submission 203521) | Freshwater fungal communities from buoy surface, Lake Erie, Ohio, United States - Buoy 12 MA114 | ecosystem: Environmental > Aquatic > Freshwater > Lake > Lake biofilm | place: USA: Lake...
CGCGCTTCGTAGTGCAGCGCGAGGATCAGGCCATGGATTTCCAGCAGCATCTGGTCTTCGTCGGTGTCAGTGCGCAGATGGCCTGCCTGCTTGGCCGACGTGATCGCACGGCGCACCGCGGCATGCCAGATCTGCACCGACTGCACCAGCGCGTCGCGCACCGGACCGGGCCGGTCGTCGAACTCGACCGCGCCGCTGATGTAGATGCAGCCCGAGTCGATCTCGACCGAGGTGCGCTGCATCCAGTGGGCAAAGAGCGCCCTCAGGCGCGGCAGTCCGCGCGGCGCCTGCACAGCCGGGAAAAACACCTCCTCCTCGAAGCGGCGGTGGTATTCCCGGATCACCGAAATCTGCAGTTCTTCACGCGACCCGAAATGCGCGAAAACGCCCGACTTGCTCATCCCCGCCACCTCGGCCAGCGCCCCGATGGACAGGCCCTCGAGGCCCACCTGGCTGGCCAGCGACAGGGCTGCGTCGACGATGGCGGCCTTGGTCTGCTGGCCTTTGGCCAGCCCGCGCCCCGCCGGGTTCGCCGGCGTCTCCTCGCCGGTGCTCCCGGCATCGGGGACCTCGAATTCGCCGGGGGCGACAGGATGGCTGGCAGGACGGGGCATCTGGATCAAAAAAGAACGGTCGTTCTATTTTGTACCAGAACCCGACCGGCCGTTCCAGAGAAACGGCCCTGGGCGGATGGATATCACGCCCGGCGAGGCCCCGCCCGCTCAGGCCTTGAACGCCACCACGGTCTGGCGCTGCTCCCCCAGGCCCTCGATGCCCAGGGTCATCACATCGCCCTTGCGCAGGTAGCGCGGCGGCTTCATGCCCATGCCCACGCCCGGCGGGGTGCCGGTGGTGATGATGTCGCCAGGCATCAGGGTCATGAACCGGCTCACGTAGCTCACGAGGTGGGCCACGCCGAAGATCATGGTGCGGGTGTTGCCGGTTTGCATGCGCTGGCCGTTCACGTCCAGCCACATGCCCAGGCGCTGCGGGTGGGTCACATCATCGGCGGTGACCAGCCAGGGGCCGATCGGGCCGAAGGTGTCGCAGCCCTTGCCCTTGTCCCACTGCGGGCCGCGCTCGAGCTGGTATTCGCGCTCGCTCACATCGTTGACGATGGTGTAGCCGGCCACATGGGACAAGGCGTCCTTCTGGGTCACATAGCGGGCGCGGGTGCCGATCACCACGCCCAGCTCGACCTCCCAGTCGGTCTTGGCCGAGCCCTTGGGCAGCATCACCGGATCGTTCGGCCCCTGGATGCAGGTGGTGGCCTTGAGGAACACGATCGGCTCCTGCGGAATGGCCATGCCAGCTTCCTGCGCATGGTCGGAAAAATTCAGGCCGATGGCCACCAGCTTGCCCACCTGGGACACCGGGCAACCGATGCGGGGATTGCCCCGCACCAGCGGCAGGGTGTGCGTCTTCACCCGTCGCAGCTTGGCCAGGCTGGCCGGCGCGAGTTGCGCGGGCCCGAGGTCCGGCACCACCGCCGACAGGTCGCGCAGGCGGCCCTCGGCGTCAATCAGGCCGGGTTTCTCTCGGCCGGGGTTGCCATAGCGCAGGAGCTTCATGGTTGTCTCGCTTTCTTTCTCGTTGGAACAGGAACGTGAAATTGCGTGGCCGGCCCGGGCACCTCGCGCACCATGTCACCAGCGATGGCAAACACCCGGTCCTGTGACTGCGGCTCGATCGGATGCATGCCGGTGAACTGGCCGTAGGCCGGCAGAATGCCCACCCGCGCACCCAGCCAGAAGCACGGCAGCCGCAGGCGTTCATGGGCGCGGCCGCGCAATGGCACGCAGGGATGCCAATGGCCCGCGAGCACATAGCCCTCCGGGCGGGGATGCGGATGGTGGCACAGCGCGAAAGGCCCCACGCACAGCGGCTCGTCGATGGCTTCGATGCGGCAGGACGCAGGCGGGTCGCCGGCCCGCGCATCATGGTTGCCCCGCACCAGCGTGAGCCCGATCGCGGCATGCCGCTCGCGCCAATCGGCCAGAGCCTGCATCACCACCGGCGCCTGCGCCGCGGCGGCATGCAGGAAGTCGCCGAGGAAAACGACCTGACGCGCGCCGGTCAGGGCGAGGTCGGCGCTGAGGGATTCGAGCGTGTCACCCGTGGTGGCTTCAGGCACCGGCACGCCGAGGCGACGAAAACTATGCGCCTTGCCCAGGTGCGCATCGGCGACCAGCAGCATCTGCCCATCGGGCAGGAACGCGGCGCCGGAAGGCAACAGCCCCAGGGAGGTACCAGCCAGAGCCACGGACTGCATGCGGCGTTCGGGAATCAGTGCGGGAGGAATCTCGGAGGCGGCGGGGGCTGGGCGCCGGGTGGCCGCAGGGACGCGAGGCGGGCGACGCCGAAGGCCAGCGAGCGGTCCCTGGCCTGTCGTTCAGAGCATGCGGGCCACGCAGGCGTCCAGGTGTTCGGACGGCATCTTGCGAAAACCCGACCGAGCAAAGCGCTGCAACCGGCCCACCAGGAAGGCCGTCACCAGCGAGGCACGCACCTGCGCATCGACCGTCGGCGTGACCCCGCCCGCGACGTCGGCGGCTTCGCGCAGGCATTGGCGCAAGGCAGACTCGACCTTGTCGAAGAACTGGTTCATGCGCTGTTGCAGACGCTCGTTCTCGAACACCAGGGCATCGCCCACCATCACCCGGGTCATGCCAGGGTTGTGCTCGGCAAACTGAACCAGCAGCGTCGCGATCCCGGCGGCCTGCCGCAGGCCGTCGCCGGCATGGCGGGTCTGGATCTGGTTGATCAGGGAAAAAACGCTTTCCTCGATGAAATCGATCAGGCCCTCGAACATCTGGGCCTTGCTCGCGAAGTGGCGGTACAGCGCCGCTTCACTCACCTCCAGCCGGGCGGCCAGGGCCGCGGTCGTGATGCGCTCAGACCCAGGCTGCTGCAGCATGGTCGCCAGCGCCTGCAGGATCTGCACGCGGCGTTCACCGGGCTTGGGGCGCTTGCGCGCAGGCGCAGACGCCGCGGCGGCGGGGTCGGTGTCGGAGGGCGGACGGTTTTCGGCGTCGGACATGGCAGGCGAGAGTGTGTCAGGGATTCTCGCACAGCCGCCCACCCGGGCGTTCCCCGGGTTGCCCCGGTGCGGGCTTTTCGAAAAGTGGCTGCTCACACCCCGCCCGCCCCCGGTAGATCGAGGTGAACCCTCAAACCCCGGCCTCCGCCCCCTGGCCCGAGCGTCAGGCGGCCACGGTGGGCGCGGGCAATTTCGTCGGCGATGGCCAGGCCCAGGCCGGTGCCTTCGCCTGCGGCACCGGGCACCCGGTAGAACCGATCCAGAAGGCGCGGCAGGTGCTCAGGCGGCACTCCGGGCCCATCGTCCTCGACTTCAAGAAATCCCCCGCCGTCGCCGCCGACCCCGCAGCGGATCGTGACCGTGCCGCCGGGCGAGCTGTACTTGACGGCGTTGTTCACCAGATTGGCCAGCAGCTCGCGCAGCAGCCACTCATGCCCTGGCACGACGGCCGGTGCCACATCCAGCCCCAGGTCGATCGAACGGGCTACGGCCAGGTCCAGATGGGCCTCCAGCTGCGACTCGCACAGCTGGCGCAGGTCGACCAGTTCCTTGGGTTGGCTGGCCAACCCCCGGGCCTCCGCGCGTGACAAGGCCAGCAGCTGGTGCGCCAGCTGGGACGTCCGGCGTGTGGCGCTGCGCAGTTTGTCGATCTGGTCCACCGGCACCAGCATGCTGCCGCTGGCGCCCGGCGGGACGATCCGGCGCGCCGCCTGGGCCCAGGCCTCCACCTGGGACTGCAGGCCGGCGAGAGGCGTGCGCAGCTGGTGCGCGGCATCGGCGATGAAGCGCCGCTGGTGCTCGGCCTGGTCCTCCGCCAGGGCCAGCAGGCGGTTGAGGGCCGACACCAGCGGCCGCACTTCCCGCGGCGTGTCGCGGTCATCGATCGGCGCCAGATCGTGCGGCGAGCGCCGTTCCACCGCCCCCGTGAGGTCGAGCAGCGGCCGCAGGGCCCGGTCCACCGCCCACCGCACCGCGAAGCCGGCGGCCGCGACGATGACGAGGTGAGGCAGCAGGACCTTCAGCGCGATCGCCTGCAGCTGCTGGTCCTGGTCGACGCTGGCGGTTTCGGCCGACCGGTACTCGATCGCGGCATTCACCAGCGCCAGCAGGATCAGGGGCACGATGATCAACACCAGCAGGCGCCAGCGCAGGTCGGACATCAGGCGCAGGCCGTGCCCCCCGGGGGGCACGGCCTGCGAAGGGGCCGTTCGAAGCCGCATCGGCCTCACAGGGCGGGCGGGGGGAGCGATCCGGCCGCTGGCGCCAAGGTGGGCGCGGCAGGGGCGGATGTGCCTGCCGTGGCGGCCTGGCCCGCTCTGTCGGCGACCGTCGCCGGATCCGACTGCCCCGCCGACTCGAGCCGGTAGCCAAAGCCCCGGATCGACTTGAGCGCCACGCCATGCGGTTCGAGCTTGGCCCGCAGCCGCGAGATGTACACCTCGACCGCATTGGGGGTGATTTCCTTGTCCCAACCGGTGAGCGCCTGCAGCAGCTTGTCTTTGCTGGACGGCTTGGGCGCATTCATCAGGAGGTACTCGAGCACCGTCCACTCGCGCGGCCCGAGCTCGATCGGCACGAAACTGCCGTCAGGCTTGCGCGCGCCCGCCCGGCGGGTCGCGGTGTCAAGCTCCACCTCCGCGAAGCTGAGCACCGAGGAGGTGGCCGCCTGCGAACGCCGCAGCAGGGCCCGCAGCCGGGCCAGCAGCTCCGGCAACTCAAACGGCTTGACCATGTAGTCGTCCGCCCCGAGGTCGAGGCCGTGCACCCGGTCATTCAAGCCGTCACGCGCGGTGAGGATCAACACCGGCATGCCGGCGCTGGCCATCTCCGGCCGTCGCAGACGGCGGGTGAGTTCCAGCCCGTCCATCTGCGGCAGGCCGATGTCAATAATGGCCGCATCGAATGTTTCACTGCGAAGGACCTGCTCGGCCCGCTCGCCACTGCCCACCCAATCGACCGCATACCCTTCGCCGGTGAGCCCCAGCTTGATGCCGCTGGCTACCATGACGTCGTCTTCCACAAGCAAGAGCCTCATCGTCTGAATCCTCCTTACAGGCCGGAAAATATCAGACGAAAGGTTTCATGTGAAGAGTTATTCGCGAACTATTGATCCTGACACTGCGCCCCGCTGCGTGTCAGGAAAGGGGCTGTCGGGGGGGCTCTTTGGCGAGAGCCCGCATTCGCCCGTCAGCATTGGCCCGTCAGTGGGACCGGATCATGGTCCCGAATGCCTGGTCCGTCAGGATCTCAAGCAGCAGGGCATGCGGCACCCGGCCATCAATGATGTGCACCGACTGCACGCCGCTGCGGGCGGCATCCAGGGCGCCGGCGATCTTGGGCAGCATGCCGCCCGAAATCGTGCCATCAGCCACGAGCTCATCAATTCGACGCATGTTCAGCTCGGCGAGCAGCTGCCCCTGTTTGTCCAGAACCCCGGGGATATTGGTCAGCATCAAGAGCTTCTCAGCCTGCAGGACCGTGGCCAGTTTGGCTGCCACCACGTCAGCATTGATGTTGTAGCTCTCGTTGGCCTCGCCAAAGCCGATCGGGCTGACCACCGGAATGAACTGGTCATCCTGCAAGGCGCGCACGACGGACGGATCGATGCCGATGATGTCGCCCACCTGGCCGACGTCGTGTGCCTTGGCGGGATCCTGGGGATCGACCAGGCGCAGCTTGCGGGCACGGATGAGGCCGCCATCACGGCCGGTCAGGCCCACGGCCTTGCCGCCCGCCTGGTTGATCAGGCCGACGATGTCCTGCTGGACCTCACCGGCCAGCACCCACTCCACCACTTCCATGGTTTCAGCATCGGTGACCCGCATGCCCTGGATGAACTCACCCTTCTTGCCCAGCCGCTTCAAGGCGGTCTCGATCTGGGGCCCTCCGCCGTGCACCACGACAGGATTGATCCCCACCAGCTTGAGCAAGACCACGTCTTCGGCGAACGCCGCCTGCAAGGCCGGATCGGTCATCGCGTTGCCGCCGTACTTGATGACCATGGTCTTGCCATGAAACTGGCGGATGTACGGCAGGGCCTGGGCCAGGATGGCGGCCTTGTCGAGGGCGGCGGCGGGGGCAGAAGCAGACATTCGGAGACGTTCCAACCGGAAACACGACGGACAGGGGACGAACCTGAATTGTGCCGGATCACTGTCGCCGGCTGCCAGCCGTCGGGCGGGGCTCTCGCAGCCGCCGAAAGCGCGCGATCCTATTTGCCGATCACGCCGGACGCGGGATCGCCCAGGGGTCGAACGCCCAGACTGAACCGCACCAGTCGACGGTAGGCCCAGGCATAGAGCCCGGCAAACCCGATGAACATCAGGATGAGCGTCGTGCCCTGGGCCCGAAACAGAAGCCCGCAGGCGGCTGGCACGGCCGAGCAAACCCAGATGAAAGGGGACACCGCCGCATTTTTCAGGACCGGTGGCAGGGCGGGAAACCATTTGCGGGTGACCCGTGCATTGATCAGGCTGTGCAGATGCAGCCGGTCTGGATGCCCAGGATGGTGGCGGCGACGTGTCCGCCGGTAAATCGTGAACAACACTTCGAGCACCGGGTAGGCACAGGCGAGCAGGCCGGCCCAGGGGGACACGCCCGGGTTGCGACTGGCCAGCAGGACGGCCAGCCAGGCGATGATGAATCCCAACAGGTAGGCGCCGCCATCCCCCAGGAAAATCTTGCCGAAGGGGAAGTTCACCACCATGAAGCCCAGAACGGCGCCGCCCACCACCAGGCAGGCGCCGGCCAGGGCGGTATCCCCGACGGTCTGCGCGATCACCCCTAATGCCAGCAGCGTAATCAGCAGCACGCCCGCCGCCAGCCCGTTGAAGCCGTCGATGATGTTCACCGCATTGGCCACACCGCCCACCGCAAACGCGGTGAACAGCACCGAGGCAGGACCCCAGGCCAGCAGGGCATCAACGCCCCACACCTCGACGCGCGTGAGGCTGACCCCGGTGAGCCACCAGGCCACCAGGCCGCTGGCCATGGTCGCCAGCAGGCGACTGCGCACGCTGACCCGGCGAGTGAGGTCTTCGGCCAGTCCGAAAGCAAAGGCCGGCAGGCCCGCCCACAGCATCGGCCACAGGACCGAGGCCACCGGCGCGGGCGCCAGCAGAGCACCTGCGATCAGGCCGATCGCGGCCCCGAGCCCGCCGATGCGCGGCGTGGGATTGAGATGGAATTTCTGGACACCCTCGACACCATCCAGGCTGAAGCGGCCATGCCAGCCCCGGGTGACCACCAAGGCGGCACATACCAGGACACTGGCCAGGGCTGACAGCAAAGCAGGCTCAAGGCCTTGGAGAGACGAGGAGTCCATGTTGTGATGAGGCGCAGAGGCTGGCGACCTTCTCAGGCGCTCGACATCCCCCGCAGACTGTTGTCATTATGACAACCAAGTTGAGGCTGGCGCCAAGCGGCCCTCCCCGGCGAGCAGGGCTTGATTGTCTCCCGAATCAGCGCTCGGCGGTGAGGTCTCGGTTGGCCAGCAACGCGTCAAGATTCGCGCTGATTTCCTGCTCGATCCGCGCCTTGAATCCTCCGAGCAGGAATCCCAGGCGGGCTTCGAGCTCAAACCGGCTCGCGCTCACACGCAAGTGGCCCGAGACCCCGGGCCGTTCGAATCGGATGCAATCCTGGGCATCGCCCGCTTCGTGCGTGCAGGTCAGCCCGAGGCGGGCCTGGGCATCGGAGACCCAGTCACGGGCGATCGCGCGGGCGCGGTCGAGTCCCAGGTCATGGTCACGGTGAATGTGCAGATCGGGCATTGGCGAATTCCTGCAGTCGACGGTGGCGCTCGGGTCGCGGCAAGCGCGACAGTTGTTTCACCGAATCATAAAACCGTGACCAGTCCTGCCCCTCGCGCAGGAACAGCGCCTCGAATCCGGGCACCAGATCGTCATACGCCGCTTGCGCGCCGAAGGTCGCATTGTTGGCGTCGGCCACCCAGCGGTCCAACGGAATGGGGCGAGCGGGATCGAGGCCCCACGAGGCGCGCAGGCGGCCATACGCCGCGCGGAAGTCTGCCAAGACGTCCTGCTTGCGCGCCAGCTGGTCCGCCGTGTCCTTCAGCCCAGAAGGGCCTGCCGGCTCGTCATACAGGCGGGCCAACGCAGCCCGCGTGGCCTGGGTGAGCGCGCGAAACTGTTCACGCCGGGATTGGCGCTGCGCATGCGCATGTCGGGCCGCATCGCTGCCCTGCAAGGCAAGCCAGCGCGTGACGCCCAAGCGCTCGACCGCGGTGGCGAACGATTCATTGAACGCCGTGTCATCGCGCACGTACACCACCTGGTGCGCCAGTTCATGAAAGATCAGCCGGGCGATTTCTGCCTCGGTGTCCTGGATAAACGTGTTGAGCAGGGGATCCCCGCCGAAGGCATTCAACCAGCCCAGGGTCGAATACGCCGGCACCGGGTAGACCGACACGTCCAGGCCCTGTTCCCGCAGGGCATCGCCCTCCGCCCGCGCCCGCGCTTCATCGAACCAGCCGCGATAACCCACGCAGCCGGCCACTGGGAAGCACCAGGTGCGCAACGTCAGCGACAGCGGGGGCGCGGCGACGACGTTCCAAACCGCGGCGGGCCGGCCCAGGTCGGCGTATCGGCGGTAGCTCGGGTTGTCCGGCAGGCGTAGTTGATCGCTGGCGAATGCGCGCATCCGGGCCGCCAGCCGCAGGCGCTCCTTCACGGCCTCGGGCGTGGCGGGGTCCTGCAGCCAGTCGTCCACCGGTCGGGCGGCCGCCATCAAGCGCACATGGCCATCGACCGACTGCCAGTAGTAACCGACACTGGCACACCCCGCGAGAACAGAGGCCGCGAGGACCGAGAGCACCGCCCTGGCTGCCACGGCCAGCCCGCGGTGCAGACGCCCTAAGGGTCTCAAGCCGCCTCCACCTCCACCAGGCAGTCGTAGAACACCGGCGCACGTCCCAGGTCGGTGAGCTTCTGGCTGGTGAGTTCGTTGACATTGGTGCCTCGGGGCCCGAGCTTGCGCCACCAGATGCCCAGGCCATGCACCACCCCCGGCCGGGCGCGCTCGCTGACCTCGGCCCGACAGTGATAGTCCCCGCGGTCGTTGAACACCCGCACCAACTGCCCGCTGGCGATGCCCCGGGCGGCGGCATCACGGGGATGGATCTCCAGCAGGGGTTCGCCCTCGATCGCGCGCAGGCTGGTCACATTCACGAAGGACGAATTGAGGAAATGGCGCGCTGGCGGCGAGATCATCGCCAGGGGATGGCGGGGGTCGCTGCCAGCAGGCTCGTAATTGGGCAGCCAGTCGGGCAGACCGTCGAGTCCCTGGCGTGCCAGGCGCTCGCTGAAAAATTCGCAGCGACCCGAAGGGGTGGGAAAACCACCGTTGGCAAACGGCGCCTGGGCCACCGGCAGCGGGGCAAACCCGTGTTGCAGCAGGCGGTCGAAATCGACGGCCTCGCCATAGGCGGTGCGGCACAGGGTCTGATCGTCATCGGCGAAACATGGGTCGTCAAAGCCCATGGCGCGGGCCAATCGGCGGAAGATCTCGGTGTTCGGCAGCGCCTGTCCCACCGGCGCCAGGGCCGGGCGATTCAGGAGGACATCGGTGTGACCGTAGGACGGATGAATGTCCCAATGTTCCAGCTGGGTGGTGGCCGGCAGCACATAGTCGGCCTGGTCGGCGGTGTCGGTCAGGAAATGCTCGAGCACCACGGTGAACAGGTCATCCCGCGCAAAACCCTGCACCACCCGGGATGATTGCGGCGCCACCGCGACCGGATTGCTGTTGTAGACGATCAGGGCCTCGATGCGCGGCCCGAATCCGGTTGAAGCCGGTCGCAGCAGGTCATCGCCGATCGTGCTCATGTTGATCGTGCGCACCGCGCGGCCGGCCAGCAGGTCAGGACGCTCAAGCGCCTCGCGACGAACCGGGAAGCGGCTGGAGTTGGACAGCAGCAGCCCGCCACCGGGCTCGCGCCAGGCCCCGACCAGCGCCGGCAGGCAGGCCACCGCCCGCACCGCATTGCCGCCGCCTCGGGCGCGCTGCATGCCGTAGTTGAGGCGAATGGCCGCCGGTCGGGTGGTGCCATAGGCATGCGCCAGCCGCCGGATCGCTTCGGCATCGATGCCGCACACCTGCGCCGCGCGCTCGGGCGGCCACTGCAAGGCCCGCTCGCGCAGGGCCTCGAAGCCCAGGGTGTGGCGCTCGATGTAGTCGTGGTCGAGCCAGCCGTGCACGATCAACTCGTGCATCAGCGCCAGGGCCAGGGCGGCATCGGTGCCCGGCAGGATCGCCAGGTGTTCGTGGCATTTCTCGGCGGTCTCGGTGCGGCGCGGGTCGATGCACACCAGCCGGGCACCCGCCCGCTTGGCCTCCTGGGCGATCCGCCAGAAATGCAGATTGCTGCCGATGGAATTGCTGCCCCAGATCAGGATCAGGCGCGATTGCGCAAACCCCTCGACCCGCATCCCGAGCTTGCCGCCGAGGGTGTAGGTCAGGCCTTCGGCGCCGGCGGAGGCGCAGATGGTGCGATCCAGCAGCGACGCGCCCAGGCGGTGAAAGAACCGCGCCGCCATTGCCTCACCCTGCACCAACCCCATGGTGCCGGCATAGCTGTAAGGCACGATCGCCTGCGGGTCGCGGGCGGCGATGGCCCCCAGGCGGGAGGCGATGTCCTGCAGGGCTATCTCCCAGGACACCGGCTCGAAACGGCCCTCGCCTTTGCGCCCGACCCGCCGCAACGGAGTGAGCACCCGGTCGGGATGGTGGGTGCGCTCGTGGTAGCGCGACACCTTGGTGCACAGCACGCCGTCGGTCATGGGATGGTGCGGATTGCCTTGCACCCGGATCGCCACGCCCTCGCGCACGGTCGTGACCAGCGCGCAGGTGTCCGGGCAATCATGCGGGCAGGCGCCCAGCACCTGATGTTCCCGGGCCGCCGGGCTGGCGGCGTCAAGCGGTTCAGTGGAGGTCATGGCGGCTCGGGGGCACAACCCTGCTCAGGGTGTCAGCCGATTTCCCGGCTGGCGGCCAGCCCGCGCAGGAAGGCCTGGCAGCGGGCAAGCTGGTCAAGCGAGACATATTCGTCGGGCTGGTGCGCCTGTTCGATGCTGCCGGGCCCGCACACCACGGTGGGGATGCCGGCATTCTTGAACATGCCCGCTTCGGTGCCAAAGGCCACCTGGGTCACGCGCGACTCGCCGGCCAGGCGCTGCGCGAGGCGGGTGACCGCATCATCGGCCGAGCCGAGGAAACTGGGCACTTCGCAAATCGTGTCAAAAGTGAAGCCCGCCTGCGGCCACACTTTTTTCATCGCCGGCTCGAGGGTGCGGGCATGGGCCATCAGCTCGGCCTGCATCGCCCGCCCGTCGGCCGTGGGCAGATCGCGGAATTCATACCGAAACTCGGCATCCCGCGGCACCACGTTGTCGGCAATGCCGCCATGGAACTGACCGACGCTGGCGGTGGAAAACGGCACATCGAAGCCGTCGTAACGCGGCTCCTCGCGTTCAAAGCGCTCGGCCATGTCACGCAGCTTGCCGACCACCCGCGCGGCCATCTCGATCGCATTGACCGACTGCGGCGTGAGCGAGGAATGCGCCTCCTTGCCCCGCACGCAGCAGCGGTAGCGCCAGACGCCCTTGTGCGCGATCGCCGGCACCATCGAGGTGGGTTCGCCCACGATGCACGCCAGCGGCCGCACGCCGGCCTCGCGCAGGTCGGCGATCAGCTCGCGCACGCCCAGGCAGCCGACCTCCTCGTCAAAGCTCAGGGCCAGGTGCACCGCGAACGGCGCCTGGCTGTCCAGGAACCGGGCCGCATGGGCCACCGCCAGGCCGATGAAGCCCTTCATGTCGGACGAGCCCCGGCCCCACAGCCGGCCGTCGGCCACCCGGCCTGACAGGGGGTCATGCGTCCAGTCCTGGCCGTCCCATGGCACGGTGTCGGTATGGCCCGACAGGATCACGCCGGCGGGCTTGCCCTCGCCCAGGGTGGCGAACAGGTTGGCCTTGGTCTTGTCGTCGTTGTAGGTCAGGCGCGAGCGTACGCCCAGGGCGGCCAGGGCGTCCCGAACGAAATGAATGAGCTCGAGGTTCGAATTCGCACTGACAGTGTTCATCCGGACCAGCGTCTGCGCCATCTCGAGGGCGCGGGGATCGAGGTCGCCTGGCCGGGAACCGGCGGCAGCGGCGGGGGAGGACGTGGAAGTGGAAGGAATAGGGGCGGCCATGGGCACATTCTGCCGGCTCCGTGACGGCCGTGCTGTCCGCCGGTAGACTGCGGGGAGCAGTTGTGAGGCTCTCATGAAACTCCTGGATTCCATCGTCACCCAGGCGGCCGGCATTGCCGCGATCCGCCGCGACCTGCATGCCCACCCCGAGCTGTGCTTTGAAGAACACCGCACCGCCGACGTGGTCGCCGCCCGCCTTGAGGCCTGGGGCATCCCGGTGCACCGGGGCCTGGGCAAGACCGGCGTGGTGGGCATTCTCAAAAACGGCAGCAGCACCCGTGCCATCGGCCTGCGCGCCGACATGGATGCCCTGCCCGTGCACGAGGTGAACACCTTCGACCATGCCAGCCGCCATGCCGGAAAGATGCACGCCTGCGGCCATGACGGCCACACCGCGATGCTGCTTGCTGCGGCGCAGCATCTGGCCGGGCACCGGCATTTCGATGGCACCGTCTACCTGATCTTCCAGCCGGCCGAAGAAGGCGGCGGTGGCGCGCGCGAAATGATCCAGGACGGCCTGTTCGAGCGCTTCCCGATGGATGCGGTGTTCGGCATGCACAACTGGCCCGGCATGGCAGTCGGGCAGTTCGCGGTGAGCTCGGGGCCGGTGATGGCATCGTCCAACGAATTCAGGATCACCATCCGCGGCAAGGGCAGCCACGCGGCCCTGCCCCACAACGGCATCGATCCGGTACCGGTCGCCTGCCAGATGGTGCAGGCCTTCCAGACCATCATCACCCGCAACAAGAAGCCGGTGGACGCGGGCGTCATCTCGGTGACCATGATCCACGCGGGCGATGCCACCAACGTGGTTCCGGACAGCTGCGAGCTGCAAGGCACCGTGCGCACCTTCACCCTGCCGGTGCTCGACCTGATCGAGCGGCGCATGCGCCAGATCGCCGAGCATGTGTGCGCAGCGCATGAGGCCACCTGCGAATTCGAGTTTCACCGCAATTACCCGCCCACCATCAACACCGACGCCGAGACCGCCTTCGCGCGGGGGGTGATGGCCTCCATCGTCGGCGACGAGCACGTCAAGGTGCAGGAGCCCACGATGGGCGCCGAGGATTTCGCCTTCATGCTGCAGGCCAAACCGGGCTCCTATTGCTTCATCGGCAACGGCGACGGCGCACACCGCGAGATGGGCCACGGCGCGGGCCCCTGCACCCTGCACAACCCGAGCTATGACTTCAACGACGACCTGATCCCGCTGGGTGCCACCTACTGGGTACAGCTGGTCGAGTCCTGGTTCGCGCAGGGCGGCGGGCAGGCCAAGGCGTGAGCGACAGCCACCCCCTGTCGGCGTCCGCCGTGCGGGCCTGCTTTGCCGACCACTACGTGCAGGCGCGCCAGAAGTTCCTGCAGGCCGCCCATGAGGCCGGCCTGCAGGTTGAGTCGCACCTGCACCCCCTGCGAGGCCGCGAGGGTGAAGACCTGGCGATGGATGTGGCCCGTGACGGCCCCGACGACGCGCGCTGCCTGCTGGTCGTGACCAGCGCCTGCCATGGCGCCGAGGGCTTTTGCGGCAGCGGAGTGCAGGTGGCCGCCCTGCGCGATGCCGCCTGGCGGGCACACGCGCGGGCCCGCGGCGTCGCCGTGCTGTACGTGCATGCGCTCAATCCCTGGGGGTTTTCTCACCTGCGACGCGTCACGCATGAAAACGTCGACCTCAATCGCAATTTCGTCGATTTCACCCAACCCCTGCCAGTCAACGAGGGCTACCGCGCCCTGCACCCGCTGCTGCTGCCCGCGCAATGGCCCCCCACCGCGGCGAACGAGGCGCAGGTGGCGGCCTTCATCGAACGCGAGGGCCTGACCGCCTACCAGGCAGCGGTGAGCCGGGGCCAGTACGAATTTGACGATGGCCTGTTCTTTGGGGGCAAGGCCCCGACCTGGAGCCACCAGACCTGGCGCCGTG
>Ga0315900_10007605_pt1 | contig 14163 bp, 6 predicted proteins | sample LakEriMetagenome_FD_203521 | JGI IMG/M metagenome (GOLD analysis project Ga0315900, IMG submission 203521) | Freshwater fungal communities from buoy surface, Lake Erie, Ohio, United States - Buoy 12 MA114 | ecosystem: Environmental > Aquatic > Freshwater > Lake > Lake biofilm | place: USA: Lake...
AAGGGCGTCCATCGCTTCCTTCGGGAAGCTTCACCTCTGGCGGAAAGCGGGGGACGGACGTCTTTCAGAGGGAAGGGGAACCTCTGGTAACCTCTTGAATGGTGATCTTGGATCACCATCATGAATGCGCTTCCTTCGAATAACGCAGGTATGCCTTAGCAGTTGCGTCCTCCCTAAGGAAAAGAGTGCGTCCATTGGTGTCACTGCGTGCTTTTTGCACCACGCAACTGCCATGGAATACCTCCGTTATTCGAAGGAAGCGCATCCTTAGAGGTAAGCCGACCCCCGCAGTCCACCCGAAGGACGGAGGGGACCGGTGTCCTCCTTTCTGAAACAAGTCCGTCTTCCCGAGCTTCTTTCAGAAAGCCGCCAGAGGTGAAGCTTCTTCCCTTCCTTCGGAAAGCCGCCAGAGGTGAAGCTTTCCGAAGGAAGCGAGCTTCTTTCAGAAAGCCGCCAGAGGTGAAGCTTCCCGAAGGACGTTCGCTTCCTTCGGAAAGCCGCCAGAGGTGAAGCTTTCCGAAGGACGTTCAGAAACAAGTTCAGCTTGTTACAGAAAGCCGCCAGAGGTGAAGCTTTCCGAAGGAAGCGCCAGAGGTGAAGCTTTCCGAAGGAAGCCGAAGGAAGCGAAACAAGTTCGCTTCCTTCGGAAAGCCGCCACCCCGCCAGAGGTGAAGCTTCCCGAAGGAAGCGAAGGACGCCCTTCCTTCGGGAGGAAGCGAAGGACGCCCTTCCTTCGGGAGGAAGCCGAAGGACGTGCTTTTTTCAAAACAAGTTTGCTTCCTCCCGAAGGACGGAAACAAGTTCAGAAAGCCGAAGGACGCGCTTTTTTCAAAACAAGTTCGCTTCCTTCGGCTTCCTTCGGAAAGCCGCCACCCCGCCAGAGGTGAACCTTTCCGAAGGATGCGCCACCCCGCCAGAGGTGAAGCTTCCCGAAGGAAGCGAAGGACGCCCTTCCTTCGGGAGGAAGCCGAAGGACGGAAACAAGTTCGCTTCCTTCGGAAAGCCGCCAGAGGTGAAGCTTCCCGAAGGACGTTCGCTTCCTTCGGAAAGCCGCCAGAGGTGAAGCTTCCCGAAGGACGTTCAGAAAAAAGTTGCTTCCTTCGGGAACCTCTGGCGCTTTCTGTACTTCTTTCGCGTCCTTCGGAAAGCTTCACCTCTGGCGGAAAGAGAGCGCGTGTGCTACTTGATGGTGATCTTCGATCACCATGAAGAGTGCAGACGTTCACGTGCGCGTGGATGGTGATCAAAGATAAGCATCACCCTCATTTACGCAGAGGGTCAATTCATTTGATGGTGGCACTCCTAGATTGCCATCACGCGTAACCGTACACCGTTACCCGCTTTCCGAAGGAAGCGAAGGTCGCCTTTCCCGAAGGAAGGGAAGAAGCCCGAAGGCTGCGGGGGGCGGAGATGGATGGGTCTCCAATGGCGTCTTTCCGAAGGAAGCCGCCAGAGGTGAAGCTTTCCGAAGGAAGCGAACTTATTCCCTTCCTTCGGGAAGCGCGGCTTCCTTCGGAAAGACGCGCGAATCCTTTCTGAAACAAGTCCGTCTTGCAAGGTGCATAAGGTGCGTAGCACCAGCACGCTCTTCCTTCGGAAAGACTGCCTTCTTTTAGAAAGCATCCATAGGACACCAGAGGTTACCAGAGTAAACTCGTAGTTCACTAAGTTCAATTACGTCCGTGCCCCGAAGGAAGCGCGGACGTGCACGTCACTGGGTGCTTTCTTCAAGACGGCGTATTCTTACTCCGTCTTCCCCAGCTTTCCGAAGGACGTGCTTTTTTCAAAACAAGTACGCTTCCTTCGGAAAGAGAGAGAGGGTAGACTCCAACGGACGCACTCTCTTTCCGAAGGAAGGGAAGAAGCTTCACCACTGGTGCTTCCTTCGGAAATACGGCCTTCTTTCATCAAGCATCCATAGGTTACCAGAGGATACGCGCGTCTTTCCGAAGGACGCTGCCAGAGGTGAAGCTTCCCTAAGGACGCCGAAGTTACAAGTTGAACCTCTGGCGCTTCCTTCGGAAAGCCGCCAGAGGTGAAGCTTCTTTAAGAAAGAAGAAGGACGGCCTTCCCCCGAGCTTTTTCCCTTCCTTCGGGAAGCGCGTCCCCCGCCAGAGGTGAAGCTTCTTCCCTTCCTTCGGAATGCGGGTAACGTACGTTTTGAACGGAGTGCGCAGCAGCGAGGAAGCCGCCAGAGGTGAAGCTTTCCGAAGGAAGGGAAGAAGCTTCACCTCTGGCGCTTCCTTCGGAAAGAGAGCACGCATATACCTTATGCTGCGCGGTACTTTGGATAGCATATCGTAGATGATGGTGATGGCAATCGTAGATCAAGTGTCATACAGCGTATTGTTATTGTACATCATCGAAGATGATGGTGACCTACGCAGTATGTTTACACAATCTTCGAAGGCGCAGCCGCTGGCAACTTCGAGGAATACCACCCCCTACGGGCTACCTACGGGAGTGCGAGCGCTTACCTTTTGGGGAGCGAGCGTCTTTCCGAAGGAAGAGCGTCTTTCAGAAACCTCTGGGTTTATTGATCGCCCTCCTTTGGAAAGCAGATCGACGGTCTGCTTTCCAAAGGATCGCGCAGCCTAAGATCAAGAAGCCTAAGGTGCGGAGCACCAGCACGCTTTTCCTTCGGAAAGACGGCCTTCTTTCAGAAAGCACGCATAAAGTGAACTACACATCCAGTTTATGCTCCGCATAGCGAAGCGAATCAGAGCTTACTGGATGTCAAATACGCTGTATTAACGAAAGAAAAAATCAAAAGCGATACAAGGATCTGATTACGCTTTCAGCTGAGCTTCAAGTCAAGTGCTTAGTACCTTACGCCTTAGGTTTCGCTGTGGGGTCATGTTTCACTTAACCCAAATGTAAAGGGGCCTGGTTTCTAAGATACGCCTCTTTTCTTTGCGCACCTAGAGTCAAAGCCTTTTTTCTGAACTAAGTTCACTTCGTTCACTGCGGTTACGCAAGTAGTGCACGCACACAGAGGTAACCAAAGGCTACGCCGTTTTTCATAACGCCTGAGCAACGGCCTCGTTTTAGGATGCTTAGTACACCCCATCACTTCGTGGTTACGCTCGCGTAGCTTCACCTCTGGCGCGAAGCAGAGCTTAGTTTCACCGACCCTGCGGGGGTAACCTCCCATACTCTTTCCTTTGTGAAGCATGAGCGTATGCTGGTGTGTATCCGTTCATTTTGCTCGTACCAGCATCGAAGATGATGCTCGGGTTAACCTATGGCGTGCTTTACGAATGCCCCGCTCTCTGTAGCTCCGCTACGAACGTTCGGCCTTCGGGACAGACAGTCATAGCTACGTTATGTCTTTTTTTTGTTGATGGTGATCTTTGATCACCATCACCCATCATATCCGATGAAGGTCAATCCGGAGGGAGGCGTGCCTTCCTTTCCCAAGGACGTACGTCGTTCCGAGCATGTCCGTCCTTGGGCAGTTTATAGCGTCCTTGGGCGTCCTACGGCAGGCCGCAGCCGTGCTGAGCCAAGATGACGATCTGCGTCGCGTATGATGCCGGTGCTATACAATGAGGTTACGCCTAGCCTACCTCCGTCGCTTGGATGGTCCCCTAAGGCTTCCTAGATCGGGTGCTTTCCAATGGAGAAGCGTAGCCAAACTCCGTATGGCTGAGCGCGGTTTGACTCCCTTCCTTCGGGAGGACGCACTCTCTTCCTTCGGAAACACGGCATTCTTACAGAAAGCACCCATAAGTTACCAGAAGATACGCGCGTCTTTCCGAAGGAAGCCGCCAGAGGTGAAGCTTCCCGAAGGACGTGCGTCCTCCCGAAGGAAGGGAACAAGTTCGCTTCCTTCGGAAAGCCGCCAGAGGTGTAGCTTTTTGTAAGAAGTTCAGAAAGAAGAAGGACGCGCTGGGGGACGTGCGTCCTCCCAAAGTAAGGGAAGAAGCTTCACCTCTGGCGGGCTTGATGAAACAAGTTTCACCTCTGGCGCTTTCCGAAGGAAGCGAAGGACGCCCTTCCTTCGGGAGGAAGCCGAAGGACGCCCTTCCTTCGGGAGGAAGCCGCCAGAGGTGAAGCTTCCCGAAGGACGTTCAGAAAAAAGTTGCTTCCTTCGGGAACCTCTGGCGCTTCCTTCGGAAAGAGAGCACGCATTGAACTTACGCTGCGCGGTGCTTTGGAAAGCAGAGCGTAGTTGCTGGTGATGGCAAGCTACGATCAAGTGGCATACACCGTATTTACGATCGCGACGCAGAGCTTACACTTGATCCTATTTGACAGCATCGAAGATGATGGTGACCTACGCAGTCTGTGTACACATTCTTCGAAGGCGCAGCCTCTGTCAAATTCGAGGAATACCACCCCCTACGGGCTCCCTACGGGCTCCCTACGGGCTCCCTACGGGCTCCCGACGGGAGTGCGAGCTCGCCATGTCTTTTTTTCACCAGAGGTGAAGCTTACCACTGGGCGCCTTGATGGTGATCTTTGTTCACCATCCACGCGTAACCTTACACCTAGCTGCTGCGCACTCCGTCCCCCGAAGGTCGGAGGGGGGCGGAGAGGGACGAAGAGGGAAGGGTAATCTGTGGTGGGGATTGGCTTTGCCACTCCCCCACCTCTGGTACGCACGCAGTGCTCCCTTCCTTCGGGAAGCAGCTAGGAGGGCGAGCTAACTTATGATGAACTCTTGAATGGTGATCTTGGATAACCTTCATTGATGCGCTTTCTTCGGGCTTCTTCCCTTCCTTCGGGAAGGGCGTCCTCTTGAGCTTTCTGAAAGAAGTTCGCTTCCTTCGGGAAGGGCGTCCTTCGCTTCCTTCGGGAAGCGGGGAACGTACGTCTTGAATAGGAACGGAGGTAGTCCTTGGCAGTTGCGTATTTCCGAAGGAAACCGAACTTGTTCCCTACCTTCGGGAAGCGCCAGAGGTGAAGCTTCCCGAAGGAAGCCGCCAGAGGTGAAGCTTCCCGAAGGACGCCCTTCCTTCGGGAGGACGCCCTTCCTTCGGGAGGACGCGCTTTTTTCAAAACAAGTTCGCTTCCTTCGGAAAGCCGCCAGAGGTGAAGCTTCCCGAAGGACGTTCAGAAACAAGTTCAGAAAGAGAGTGCGTGCGTTGAAGTTAGTTCTCTTTGTTAAGGTATGCAAGTAACTACACAAATGACTGCCACCTTTTGCGCAGTCAATGACTGCATCGTTGACTTTGGCGTATATGACGGTAACCACTCGCATATGACCAAGTGGGGAAGTGTTTACAGAGTTACCTGTGCGAGCGCCACATCAGGCGTAGGTTGTATTTATGGGTCAATGTACGAGGGTCGGCTTTGGGGACCATACTATAGACGTACGTTTTCAGCGTGCTAACGTACACGGAGGCGAAGCACCGGGTATGTCCATCATCGTTGATTATGGTGGTATTGGGTGAATATCAGCACGCCGAGTAGACGTCGTACTTTGGAATATCTCCAACGGACGAACGTCTTCGAAGCCCGTACGAACGCAGTGCTTTCTGAAAGAAGCTTGTTATTCGCATAAAGCGGGTAACGTCCGGCTTTCAGCTACAAACTCGAGCGTAGTGCTGGTATTGTACTGTGTTGTTATCACATGCGACTACACATACTACGTCGGCGGAGCCGTACTTGAAAGAAGCAAATACGTTGTATAATCGGTGGTAAATTGTGGTGAAACTCATCGTCGGTGATGGTGAGCTTTGATCACCATCAACGCAAAAAAGACAGGGAGGTGCAATGTCTTTCTTTACCGAAGGACTGCCGTTAGTTGCGTAGCTAAATAACCGCATAACATCTGGGTGCTTTATGTAGTTCAATTACTGCGTGCTATCTGATAGACGCCAAAGGTAATCAGAGGTTAACCGTACCGCTCCGACCCTCTTCAAGAAGTACGTCCTTCGGGGGTCGGAGGGGGACGGAGGAAGGATACGCGTAACCTTACTCCGATCGGAGCGTGAGGGGTAACCTAAGGTTAGACAACGTATTTGCTTCTTTCAAGTGCGGCACCGCCGACGTAGTATGTGTAGCTATGGCGGATTTCCGAAGGAAGAGAGCTTCCCGAAGGAACAAGTTTAGCTTTTTACCTTCCTTAGGGAGGACGCACGTACTACGGGAAGCGAGTGCGTCCGTTGGAGTCAACTGTATCGAGATAGGGCTATGACCCAAAAAAAGACCATGATAATAAATTTTGGACCTCAGCATCCGGCAGCGCACGGAGTGTTGAGGCTTTTGCTTGAGTTAGATGGGGAATATGTAGTAAAAGCAGATCCGCATATTGGATTATTGCATAGGGGTACTGAAAAGTTAATGGAGCATAAAACTTATCTGCAGTGCTTACCTTATTTAGACCGATTAGATTATGTATCTATGATGTGTCAGGAGCATGGTTATTGTTTAGCCGTGGAAAGCTTGTGGAACCAAACAATACCAAAGCGTGCACAATACATTCGTGTGTTGTTTGACGAAATTACCCGTATTATGAATCATTTGCTTGCAATTACAACGCATGCTCTTGATTTGGGTGCACTTACACCATTCTTATGGGCGTTTGAAGAACGGGAAAAACTGTTAATGTTTTATGAGCAGGTATCTGGAGCAAGATTGCATGCCGCGTACATACGTCCTGGTGGGGTGGCTCGCGATTTGCCGGGAGGATTTTATGTTAGTACGAAAGACAACAGTGCAGTTGTTGACCCAGCCCAGCGAGTATCTGACATGTCTTTTGCCGTGCCTAGCGAGCTATTATCATTTGGGGAGGGTGCTCGCACCCCAGTTGGGGGTGAGCCAACCGAGGCTCCCGGTGGGGTTTTGAATAATGGATCTTCACTTGCCAGTTCGGAGATCAATTACACCCCCACAGGGGTTAGGGGTGCCGTGCAAACCCACCCAGTCAAAGCAAGGCGGTTGGGTGTGTACAGAGGATTGTTAGATGATATTTATGATTTTGCTGTACAGTTTGCATCGCGTATCGACGAATTGGAGCAAGTGCTTACTGGAAACCGCATATGGCGTTCCCGTGTAGAAGGTATAGGAATGGTTACCAAAGCGGAAGCACTGGATTGGGGGTTTAGTGGGGTAATGGTGCGAGGCTCAGGTATTCCTTGGGATTTGCGAAAAACACAAAGTTATGGTGCCTATAGTTCATTGCACTTTGCCATTGCAGTGGGCAAAACGGGTGATTGTTATGGGCGTTATAGAATTAGGTTAGAAGAGATGCGACAATCTTTACGTATAATGGAACAATGTTTGGACGTATTGGCCCTGGACGCGGTACAACCACAACTGCAGGGTTATGAACGCGCGCCAAGCCAAGGGCTTACCTCTATGCCATTTGGAAAGGAAGGCGGGAGTGTAGCAGGAGCGCGAGAGCTGCGGCACCCCATAGGCGGGGGGGAACACATACTACGTAAGCAAATACGTAGTATAAGAGGGAAGGAGGTAAACACTCAAGATTACACATCTCCCCGCAGTGTGCAGAAAGACGCCATTCCTTCGGGAGGACGAACGTCTTGCAGAGAGAGCGCGTTCTTCGAAGCCAAGGGCACACCCCGACAAAGGCCAGAGGAAGTATACAGTGTAGAGTACCACCAACGGGAGGAGGGAGTAACGGATGCGAGCGAATTCATACAGAGAGGAGGCTCAATGGCTAAAGATCAAAAGTTTACTCCGCCTACACGGGGTCAATTAAAAACCAAAATGGAAGCGTTGATAAATCATTTTAAGTATTACAGTCAAGGTTTGGCATTGAACGAGGGGTTAACATATAAAGCTGTAGAGGCGCCTAAAGGTGAGTTTGGTATATTTTTATGCTCTAGTAACCAAGGTATACCACCGCAAGCGGCGCCTAACTTGGATCCAGCAGCACAGGAGTTGACGTTAGATGCAACTACACAGACTACGTATGCAAATACGTTGTCTAACTGGGACGCGTTGAGTCGGACCTGGAAACACAATACCGAGTCTACGATACGTTCAGGCGAGTGGGCAAGAAGGAAGGCCACTTCTGGGAGTGATACTCATTCAGCGGCCCCTACGAGTCCATCTTCGATCGCCAGATCGGATAGCCCATCTATCAAGATTGAAGGTGTCAACACAATGGGCAGTCGTCGGTATCGTGGCAGTCAATCTAAAACAACAACGCCATATCGTTGTAAAATCAAAGCTCCGGGTTTTTTACATTTGCAAGGATTAGACTTTATGTCGAAAGGTCATATGTTAGCGGATGTTGTTGCCAATATAGGGACCTGTGATTTAGTATTTGGTGAGTGCGCGGAGGAGGATCGCGATCGGTCTCTTAAGGAATCTATAGAGAATGTGGACATAGGATGTGACGGATTAGCTAAAGGGTCCACACATCGAAGCGCTATGGTCACTAGAGAGTTGGCGGTTCAGTATAACGAACCCTACAAAGGTGGACCTTTTAATACAAGGGTTTGGTGGCAAGGCCCGCACCAATCATACTGGAGTGACTTACGGACGGATGCCAGTAAATTTTTTCGCCGATTGAAAACTGATTCCCCGTCCTCAAGCAAGGTTAACAGCCTACACCAACCAGTACAGACTAAGGTTCTTGGTCTGGAAGCCTGGGGGAACCCCCAACTCACGTGGACTGAAACTTGGTGCGAGGGCGCCAAGCCACTGGAACCTGCGTTTTCCCAAGGACACCCGTCTTTGGGTAAGCTCTGCTTCCGAAGGAAGGACGTGCTTTGTAAAAAGACATGGCGCGGCTCCGCCGACGTAGTATGTGTATACAACGTATATGCTTCTTTCAAGTGCGGCTCCGCCGACGTAGTATGTGTATGCGAGCATAAGCAGGACCCCACCAGTCAGTCCGCACGCCGATTCGGATCTATCCCCGCAAGCCTGGTGACCACATTCCTACGAGGTGGTCACTGGGTGGAGAGACCTAGGGCCCACACTATGCGCCAATATAGCACCAACAACCAAGAGTCGCCAGAGTACTCCGGGACCTTGGCTCTGGAAGATAAGTCTATAGTGGAGCATGTGGGGTACGCGGTCAAGCTTGATGAAACCTGTACAGAAGGAGGGACAGGTTCGCCCCCGGCATCAGTACCTTCGAGCGTCTGGAGTAGCGAACAACCTCCCAAACTGTCAGATATTACCAGAGCAGAAGACGGCATGTACATCAATATAACCGAAAAGTTTCTGAGCAACCCAGCATTCCTAAAACTGGCATACTCGCGTATAAGTAACCGCGCAGGTAACCTCACCCCAGCTACTAGCAAAGAAACATTAGAGGGAATATCCTCCAGCTGGTTCAACGAAGCTGCAGAAAAACTCCGAAAGGGGACTTACGAATTTGAAGTAGCGCGCCGGGTGGAAATACCTCAAGCCCAAAACCCGGGGCAGACTAGACCCCTTACAATTGTCAACCCACGAGATAAAATCGTACAAAAAGCAGTGCAACTCGTGCTGGAAGAAATATACGAAAGGAAGGAGGACTACTTTTCTACCCACTCCCATGGCTTCCGACCTGACCGCAGCTGCCATACTGCGCTGAAGGTTATCAAGCAACGGTGGCAATCGATTCCCTGGTATATAAAATGCGATATAGAAAATGCATTTGACCGCATAAACCGGGACCGACTGCTCAGCATAATCCAGGCAAAGATTAAGGACCGGCGTTTGCTCGACCTTATAGGACGGATGCTCAAGTTCCGCATAGCCGCTATCAATGGGTTTGTAGACTCGGACACCGGTGTGCCCCATGGTGTTGTACTCTCCCCACTACTATGCAACATCTACTTCAACGAATTGGACCGCTACGTGGAAAAAGAAATCATAGACAAGTACTCGGTAGGGATAGTCCATACCCGGCTCAACCCAGAGTATGTGGCGCTCATGCAACTCACCCCAGGTCAGAAACGCCTGAGCGCAACAAGACGTGCAGACGTCCTCCGCCAGAAAAGAAAGGAAGCGCACAAACTAGGGCTACGCTACAGCCTGCCTGACGACTCCAAGAGCTGGGTAAAGTACGTTAGGTACGCGGACGACTTCGTCATCGGGGTCCGAGGCAGTAAGGCGCTCGCAAAAAAGATCCTGAGACAAGTAGAGTTTTTCCTCAAGTCAAATCTGCACTTGAACGTCAACGTAGAGAAATCTTCGATCACAGACACATACTCAGACAAGGTCAACTTCCTAGGGATGCTGATTCACAACGTACCCCCAGGCCGGTTGCCTTGTCGCAAGTCACGACACCAGGAATCACTACGACGTAAAAAAACGCGGGTTTTAAACCGAGTACTCCAGCATGAGATCAGGAGAGAAAAGGGATTCCGCTCTAGTGTCATCGAGAACCTAAGAGCGCAACACAGACTCGCAGAGAACGAGGGGAAGGTGAGGGAGTATGCGGGGGGTTTAACTCAGGCGATCGACGCGCTGGTGGACCAACAGCTCTGGGGATCCACAGAGCGTAACATCTACAGGGAACTCACCCATAGCCTACTCGAGGTTTCCGACGTGTCTCAACAACCCAAGCTCCGAGAATTCCTACTGGAGTGGCAGAAATCCCTGCACAACTCCGAGCGAGCCGAAGGCGAGACCTCCGATTCAGAACCTCGCAAACGGCCCATAACCTGCGTGGAGGTAACGGACCGACTTTCCGACCTCCTCCTGAGTTTGGGGTATGAGGGATGCAAAGGCCTAAGGTGGAGTAAGCTAAAGCTGCCGGAGTATGTGCGTATTACGTATTACCCTCCAAACCTCGCGCTCTCCCAAAAAGCGCTGGGGGAACTCGACGGTATCACGGCCAGAAAGAATGCTAGATGGGTTGGTATTGCTTGTCTGCGAGTGGCCGTCCTAGACCTTTACGATCAAACCAAGGACTCTACCGAGGTAACCCTTATCGATGACCAAGGTACCATCGCCCGGGCCAATACCCAGGAGACGGATGGCATCAGGTACGCACTACCCCCGCAAATCAACATGAACACTCCAGTAGTCTACCGCAAACTTCAGGAAGCTGGACTCATTAATGGAAAAAACCACCCCCAGTCCAAGAACAACATCCTTATAGCGGATGACGGTATGATCATCAGCTACTACCGGGACCTGGCGAGGGGACTCATGTCATTCTACAGGTGCGCCGATAACCTCAACACACTCAAATCGATTATTGCGTACCAGATAAAATATTCCCTTCTCTACACCCTGATGAATAAACACAAGCTGAGGTCTCTGCACCGCACTATAGCAACGTATGGTAAAGACGTACAGATCTCACTCGGATCCAAAACTATTTCGTTCGTGTCCAATGCCGAAATCACCGGGCTAACCAAGGAGTTCCTGGTGAATCACAACGTCGGACCCTACGACAACCTAACCAAGATCTATCAGTCCTACCTGCGTTAAAGCCTAAGGTTTGCGACGTGCGCGGTTGCAGGCTGCAATGTACTCAATGTGTTGGTCCACCACTTACTGCAACTTTACCTCCACGTGGATATCCAAGTACGCGCACTTATACAATGAAAGCTCAAGAAACTAAGCTCTGCTTCGCGCCAGAGGTTAAGCTACGCAAGCGTCAGTGGAACGCTGGCTATGGCCTCTGCGCTAAAAAGAAAGCAAGTTACACTATGCCCAGAACACCACCTCGATTGGCACGCCGGATTTATAAACCCTACCCACCTACATGCAGATTGGCTTTTGGTCCCCACACAGTCTGTGCGTGTGCAATGCCGCCTACCCGACTCGCGGTGGCTAATGCCCCCTGACATTCGACCATGCAGGTGACCTTTGGGTTGGACTATGGGAGGGCAAGCCGCGTCATGCACCTCCCACTTCTGCTCAGTATTAAGTAACTCAAGGGAGCTGATTGACGGGTAACTGTCATGATCAGTTTTAGAGGGCAGGCATGACCTGACCCCAATAATTGACCGCTAGCTCTTAGTTCTTGTCCGCTCTCGGAGCGAATAGGGTCGTGCACTTTGACCATCCTCTTAGATTATCAGTTAGGGTTTCTGGGGTGTAGCCGTACCACGTACGTGCCATTGCACCTCGTTACCTATACTTGGAGAATTCCTCGATACGCGCCTAAAAAAAAATATAAGCTCCGTTTCGAACCTCTCTTTCCGAAGGAAGTGACTTTCCGAAGGAAGTGAAGATTGCCCCCAAAGTTGACCATCCAAGAGACGCCTTACCTGTACCAAGTTCACCCGTCCTTTGGCACGGTACGAAGGATTCACATCTGGTCTATGAATTACGGTCGTCTCTTGGAAGTTTATCGGTCCCTTTCCGGCGGGATTACGTCCTGCCGTCGGCACACCCTCCAACGCCTTTCAGATACAGTGCAACTCAGAGTGTTCGCAACTAGTTGGTTGTGACGTGCTAGGGTGTGCCAAGATCGCTTCTTGTAGCTGGTGAAATTCGATCACCCTCGATTACACATACTACGTCGGCGGAGCCGCACTTGAAAGAAGCAAATACGTTGTATAGCTCCGTTACATTCAAGTATCACGTTCACTTACAGGCAACGTTGGTTCCTGCAGGTATCCGACTCGACTCCCGACGGCCTTCTTTCAGATAGCTTGCCTTTCAGAGAGCATGCACCCGTCTCTGAAAAAAGTCGGTGAAATATGCCGGCAGCGTCTCCTGATTGACGTGCTCATTTCCGTAAAGTCTTTCGTAGCTCCAACCAATATAAGAGTCGAACATCAACTTGACCAGTTTTTACTAAGAATGGGCGGCTCTGCTAGTCCCTTCTTGTTATAGCGTTTCGTTGGCATACACCTCGCTACTATGCTTTCCGTGGTCTACGTGCTGGCAATCGGAGAGTGCAAACCCGAATTGAACGTGAGCACAGCGTCGCACTCTTCATGGTGATCTTCTATCACCATCAATAAGCATAAGGTGCGTAGCTTCACTTTTGGCCATCCGTCCTTACGCTCGCGTAGCTTCACCTCTGGCGCGAAGCAGAGCTTAGTTAAGACATGGCGATCTCGAACTCCCGTAGGGTGCCCGTAGGGGGTGGTATTCCTCGAACTTGCCAGCGGCTGCGCCTTCCAAGAATGTGTACACATCCAGTTTCTGCTCCGCATAGCGAAGCCAAGCAGAGCTTACTGGATGTAAACTACGCTGTATGACACTTGATCAAGTGTAATGCAATCGAGGATTGTACACTTGTTCGTAGATTTCCATCACCTGCATCTACGATCTGCTTTCCAAAGAATCGCGGTCAATGCGTGCTACGCTATCATGAACGTCAGTCCTCCCTCCGTTCCCCGCTTCCTTCGGGGGACGTGCGTCCTCCCGAAGGAAGGGAAGAATCCCGCGTCCTCCGAATGAAGGGCGTCCTTCTTCTACCTCCCGAAGGAAGTGCGTCCTCCTGAGCTTCTTTCAGAAAGGGCGTGCCCCGAAGGAAGCGCGTCCTTTGTACTTGTTTTGAAAAAAGCACGTCCTTCGGGAAGCGCGTCCTTTGAACTTGTTTTGAAAAAAGCACGTCCTTCGGGAAGCGCGTCTTCCGAAGGAAGCGCGTCCTCCTGAGCTTCTTTCAGAAAGGGCGTCCTCCTGAGCTTCTTTCAGAAAGGGCGTCCTCCTGAGCTTCTTTCAGAAAGGGCGTCCTTTCTGAAAGAAGCTTCACCTCTGGCGGCTTTCCGAAGGAAGCGAACTTGTTTCTGAAAGAAGCTCGGCTTCCTCCCGAAGGATGGGCGTCCTTCGCTTCCTTCGGGAAGCTTCACCTCTGGCGGCTTTCCGAAGGAAGCGCCATAGGTGAAACTTGTTTTGAAAAAAGCGCGTCCTTCGGCTTTCTAAACGTCCTTCGGGAAGCTTCACCTCTGGCGGCTTCCTTCGGAAAGCTTCAACTCTGGCGGCTTTCTCAACGTCCTTCGGGAAGCTTCACCTCTGGCGGCTTTCTGAAAGAAGCTCGTCTTTCTGAAAGAACCTTCACTTCTGGCGGCTTTCCGAAGGAAGCGAACTTGTTTCGCTTCCTTCGGCTTCCTTCGGGAAGCTTCACCTCTGGCGGGGTGGCGGCTTACTGAACTTGTTTTGAAAAAAGCACGTCCTTCGGCTTCCTCCCGAAGGAAGGGCGTCCTTCGGCGTCCTCCCGAAGGAAGGGCGTCCTCCCGAAGGAAGGGCGTCCTTCGGCGTCCTCCCGAAGGAAGGGCGTCCTTCGGCGTCCTCCCGAAGGAAGGGCGTCCTTCGGCGTCCTCCCGAAGGACGGGCGTC
>Ga0315900_10007607_pt1 | contig 14157 bp, 12 predicted proteins | sample LakEriMetagenome_FD_203521 | JGI IMG/M metagenome (GOLD analysis project Ga0315900, IMG submission 203521) | Freshwater fungal communities from buoy surface, Lake Erie, Ohio, United States - Buoy 12 MA114 | ecosystem: Environmental > Aquatic > Freshwater > Lake > Lake biofilm | place: USA: Lake...
CAAGCTTTCTGCATCGCCAAAGCACGCTGATAGACCAACTTCAAGCCGTCTTCAAAGCGGAGTGTTCTGTTTGCTACAAGCGCCGAGAATTCACCTAAAGAATGCCCTGCAACCATATCGGGTTGGAAAGAATCACCCAAGCATGCTGCCAGGATCGTAGAATGAAGAAAAATAGCAGGTTGCGTCACCTTCGTTTGCTTTAACTCTTCATCCGTTCCTTCGAACATGATCTTCATAATATCAAAGCCCAGGATCTCATTGGCTTGATGGAACATTTCCTTCGCCTTCTCAGATCGCTCGTAGAGGTCTTTACCCATTCCGGAGAATTGTGCTCCCTGACCGGGGAATACATATGCCTTCATACAGTTGATTTAGAATTAGGGGACAAAGGTAATCAATCTTCGGTTGAAGCATAAAAAAAGGGTCGGCAAAAACCGACCCCTTCCGAATAGTATGTGTTCAGAAAATTACTTTCTGATAACCAATTTCTGAGTTGAAACGTTACCGTCAACAGTTACGTTAACCATATATACGCCGCTTTTCAAAGCATCCGTAGTTACGTTTACAGACTGAGTACCGTTAACTGTACCCAATGTGTTCATGTAAACAACCTTACCGGAAAGGTCTGTTACATTGATACTAACTGCTGCCTCATTGTTCAATGAGAAAGAAACAGTTGCATTTGTGTTAGCCGGGTTAGGGTAAACAGACAATGCATACGTATTTTCTACTTCGTTGACACCTACAACCGGGTTGAAGTTCATTCGAACCATTGGAGTTGAAGTTGTGTAGTACCATGTAGCATCAGTCATATCGTAGTAGAATGTTGTCTGAGCTTCAGATGTACCTGCTGTTGCAACTACAAGGTCATTTGTTAATCCACCGTCTCCGTAAGAACCAACAACGATCAAATAAGGCTCACCGGCATTCAACGCTTGTGCACTCTGAAGTGGCAACGTGATCAACTGACCAAGGTTTCCTGAAGTCAATACATATGGCGCAGAAGCCTCCATGTAGATGAAATCACCAGTTGCAGGATCGATTGAATACAATGTAGCGTAGATCTCAGCACCAGCAACTGCACTTGTAGAGATTTGTACATCAACACCTTTCAAAGTAGCATTCGCATACATATCGTAGATGTTTCCAACTTCGAAACCTTCACCTGCGTTGTACGTACCACCCGCTGCAGTTCCTTTGTCACGTGCATACGTGTAATTCGTCACGTTGATAGTTGTCGCAGGAAGTGTATTATCTACCGGGTAAGCCTCTATTGCTGTTGAAGATGCTTCGAAGTTAACAGCATGCGCTGCAACCGTTGCAGCAGGCGCGAATGGTGTAGTTGTCCAGAAAGTGTCAAGTTCAGCTGGCTGCAAAGGCGCACTAGCAGACGCCCCTGTATAACCTGTAGTTGTCGCATTGAACACAATGTCAGATTGAGCAACTGCTCCATTGTTCTTGATGATTCCACCAAACTCGATGTCAGTTACCTGAGTTGTAGGGATCTGGTAGTATGGAAGGTAAGTACCCCATGCACCAACTGAACCCCAGTATACATCCTGCATCTTCAGATCGTAATCGTCTGTTTCAACGATCTTCACGTTATCAACTGCCCAGAACCATCCCCATGTACCTTCATAGTGGAAACGAACCCAAACCTGTGTCTGACCCGCAGCAACAGTAGATATGTTTACAGAATAAAGATCAGGATTTGCAGTGTTTACACCTGTGTTTTCTGTACCGTCAGTAACTACAAAAGGAGTCCAGGTTGTACCATTTGTAGAAATGTGTACTTCACGTATATCAAGGTATGTTCTGTACGCCTGCTCGAACACCAAACTTACGTTTGCAGGGAACGGATTCCCACCGTTTGTTGCTGGCAAGGCTGTTGTGATGTCTGCATTTTGAGATGCTCCCTGACCTTCTGTATCAGAATCGATCAACGCATAATTTCCAATGTTTGTAAAACCAAATGGAACGAAAGCACTTGAAGGACTAGCACTTGCATCGGCAGTGATTACCCAATCCACAGAGGCAGGGTTCCCATTACCATCTGTTGAGGTGTTCTGGAATGTCCAGTCAGAAGCATTCGTGAAGTCGTTGGACCAAAGAGTAGCACCCTTTTCAACGAGATTAGCAGAAGGCTTAACCTTCTCAGAGATCGTGGCATGCTTCTTAGCAGGAGACACGCTAGTCACCTGTGCAGAAACAGTTCCAACTGCCAACAATCCAAGTAAGCTGATGTAAAACTTTTTCATAATAGATCTTTAAAATTTGTGCGTAAAAATAGGAAACTTTTCATCAAATACAAAAAATGTATTTTCCGTGTAACGAATCTTAACGGTGAAGGGTTGGGAGTCCGGTCAAAATATGCTCAAAACACACTGAAGAGGGCTTTCTTTGATGATTGGTACACTGATGGCTGTATTTGGATGCGCCAATGAAAAACTAAAGCAACTCGAGAATTAAAACAGGAACAAAAAAAATTTGATTGTGAATTGGAAGTGCGAGTTGGAGCGTGAGAGCGAAGAAAAAAACCAGAGTCCGTGTTACCGCTCTCGCGCTCACACTCACTCTGGTTTTAGTACTCGGAGCGGGACTTGAACCCGCACGGGCAAATGCCCACAGGATTTTAAGTCCGGCGTGTCTACCGATTCCACCATCCGAGCATCCTGTTTCGGAACAAAAAAGGAGCACAAGTGCTCCCAATCTGTTTGGAGCGAGAGACGGGATTCGAACCCGCGACCCCGACCTTGGCAAGGTCGTGCTCTACCAACTGAGCTACTCTCGCTTATTCAATTCAACGTTACATCGCTTTGCAACGGGCGACAAATGTAAAAAGTATTTCTAAAATTGCAACAAAGTTTTTTCGAATTTTTTCTGAAAAAATTATCCGCCTGTAAGCTTTTTTATCTCATTCAACTTCATAAGTGCTTCAACTGGCGTAAGGGTATTGATGTCGATCGATACCAACTCTTCTCGGATCTGCTCGAGCACCGGATCATTCAACTGGAAAAAACTCAACTGCATATTCGGAGAGGATGCGGCAGCCTTTACCTTGTCCTTTGTTTTGTCTCTTCCCTCCGACATGTTGTGAGTGGATTCAAGTTCCTTCAACATCATCTCTGCGCGCGACAGAACCTGCGGAGGCATTCCGGCTAATTTAGCCACATGGATCCCAAAGGAATGCTCGCTTCCTCCGGATACCAGTTTGCGCATGAACAGGATCTTCGTTCCAACCTCTTTCACCGATACATTAAAGTTCTTTATTCGGTCGAACTTATGGGTCATCTCGTTCAATTCATGATAATGTGTTGCAAAGAGTGTTTTGGCTTTTGACTTCGGATTTTCGTGAAGGTACTCCGCTATTGCCCATGCGATGGATATACCGTCATACGTGCTGGTCCCCCTGCCTATTTCATCCAGGAGGATCAGACTTCGGTCCGACAAGTTGTTCAGAATACTCGCTGTTTCATTCATTTCAACCATGAAAGTCGACTCACCCGATGAAATATTATCCGTTGCGCCAACTCTTGTAAATACCTTGTCAACCAGTCCGAGCTCCGCTTTGGATGCCGGCACGAAAGATCCTATCTGAGCCATTAGCGATATCAAAGCTGTTTGTCTCAGGATGGCACTCTTACCACTCATGTTTGGACCGGTGATCATAATGATCTGTTGACGCTCATTATCAAGGAAAACGTCATTTGCAATATATTCTTCACCATGTTTCATCTGGCGCTCTATCACCGGATGTCTTCCTTCTTCGATCTTCAAGGCATAGCCGGAATTGATCTCCGGTTTGTTGTAATTGTTCTCGTTGGCAACAACCGCAAATGAGCGCAAACAATCAAGCTGAGCAACCAGAAACGCATCATGTTGAATGAGCTGAATGTAATCCGCCATGCTGAATACAAGATCCTGGAACATTTTTGATTCTATGGCATGGATCTTTTCCTCAGCGCCAAGGATCTTTGATTCATATTCCTTTAATTCTTCGGTTATGTAACGCTCTGCATTCACCAGCGTTTGCTTACGGATCCACTCTGCAGGGACCTTTTCCTTGTGGGTGTTTCTCACTTCGAGGTAGTACCCGAAAACATTGTTGAATGCTACCTTCAAACTCGGTATGCCGGTCCGCTCCGATTCTCTGTTCTGAAGTTCCTCCAGGTAATCCTTGCCATTCATGGAGATGGCCCTCAGATCATCCAGATCGGGGTCACAGCCTCCGCGAATTACAAAACCTTTTCCGACCTGAACGGCAGGTTCATCAACCAATGTCGTTTCGATCAGGTCGATCAGTTTGTTGCAGGGATTTAATTGGTCAGCGATCTTTTTCAGCAACGCGCGGTCCGTATTTGATAAGAGTTCTTTTAAGGGCCCAACCTGACGCAGAGTCCTCTTCAGCTGGATTACTTCCTTCGGATTGACTTTACCCACTGCAACCTTTGAAATCAGTCGTTCAATATCGCCGATCTCTTTCAACCTTTCGCCGATCTCGTAGGCGATCACATCTTCTGTTTTTAGATAGCTGACTGCTTCCAGTCTTTCCGTGATCGGCTTTTCATCTTTGAGTGGGAGCACGATCCAGCGCTTCATCATTCGGCCTCCCATTGGCGTATAGGTTCTGTCCAGAACATCTGAAAGTGTCGTTGCGTTTTCATGCGGCGAGGAGATCAGTTCGAGATTGCGAACCGTAAACCGATCAAGCCAGACATAACGCTCTTCTTCTATGCGGGAAATCGAAGTTATATGTCCCAATCGGTTATGCTGATTCTCAGAAAGATAGTGCAGAATCGCGCCGGCAGCCACAACCCCAAGGTGCAGTCCGTCAACACCGAAACCTTTCAACGATTTTGTTTCAAAATGTCGGTTCAGTGAATCGTTTGCAAAATCAGCTGTGAAGACCCAATCCTCCAGGCGATAGGTGTAAAAACGATCGCCGAACAACTCACGGTATTCGGCGGAACGATTCTTTTGATACACAATCTCGGTAGGCTCGAAACCCTGCGTCAACTTATCGATGTAATCCCGGTTGCCTTGTGCAAGGAGAAATTCTCCCGTAGAAACATCCAGAAATGCGATCCCATGCTCGGTCTTATCAAAATGGATGGCGCACAGAAAATTATTCTTTTTCTGATCAAGGACCTGATCATTGAACGACACTCCGGGTGTAACCAGTTCAGTGACTCCCCTTTTGACAATGGTTTTTGTCAATTTAGGGTCTTCAAGCTGATCACAGATGGCAACACGTTGACCCGCACGAACCAATTTTGGTAAATAGGAATCAAGTGAATGATGCGGAAAACCCGCCAGTTCTATTTCTGAGGAGGATCCGGCTCCGCGTTTGGTAAGAATGATGCCGAGGATCTTGGAGGCTTTGATCGCGTCTTCTCCAAAAGTTTCGTAAAAATCACCGACACGGAAGAGCAACAATGCCTGAGGATGCTTTGCCTTGATCTGATTGTATTGCTTCATCAGTGGCGTTTCCGCCGCGCTTTTTTCTTGCTTTTTCTCCGTCAAGTCGAATGATTTTGTGATTTTTGTAGGCTAAAGTTAGAATCAACTGACGAGTAGACAAAACTTCCGCTCGCCATATTTTCAACAATATGAATAAAAAACTGAAATTGTGGGAACTGGATCGCATATCTGAAGAGGCATTCAAGCTTCAAAAAAAATTTCCAATCATCGTTATTCTAAACGATATCAGAAGCCTGAACAATATCGGTTCCTTTTTCAGAACGGCGGATGCATTCAATGTTGAAAAGATTTACTTGTGTGGCATCACTGCGAATCCACCTCACCGGGACATTCAAAAAACAGCATTGGGTGCAACTGAAACGGTCAACTGGGAGTACCGCAGATCTATCGTCGAATTAATTAGTGAACTGAAAGTTCTGGGAACAATTGTTTGTTCGATCGAGCAAACGGAAAAAACAACGTTTCTTCAAAACACACAAGGATTGGAAGGCACCAGATTCGCACTGGTTTTCGGGAATGAAGTGGATGGCGTGGATCAGGAAGTTGTCGATATGTCCGATCATGTGATCGAGATTCCGCAGTTCGGCACAAAACACAGCCTGAACGTTTCAGTATGTGCAGGTGTTGTGATGTGGGAGTTCGCAAAGCGATATATCTGAATCGCCATGAATATACAAACCGGAATTCGGGCAATTCGTGCATGTCTGCATCTTTAATAAACAATCAGATAACTTCTCTGTTAGGTAACTAATCGTTAACTTTGCACCGTTTTTGAAACAAAAAAAATGATCCAAACAGATATTATCATCATCGGAGCAGGTCCTGTTGGGCTGTTTACCGTTTTTGAAGCCGGACTTTTAAAGCTTCGTTGCCACTTGATCGATTCACTTCCTCAACCCGGTGGACAGTGCTCCGAGATCTACCCGAAAAAACCGATCTACGATATCCCTGGTTTTCCAAGTATTCTTGCCGGAGAATTGATCGACAACCTGATGGAACAGGCTGCACCTTTCAAACCGGGATTCACGCTGGGGGAAGCAGCCATGACGATTGACAAAACGGATGATGGTAAATTCATTGTTACAACAGTGAAGGGAACGAAACACGAAGCTCCGATCGTTATAATCGCCGGGGGGTTGGGTGTCTTTGAACCGCGCAAGCCGCCGATCGATAATATTGTTGATTATGAAGACATGGGCGTTGAATACATCATCAAAGATCCTGAATTTTACAGGGGTAAGCGATGTGTGATCGCGGGAGGCGGTGACTCTGCACTTGACTGGTCCATCTTTCTGGCAGAAAAGAACATCGCAAAAGAAGTTGTGCTGGTCCACAGAAGCAGCTCCTTCCGAGGGCACCTCGACTCCGTTCAAAAAGTGATCGACATGGCAGGTTCAGGGAAGATAAACCTGGTTACCGAAGCAGAAGTTACCGGAATTAATGGGGATGGAAAAGTTGAAAGCATTACCATTACACACCAGAAGGATGGTGAGTTGATTCGTGAGACAGACCATTTCATTCCGCTGTTTGGCTTGAAACCAAGTCTTGGACCGATCGCTGACTGGGGACTTGAGATCGAAAAGAATGCGATCAAGGTGGATACACTTGACTATTCAACGAATATCCCGGGAATCTACGCTATCGGCGACGTCAATACGTATGAAAACAAACTCAAATTGATTCTTTGTGGTTTCCATGAAGGTACGTTGGCTGTCCAGTCCGCTTTCGCTCGTATTTATCCGGACAAGAAGAATATTCTCAAATACACGACCGTTAACGGAGTCCAGGGATTCTAAGTACACCAGGAACATTGTTTCATTTCAACCGTAGCAATTATGAAGTCAGTAAACGTGCACGAATTAAAGCAAATGATCGACAACTCGGAGGAATTCCAGTTGATCGATGTGAGAGAACCCTTTGAAGCTGAAATATGCACACTTGGAGCCGAGCTGATCCCACTGGCTGAGATTCCGAACAATATCGACGCCATTTCCAGAAACAAAAAAGTTGTTGTACATTGCCGTTCAGGGGCCCGAAGTGGAAATGCGATCGGTTTTCTGGAACAGAACTACGGATTCACAAATCTCTATAATCTGACAGGTGGGATTCTAGCCTGGGCAAATGAGATAGATCCATCGATGGATACCTACTAAGCATAAAGGATGAAACGCAAGAATATCAATGCCGTTGTGATCCTGGGGATCATATCCCTGGCAAGTATTCTTGTTGTGCAAATGGTCTGGATGCGAAAGACACTCGCAATGCAACAGACGAATATTGCGATCCAGGAAAAAGAAGATAGCCTCAACCTCAAACAATTCTCAGAACAAGCGCACATCGCTTTGAGGGATGTATTAGAGGAAATTTCCACTCAGAAAGAAGATAGCTCTGACCTCTACGGTGCAGTAAAACAGATACGTTCGAATTACTTTTCCGTCGATATCAATGAGGAGCTACATCCGTTCTACCTTGAAACACTCCTCAAAAGGGAATTCTACGATCAAAACATTCACCAGGATTTTCAGTACGGCATCTACGACTGTTTCAGTGATTCAATTGTTTTTGGGAATTTGATCAAGTTCTCAGAAGCAACAGGGTATGCTCCCGTTTCGGATACATCTCTTGGGATAACCTCGGCCAAACTCCCCTGGAAAAAGGATGGTCACTATTTTACGGTCGTGTTTCCAAATGTCGTCGCAAAGTCGATCGAAGAACCCGGTGAATTGATCTCTCCATGGATCTACGTATCGATAATCGTTGTGCTGGTGCTGATCTTTTTCGGATACACAATAACTGTGATTCTGCGGCAAAAACGCCTTTCTGAAGTGAAGACAGATTTCATCAATAACATGACGCATGAGCTCAAAACCCCGATCTCCACCATAGGCCTATCCAGTGAAATGTTACTGCGATCAGATTTTTCCGATGAACCGGAAAAACTGAAACGCTATGCCGGAATTATCTACAAAGAAAATAAGCGACTGGAAAATCAGGTAGAACGCGTACTCAACGTCGCTAAACTTGACGAGGAAGAATTGGTCCTCAAGAGGGAAACAATGAATATCCATGAATTATTGACCGAAGCAAAGGAGAATTTCGATATCAATCAACTGGAACAGGGAGGCAAAATACAGCTGGAATTGAATGCGGCCGATTTTCAGATCAAGGCGGATCCTGTTCATATCACCAATGTCGTCTATAATCTGCTGGATAATGCCGTGAAGTACTGTGAAAATACGCCAGATATCGCGGTTCGGACACGAAACGAAAAGCGACACCTGATCATAGAATTTGCGGACAACGGAATAGGAATGAAACGGGAGGACGTCAAGATGATCTTCGATAAGTTCTACCGTGTTCCTACAGGCAACCTGCACAATGTCAAAGGCTTTGGACTCGGCCTGTACTATGTGAAACTGATCGTCGATGCACATGGTGGAAAGATCGATGTAAAAAGCAAGGTGGGCGAAGGAACAACATTTACAGTGAGCCTGCCGAACTGATCAAGGCCTAGTTCTTTCTTTTGTATAAAAATGCATTTGGTTGCGGGTACAAACCATCTCTTGAGATCTTTTTACCCTTCTTGTAAACGACTATACGCTCACCGGCAAGCTGCCCATCCATGCGGCAGTCAAGAAGGAAATAGGTCTTCGCTTCGAACAGGACCGTGTACTTTCCTCTTAATAGGTTCTTGCCAATTGTGATGAATACGGTCGAATCTCCTATCTCAACAGATACACCTGTTGAATCGACCGAAACAAGGTCTTTCCCCGAATCAAGCTGAAATGAATTGATCTCTCCTTCATATGTGCCGAAATACTTCTTTTTGAGGCCGTCCACTTGTTTTTGTGCTAACAACAGCAGTGGCAAAAGGAAAACACCCAGAAGGATCGATCGTCTCATGAACACAAATTTAACGGATTTAACTTGAGAACTGAAAAAGGACTTCAATTTATGGGTCAACGCTCGTTGAAAAATGCATCAATGCGGTCCTGTCTCACCTCACTGCACTCATAGAAACGGTAAAAAGCCAAACCTTTTGACAAACCAAAAACCGAACATTTTGCATGGTGGAAGAAGTACTTCAGAACACCCTCGATATCTGCCGCAGTATTGACGTGTTCATAGCGCATGAGAACCTGATAGTCGAGCCCGTATTTCTTCTTGAACTCTGCTCCGGTAATCATGGTTCCCATTCTCCACATGATCGTGCCTTCATTGGGGATCGCAACCCTCAAACTACCGCCTTCCTGGAGATGTTTCGCTGCATGAGCAACTACAAATGGTAAGTCCATAATGTGCTCAAAAGTTGCTACAGTGGTGATCCTGTCATACTTTTTATCGAAGGGAATTTCTGAAATGTCGGCATAAATTTGGTCCACTCGGGACAAAAGAGGAGAACCCTCGTACAATTCTCTGAACGGTTCAACAATGTCATAATTCCCGACACGCTCTTCGAACTGCAACTGATTCAATGTTCCGGCACCAATCTCTAGGGTTGAACGCGGATCTGCTGAACCTTTTATATCAGCAGCCACCTTCTTGTGCATCCATGATTCCAGTTTCTGGGATAGGGAGGTCGTCTTGTATTTCCCTTCGCGATTACTAAGATAATGCTGTTCGTAGATCTTCTGGTAGGCTTCAGGCAATTCGATCCGCTCTTTCGGAAATTTAGTCAGGATATTCATGGGTTTTTATGGAAAAGTACCTGTTTATGGTATGCTGTTAATTGTGTGGAAAGATACAAAAGATACCCGTGATGAAAATAAAAACAACACGAATAAATACCTGTTTCAGACAATAGATCCTACGCAACGGATTTCGACAGGATGTCTGCCGATAAAAATAACAGAATCTAATGAACGTCGGAAAGCGCTTGGTTCAGTTAATAATTCTTCCATTTTCTTGATAACTTCCAAATGGAACACGACATCAAATTTCGTAACTTCGACATCCGAAAACGTCAACGAACAATGAAACAATACCACGATCTTTTAAAGCACATTCTCGAGAAAGGAACCCGCAAAGAAGACCGTACCGGAACGGGAACGATCTCCACATTCGGTTACCAGATGCGCTTTGATCTTTCCGAAGGATTTCCGGTTGTCACAACCAAGAAACTTCACCTGAGGTCGATCATTATCGAATTGCTTTGGTTTCTTCAGGGTGATACAAATATCAAATACCTGAAAGACAACAACGTTTCGATCTGGGATGAGTGGGCGGATGAGAGCGGAAATCTGGGTCCGGTTTATGGGCATCAATGGAGAAGCTGGCCCGACGGTCATGGCGGAACGATCGATCAGATCACAAAATTGGTGCATTCATTGAAGCATAATCCGGATTCAAGAAGACACATTGTTTCGGCATGGAATGTGGCCGATGTAGACAACATGGCGCTTCCTCCTTGTCACACCTTGTTTCAGTTTTATGTGGCTAATGGTAAATTGAGTTGTCAACTGTACCAGCGAAGTGCCGATACGTTTCTCGGTGTCCCGTTCAATATTGCATCCTATGCGCTGTTAACGATGATGCTTGCGCAAGTGTGTGATCTCGAACCTGGTGATTTCGTTCACACCTTCGGCGATGCCCATATATACAGTAATCACCTGGAGCAGGTTGAACTGCAACTATCCAGGGAATGCCGACCGCTGCCAACGATGAAGATCAATCCGAACGTGAACGATATCTTTGGCTTTAGCTACGAAGATTTTGAGTTGGTGGGTTACGACCCGCACCCGCATATCAAGGGAGCGGTGGCTGTCTGACATGAAAAAGGAGCAAAGAACAACGAACACAGCGCATGTTTTATGAATGGTTAGTGATCCATTAGCGAAGCGGTCCTTGTTCTTTCTCATAACTTATATTTAAATCTAATTCTGAATGGCTATAAAACTGATCGTGGCAATGGATAAGGAACGAGGCATCGGGAAGAACAACGACCTGATGTGGCACTTGGCTGCTGATATGAAGTTCTTCAAGGAAACAACGTCCGGTCAAATAGTAGTGATGGGTCGCAAAAATTACGACTCCATCCCTGAACGTTTTCGCCCCTTGCCAAACAGAGAGAATGTCGTTCTGACAAGAAATACATCTTTTCAAGCTGAAGGCTGTCAGGTCTTTCATTCATTGGAAGATTGTCTCGCATTCTATGAAGGAGAGACGGAACGCACTGTTTTCATTATCGGTGGCGGTGAGATCTACCGACAGGCACTGGACCTGAAGTGTGTGGATGAAATGTACATCACCCACGTGGATGAAGTGTACGGTGCTGATACCTTCTTCCCCGAATTCGATGAAGACAAATGGACCGTACACGAGATCCTGAGCTGGCCAAAAGATGAAAAGAATGAAGCAGCTTTTACGGTCCGGCATTACATTAAAAAATGAATTGAGAGACGCAAAACACATAACTCCGTGTGCTCTGTGCCTCCGTGGTAATAAAAAAATATGATCCTCTGTATCGCCGAAAAACCGTCAGTAGCGAAAGACATCGCTGAGATCTTAGGAGCCAGGTCCAGAAAGGATGGCTACTGGGAAGGGAATGGCTATTGGGTCAGTTGGACCTTCGGTCACTTGTGCACGTTGAAAGAACCACATGATTACAAAGAGAACTGGAAATACTGGAAACTGGAAGACTTACCGATCATACCTCCAAACTTTGGGATCAAAGTAGTTGATGATAACGGAATCCAGAAACAATTCAAATGCATCGAAAATCTGGTGACCCAGTGCACTGAAGTGATCAACTGCGGGGATGCCGGGCAAGAAGGAGAATTAATTCAACGATGGGTTCTTCTGAAGGCAAAATGCAACAAACCGATCAAACGTTTGTGGATTTCCTCTCTTACCGAGGAGGCGATCAAAGAAGGTTTCAGGAAATTGAAAGATGCCAAACAATACGACAATCTTTACGCAGCAGGTTCCGCTCGTGCTATCGGTGACTGGCTGCTGGGGATCAATGCAACAAGAGCATTTACGAAAAAATTTGGTCAGGGAAAAGCAACGCTTTCGATCGGTCGGGTTCAAACCCCTACCCTGGCAATGATCGTCCAACGTCAAAAAGAGATCAACGCATTTACCTCTTCGGAATACTGGGAATTGAAGACCATTTACCGCGACACCGAATTCCTCTGCCAGATCGAACGACTCACCAACGAAGAAAAGGCAAACAAGGGACTGGAATACCTCAAGCAACATGAATTTGAGGTCACTTCCTTTGAGCAAAAAGAAGGGAAAGAAGGAAATCCCAGATTATTTGACCTTACCGGTTTACAAGTAGAAGCCAACAAAAAGTTTGGGTTTTCTGCCGATGATACTCTAAAGAATGTTCAAAGCCTCTACGAAAAAAAGATCGTGACCTATCCGCGTGTCGATACAACCTATCTGTCCGAAGACATTTACCCGAAAGTAGAAGGGATTCTTCGAAACATGCAATATTATAAGCGTTTCACAGATCCATTGCTTCAGAAACCGATCCCGAAATCAAAGGCAGTTTTCGATGATAAGAAAGTGACCGATCACCACGCGATCATCCCAACCGGTGTGAATCCAAGCGGGATCACGCCAGCCGAAAATCAAATCTATGATCTCATCGCAAAGCGATTCATTTCTGTATTCTATCCGGAGTGTAAGGTCAGTAATACGATGGTGCTGGGGCAAGTGGGCACACTCGTTTTCAAAGCAACCGGGAAGCAGATCCTGGAACCTGGATGGAGAGTAGTGTATGAAGAGAATAGAAAATCGAACATGGAACATGGACGGGATGCTATAAAAGAATCAAATCCAGGTTCTATGCTCCATGCTCAAGGTTCGAATGATGAGGAGCGCGTGCTTCCCACATTCACAGAAGGAGAAAAAGGCCCGCATGCTCCGCTTGTCCACAAAGGCAAAACATCACCACCGAAACCATATACCGAAGCAACCTTGCTGCGTGCCATGGAAACGGCAGGAAAGCAAGTAGAGAACGAAGAAATGCGGGAACTGATGAAGGACAACGGTATCGGACGACCATCTACACGTGCCAATATCATCGAAACATTGTTCCGACGAAAATACATCGAGAAGAATCGCAAAAATATACTGGCAACGCAGACCGGCATGGATCTTATCGATACAATACAGAACGATCTGTTAAAGAGCCCCGAGCTGACCGGTAACTGGGAACGAAAACTTCGCCTGATCGAAAAGGGAGAATATGAGTTGGACACCTTTAAACAGGAGCTTTTCAAAATGGTACGCGATGTAACCGACGAAGTTATTTTCAATAATCATCGCAAGATTCAGGTCGAACCGGTCGCTGCGGTATCCGCGGGAGAAAAGAAAGCACGTGCACCAAAAGCTCCGAAGGAAAAACCTTCTCTAGAAACACTGGATTGCCCAAAATGCAAATCCGCCAAACTCATGAAAGGAAAAACGGCCATTGGTTGTGGCAATTTCAAGGAATGTGGTTTTAAGATCCCATTCGAACTACTCGGGAAAAAACTGACCGAAACGCAACTCCTCGACCTGATTCAAAAGGGAAAAACAGGAGTGATCAAAGGATTCACTGTCCCGGGATCCTCTGCAACAAGAGATGGCAGGCTGCTGCTCGATGGTAGTTTCAATGTGGGAATGAGCGCTTGAATCGAAAGATGCACAATCACTTCGGTCGTGCATACGCAAATCGCTCCAGTA
>Ga0315900_10007608_pt1 | contig 14157 bp, 10 predicted proteins | sample LakEriMetagenome_FD_203521 | JGI IMG/M metagenome (GOLD analysis project Ga0315900, IMG submission 203521) | Freshwater fungal communities from buoy surface, Lake Erie, Ohio, United States - Buoy 12 MA114 | ecosystem: Environmental > Aquatic > Freshwater > Lake > Lake biofilm | place: USA: Lake...
GTCGAACGGCCGGTGGATCACCTCCACCCGAGGATCAGCCGCCAGCAGCTCCAGGGTGCGGTCGGTGCTGCCGCTGTCGATCGCCACGATCCGCTGGGCCCAGACCAGGCCCGCCAGGGTGCGGCCGATGTTTGCCTCCTCGTTGTAGGTGAGGATCAGCGGTGTGATCGAGGCGAGGGGATCCATCAGCGTGGGTTGAGGAGCGAGCGATAGCGCTGCTCCAGACGGGCGGCGATGGCTCCCCAGGCGTAGACGTTCGCGGCCAGCTGACGTGCCGCCTGCACCATGGCGGCGGGAGGTGGCACCAGGGCTCGCTCCAGGGCTTCCGCCAGGGCCTCAGGCGTGGCCGCCACCACCACACCGGCAGCCGCTGCCGCCACGGCTTCCGCCACCGCCACGCCGGGGGAGAGGATCACGGGCGTGCCGGCGGCCAGGGCCTCGACGGCGGCGATGCCGAAGTTCTCGGAGGCCGAGGGCAGCACGAACCAGTCGGCCGCCGCCAGCAGCTCCTGCTTGGGTGCCCCGGCCACAAAGCCCAGCCACTGGCAGCGCTCAGCGATCCCCAGCCGCTGTGCCCGTGCCTGGAGGTCGCGCACGTAGTCAGGCTCCCCCTCACCGGCGATCCGCAGGCGCCAGGCGGCATCGGAGCGGCGGTGCCGCAACCGGGCCAGGGCCTCGAGCAGCAGCTCCAGCTGCTTCTTGGGATGGAGTCGGGAGAGAAACAGAAAGGTGGTGACAGCCCCGGGCTCTCGCCCAGTGGAGAGGTGCGGCTGGGGATCCACCCCCAGGGGCAGCACGAATGATGGGGTGCGCAGCCCGAGGGCGGCCGCCTCCCGCCGTTCAGCCTCGCTGGTGAAGTGCAGCGCTGCTGCCCCCTCCAGGTTGCGCCGCTCGATCAGCCGCAGCAGCCAGCGCTTGCGGCCAGCGCTCTGCTGCAGGCTCCAGTGGTTGAGCTGGCCGATGCTGCGAAGCACGTAGGGAAACCCCTGGCGCCGGGCCACGGCCATGCCAGCGGTGGAGGGGAAGGAAAACAGGGCATGGACATGGAGCAGATCGAAGTCGCCGAGGTGGCGGCCGAGCCAGCGGGTGAGATCCGGCGCCGCGGCGAATTCCCGCACCGCGCGCAGGAGAGGTCCGGGGGGGCTCCAGCGCCGGAACGCCAGCACCGGCACCCCCTGGCGCTCATGCCAGACCCCGAGGGGTAGATCCCTCAACAGCCCCGGTCCATCGTCGTTGGTGGTGAGGATGCGGGCCTCAACACCCCGCTGGCGCAGCGCGCCCACCATGGCCAGCACCGCCTGGCTGGGGCCGCCCCGCCGGGGGCTGATGGAGGGGATGAGATGGAGGATCTTCAAGCAGGGCTGCTCAGAATGATCGGCCGAACACCGACACGGACGGAGCCGTGCGCAGCCGCTCGACGATCCAGTCCGGATCGCGGATCCAGAGCTGGTTGCCCTGTTGGGTCAGACCCGCCAGCGTCAGGGTGCGCGACCAGGGGTCGTAGCCAGCAGGCTGAAACCCCTGGGCAGTCATCACCGCGTTCACGGCCTGCTGGCGCCCCTCCAACAGCACCGCCTTCAGTCGTGGGTCGGCCAGCGATCGAGCTGCGCCAGCGAGCATCTCCCGCTCGAACCCCTCCACATCCACTTTCCACAGAACGGCAGCCTCGATCTCCGCCAGGGAATCGATCGGCCGCATCGGCACCCGCACGGTCGGACCCGGGTAGTCCTCCTCGACCACCTGGTTCATGCAGTCGCGGTCCTGGCTGAACAGGATGCTGCCGCTCCGTTCCCCAACGGCCAGGTGGTGAAGGGACACGCGTTCGCCGATCCCGTTGACGGCGACGTTCAGCTGCAGGGAACGCAGCGCGATCGGACTGGCCTCGATCGCCACCGTGAAGGCCCCGATCGCAGCGGAAGCCAGCACGGTGTAGCTGCCGACGTTGGCGCCCACATCGACGAAGCGATCATCCGACCGCAGCAGGTGCAGCAGAAAGGCCATATCGGGCCATTCGTGCAAACCGCAGTAGAGATTGCCGGTCGCTCCAGTCATGCCCCGGCGGATGGCCAACCGGGCTCCCTGGACCCAGGGGGCGATCACCGGTTCCGCCACCAGCCTGGATCCGATCTGCCAGCGCAGATAGCGCACCGTGCTGCCGAGTCGGTCGTGCTGGCAGAGCGGATGACCCCAGATGTAGGGGAGGCCGGTGCTGAAGAACCTCATCCCGCCTCCAACCCCTCTCCCACATGCCTCTGCAGCCAGTCGTTGAGCACCATCAGGCCCCAGCGGCGCGCCCAGGGGCGCAGGTCCAGGCCTGGTGGCACCGGCGGCTGCTGGGCCACCAGATTCCGGCCGAGGGCCTGGTCGCCGTCGAACCAGCGCTCGAAGGGGAAGCTGAAGCCCTGCTTCGGCGCACCACCCACCACCTCGTGCACCTCGGGCACGGCATCGCGCAGCAGGCGCTTGCCGGCGGCCAGGCGATGGCGGGCGGGCTGGGCCGCCAGCGCGCGGAACAGCTGGGCATCCACCAGGGGCAGGCGCAGCTCCAGGCCATGGGCCATGGCGTAGGTGTCGCTGTCGCGCAGCAGCTGCCTGCCCATGTAGACGCTGCTCTCCAGCCAGGCCACCTGGTCGGCGGTGGTGGGGAAGCGCTCGGCGTCATTCAGGTCCTGCCGGCAGGGGGGTGGCTCCGGCTGCGGGGGCAGGCCCCAGTGGTGCAGCAGCCGTGCCGCCTCCGACGGCGAGAACAGTCCCCGCAGGCAGCTGTGGGTGTTGGGCAGCGACGGGGGCTGGCGCAGGCCATCGGCCAACCGCTGGGCCACGCCACGGCGGCTGCGCCGGAGCAGGGCGGCCGTCGGGCCCGTCAGTCCCTTCAGGAATCGGTGGGCGGCGAAGGTGACGGGAATGCGCCGGAAACTGGGGTAACCACCGAACAGCTCGTCGCCCCCCAGGCCACTGAGGGCCAGCTTCAGGCCCATGCGGGCCGCCAGGGCCGAGACGCAGTAGGTGTTGAAGCCATCCACGCTCGGCTGATCCACCACCGCCAGGAACCCCGGCAGGGTCGCCGCCGCATCGGCCGCCTCCAGGCGCAGGCTCTGGTGGCGGGCCCCGAAGCGCTCAGCCAGGGCAGCGGCCCGCTGGGACTCGTCGAACTCCCGCTCGGCAAAGCCGATCGAGAGGCTGGTGAGGCCACCGCCAGCCAGGGCCAGCAGCGCTGCCGAATCAAGGCCCCCCGAGAGGAACAGGCCCACCGGCACGTCCGCCAGCAGGTGGGCCCGCACACTCTCCTGCAGGGCGGCGCGGGTGTGGGCCACCAGGTCGGGATAGGGGAGGGCCGGCTCAGGGGCGTAGCTCGGGCGCCAGTGGGGCTGCACCTGCCAGCTGCCGTCCTGCCAGAGGCCGAGGTGGCCGGGCGGCAGCGCCGCCACGTCCTGCACCAGGGTTCCCTCGGCCGGCAGGCTGCCCTGGCGCAGGAAGCGGCCCAGACCGTGGGGGTCGAGGCGGCGGGGAACCCGGCCGGTGGCCAGCAGAGCGCGCAGCTCGGAGGCAAACAGCAGCTCCCCCCCCGCCCCCCGGTGCAGATAGAGGGGCTTGATGCCGTAGGGATCCCGGGCCAGCAGAGCCCGACGCTGCTGCCGGTCCCACAGGCAGAAGGCATACATGCCCCGCAGGCGGCCAAGGGCGGCGAGCCCATAGCGGATCAGCAGCTCCAGCAACACCTCGGTGTCGCCACCGGAGCGGAAGCGGTGGCCGAGGGACTCCAGATGCCGGCGCAGCTCGTGCTGGTTGTAGATCTCGCCGTTGAACACCAGCACCCAGCGGCCGCCGGCCGACGGCATCGGCTGGTGGCCACCGGGGGAGAGGTCCTGGATCGCCAGGCGGCGGTGCACCAGGGTGATGCCCCCCTCCTGCCAGTGGCCGGCATCATCGGGGCCGCGGTGGGCCAGGGCCCGATCGAGGGCCTGCACGAGCTGCGCTGCTCTGCCGCTGTCGCCGGGGGCAGGGCGCGTGGAGAGCAGGCCGGCGATGCCGCACATGGCTAGGACTCCTGGGCCCCGGCGGGCACGGCCAGGGCGGGCACGGCGTCCAGCAGCCGGCGCAGGCGCCGGGTGAAGGCGGCATCGCCGAAGCGCTCCTCCACGGCGGCGGCCAGGGCTTGCGGCTGGTGCCACAGGGGTTCGCCGCAGCCCTCGAGCAGGGCCTGCAGGGGTGGGGCCAGGGGGAGGCGGGGGTCCACCAGGCAGCCGAAGCGGCCATCCTCCAGGGGGTCCACCGAGCCGTCGCGGTTGCCGGCCAGCACCGGGCAGCCGCAGCCGGCGGCCTCGAGGAACACGACCCCGAAGCCCTCCCCTTCGCTGGGCAGGGCGAACACCGTGGCCAGGCGGTAGTGATCCGGGAGTTCCGGGGCCGCGATCTTGCCCGGCAGCAGCACGACCTCGGCCAGTCCCCGCTGGCGCACCAGCCGCCGCAGGCGCGGCAGGTCGTCGCCCACCCCGCCGATCAGCAGCCGCAGATCGGGGAAGCGCCTCAGCAGCAGTGGCATCGCCTCGATCAGGTTGTCCACGTGCTTGTAGCGATCCTGGCTGCTCAGGCGGGTGAGGCAGAAGATCAGCGGTTGCCCGGCCGCCAGGCCATAGCGCTGCAGCAGTTCCGGCGGGCGGGGGCCGGCCCGGAAGTTGCGGGCGCTGTAGGAGTTGGGCAGCAGCGCCAGCTCCGGGCACCGACCGCCACGCCGACGCTCCGGCGTGGCGGCCAGCTGACGACGCAGCTGATCTCTGGTGTAGCGGCTCACCGGCAACAGCCGATCGAGGCGGCGCAGGCTCCAGAGGCGCAGCCCCGGTCGCAGAGTCCACACGTCGATGCCATGGGCGCTGGTCCAGGCGGGGCAGCCGGCCCGGCGGGCCAACAGCAGCTGCAGCGGGGCGAAGTGGGGATGGGTGGAGATCACCAGTACCGGCTTCTGACGCCACTGGGCGGCCAGCTGGTGGCCCAGGAAGCGCAGCAGGCCCCAGGGCTTGAAGCGGGAGCCGCAGGCGTGCAGCTCGATGCGGGGATTGACCGCGCCCGGGCGGTGCCTGGGCAGGTCGTTGCGCACGAACACCCGCAGGCGCGCGCCCTTGGGCAGCACCTCCAACAGGCCCCGCAGCAGGACGCGGCTGTAGATCTGGATCCCCCCCTCCCGGACGTGGAGTTCGGGGCAGATCACATCCACCACCGGGGCAGAGACCGCCTCGGGCCCTGGCGCCACGGTCTGCAGGGCCTCGAGGAGCCCGGCCGTGCCGGCGCTGTACGAGAACTGCTCCACGTGGTCACGGGCAGCCTGGCCCATCGCCCGCAGGCGATGGGGATCGGCGAGGGCATCGGCCAGGCAGCGCTGCAGGGCAGCCACGTCGCCCGCCGGAAACAGCCAGCCGGTTCGCCCGGGGATCACGAGATCGGGGGCGCCACCCACATGGCTGCTGGCGATCACGGGCCGGGCCAGGTTCATGGCTTCGTTCAGGGCCAGGCCCCAGGTTTCGCCGTTGCCGTGGGAGGGCAGCACCAGCACATCGCCGAGGGCATAGGCCCGGGGCATGGCGGCCTGGTTCTGGAAGCCCACGAGACGCACGCGGCCGGGGGCCAGCTCGGCCGCGCGCCGGCGCAGCTCGGGCTCCAGGGCACCGGCCCCCAGCAGCACCAGCACGGCGGTGGGGTGGTGGAGGGCGGCGAAGGCGTTGAGCAGATCCAGAGGACGCTTCTTGGCCTCGAACTTGCCGGCGAACAGCACCACCGGGGCATCTGAATCGATGCCCAGCTCGGCTCGCCAGGCCCGGGCCTGTTGTTCGGCGGCCGGGGCGGCGGCCTGAAAGCGGGCGTTGTCCACGGCATGGGGAGCCCGAAAGGTGCGCCAAGCCGGGATGCCGGAGGCGTTCAGGTAGGCGGCATTGGCCTGTCCCACAGCCAGGGCGGCGGCGAAGCGGCGAAACAGCAGGCGCCGCAGCAGGGCTGCAAGGGCAGGGCTCACGCCACGGGCACGGGCCAGGTCGTTGGAATCGCCGCGCAACAGGATGGGCACCCGCCAGAGGCGCGGATCGAGCAGCAGGCGCAGGTGGCTGCGGTAGGCGTAGCCGAACAGCAGCACCGCATCGGGCTGCCAGGCCAGCAGTTCCCGCACCAGGCCGGGGTTATCAAGGCCGCTGAAGTGGTGGGTGCCCGGGTCCGCCGACACGTTGGGCACGAAGCGGCTCGGGTAGCCCTCCAGCAGGGGGAGATCCCATCTCAGGTGCTGACCGAAGCCGGGGTCGTGACGCTCGGCCACCCCGAAATCCCAGAGGTGGAACACCATCAGCTGCAGCTCGGGGGTGGCGGCCAGCTGGGCAAACCAGGGGGCGTAGTACTGGATCGGATGGCTCACCACCACCGCCAGCCGCCAACTCCCTGCATCGGGCTGGCTGCTCACACCGGCCACATTCTGCGCACCAGCCAGATCGCTACCGCGTACATCACCACCCACTGGAAGGCGGCGGCGGCAAAGGTGCTGGCGACGAACTCATACGACACCACCCACAGGAGCAGCAGAGTGAGGCTGATCACGCCGGGGGAGGTGAGCAGGAACTGTTCGCGGCCGAGGTTGGCGCTCAGGCGCAGCAGGGCCCCACAGCTTGTGCCTACCAGCAGGGGGCCGAACAGATCGCCGAAATTGGCGATGGATTCGGCTAAGAAACCCCAAGCCACGAAGGTGGATTCAGCCTGTTCGCGAGTGGCCTGGCGGCCGAAGTGCAGGTTGAGCAGCACCTGGCCCTCCTGGCTACGAATCTTGTCGGTGGAGAGCACCCGAGGGACCAGCACCTGCGGGATCAACCCGTAGGTAATTCCATCCATCGTAGGCACACCAGAAGCAAGCTGACTTTGGGCAAACAGAACATTCTGAAGGAGGCTGATCCGCTCGGTGAGCTGCTGGCCTGTGCCTGCATCACGCTGAACCGAACTTGCCCCAAACCACTCCGTGAACAGTTCGATTGGGTTCGTAGGCAAAGGCAAACCTCGATCCCAATAGCGTTCCCGCAGCACGAACTTGCCCTGATTGAGGAACGACAGGATTAGTAGAAGGGCCAGTGTGATCGGTACAGCCCGTTTGGCAGAGCCAAGCCAGAGTCCAAAGATTGTACTGAGCATCATTGCCTGGCTGGCCGACAGCAGCAGGGAAAAAAGGCCCTGAGCCACAATCGCAAGCCAAAGGCCCCACCACAGAGCTGCGTTCTGCAACCGACCGGATCCATACTCAAGAGAACCGATAAAACCACCAATCAACTCGAGGGCAGCTGCTAGGGTGCGGACTGGGGACAGCAATGGGCCACTTAATGTACCGAGGAGTTGTGCGTAAATCCCAGAGCTGAGCAGCAAATCAATAGCCAGGCCTGCGGCCAGCAGACCGTGGGGCAGCAGGGCCAATCTTCTGGCATCGAGTGGTAGTGGAGGTGCGGGACGAAGCTTGAACCAATCAGGCTGAACCAGCCACCAACCGAGAAGTAAGCTTAGCAACCAGAGAGCCACCGTGAAGCCCGCAGTCACCAGTTGGGATCCACTGAAGTCCTGGAGAACAGGGCTGCCAATCAGCAGAGGCAGACCATACATAAGGGTCTGGAAGCTGACATAGAATGGGAGGAATGGCAGTTCTAGAGCGGCGCTGCGTTCCCAGAAAACCAGCACGGTCCAGCACGCAGCAAGGATCGCCGCTAGAGCGAGAGCCTGATCTAAGGAGCGGGACGCTACAAAGGCCACAAGCACCATGCTGGATGCGCCGAACCATTGCAGCAGCGGTCGCTGGAGTCGCTTGTAGGAACGTGAAAGGTCTTCTGTGGTGGCTCGGCTCAGGGGCGGGAAACCATTCATCGACAGGTTCGGAGGAAGGCCGAGAGTTGGGCTGCCTGGCCGGCGGCGGTGTGGGGGGCAAGGGCCACGGAATCCAGTGGATGCAATTGGGTGTACTGCTCCTGATCCAACCAGACACGATCGATGGCGCCAGCGATGGTGGCGGGCAGTTCACCACTCGAGAACGTCACCACCGTGCCGCCCCCGCAGCGCTGGATCAAGGGCACCGCCGGACTGCAGGCGTGAATCAGCGCCAGCAGTGGCCGGCGCGCCAGCAGATAAGGGACAAGCTTGGACGCCGTGTAGGCGGGATCGTCGGAGCCAATCACCAGGAGGGCAGCGGCGGCCTTGAGGCTGGCAAGGGTAATCGAAAGGGGCAGTCGATCAGTTCGCTCCTCCACCAGGTGAGAGAGGCCATGACGCTCCGCGACAGGCAGGATCGTGGGCACGCCGGAGCCGGCACCGGCATAGGAGGTGCCGATGAAGTGGAGCCGAAGGCGATCCAGAAGTGCAGGGGACGCGTAACGACGAAGGGCCAGGAAAAAACCGTTCAGAGCAGCGGCCAGATCGGCGCCACCCCGACCGATGGACACCCAGTGGATCAGGCCATCACCAGGATCAAAGGGTAGATCACTGGTGGGGATGGCATCCAGCCGCTTGAAATCCTCGGGGGCGCCAGGAAAGGGCATCTCCAGGCAGGGCAGATCGGCCGTGAAGGGATAACGCTGGCGGATGTCGTTGAGGTAGGCGGCGCTCACGGCGACCAGGCCGGAGCAGGCCCGCAGCACCCGCGGCTCGTGGAAGCGGTGCAGGCGATCGGCCACGGCGTACTTGAGGCGTCCTCCGGGGGGCCTGATGTCTGGGTGGTGGCGGTAGTAGTCGTTCACCCAGGGGTCCTGGAGATCGAGCACGAACGGCACGCCGAAGCGGCGCCGCCAGCGAGCCCCGAGCCGGAAGCAGCCGAAGGCGGTGGTGGACACCAGCACCCGATCGCAGCGCTGCTGCGCAAGCAGGCGATCGCCGGCCCGGGCCAGGGCCCCCAGGCAGCGGGCCTCCACGCTGCCCAGCCCGGGAACGCGGCTCCAGCGCAGGCTGCGAGCCCGCACGCGGTGGACCGGCACGTCCGGCGGCAACCCATCGGCCTGCCAGGGGTCGAGGGGTGCCGCCACGCAGGCGGGATCCACGGCCAGCACCTGCACCGCGATGCCCTGGGCAGCGAGGTGGGGAAGCAGCATGCGCACCCGCTGGCTGTCGGCGGCGCTGCTGGGGGGGAAGCGAGGGGAGACAAGAAGGAGCCTCATTCGGTCGTAGGCATAGATGCCGATCGGGCGATCTCAATGCAAAGCTGAAACCGATAAGTGGAGACGATCACATCCGAACACGAGCCTGAGCAGCGGAGGATTGCCATAGACTTGTAGCCGGGAAAGCAGCCAACCAACAAAGCTTCAAAAAGACAAGATAAATGAGGAGAGACAACAAGAGATGAAGCTATCAACAAGGGATGAAGCTATCAATCCGGACGAGTAAGGACACAAGGCGGCATACAGGATGCAAGATTAAGCGAGTAGAACAAACATACATTTGAGAACTTCTTCCCCAAATGCGAAGGCCACCAGAGGTTCCACGTGACTGCACTCACTGAGAACTTCATTCAAGCATCGAACGCAACTTCATTCCAAGACTACGCAGACTATGTTCATCTGATTGGAGATGGAGAAGCGAGTTGCGCAAAGCCTGTAAACGAGGAAGATCGCTAAGCAGAGCTTGCATTTCCGAAACAAATGCAGTAACAGTGTCAGATGAGACAATCACCTGCCCAGGTAGCAGCTGATAGCCACGTACACCGGATCGAGTGGAAAGAGATGGGAGTCCCCACGCGATCGCCTGACCCAACTTCATTGAAGCACCACGGGAGAGCCAGAAGATTGGATTCAGAAACAAGGACCAGCTTGAGACCTCTGCACGAAGCTCTTCATTGCTCAGCATGCCAAGATAGCTCACAAACGGATACTGTTCAGCAAAAGCCTCTCCCACACTTAACGGCCCCCCAACAAGTCGAAATTCAAAATCATCGTCACTGAATGCCATTAACTCATTAAGAATGTAAGAAATGGCAGTTCGATTAGGGGTATGGTCGAGAGTTCCTACAAATCCAACACGCATCGGAGTGGGGTGCCATTCCAGCAGAGCCGACCTAACCAAACGAGGGATGACAACTGTAGACTTTGCTCCAAGCCAACGCTCCAGGATTTCCTCCTCTCCAGACATAACACATACCACATCGATCCATTGATGACGAAAACTGCTTTCGGTAATCAGGTCCGATCCCAGCTTCCAGGTTGCCACAAGATGGGCCAACCCATCACGGCGCCGGCCTCCCGGTCCGGAAACCTCATACAAATCATCTCCACTTTGATTCCCATGGGAAAGAATAACAACCTTTGCATTGCCGCTCAACTCCCTCACCAAAGGGGCAAGCCGAAGCAACTCTGTGCGGTTGAGGAAGACATGGGTGGGGTGGAATTTCTCGAAAGCCTCCTGAAGAGAACGACATACATCTGAAGGGCGATATAAAAGATAGGAACCAAGCCCAGCTCGTCGTCGAATTCTCCACCACAGATTACGGCTGACATGCACAGGAAACAGTTCAACAGCAGAAGACGCTTCTGTAACAACTTCAAGGAAGTCACGTGTACATATTTGGACACCGCCAGGAATCAATGCATCAAGGTCATGAGGATCATGAATGAATAGCGCTCTCATGCGCTCTTGACGAGGTGCTGGGTCAATCGGATGAATTCGCGGGCTCTATCTGCAAGATTAAAATTTTCCAGTATATATTCTCTTGGACGGAAACACCCGCGATCTACCGCTGAAAAAAACTCGTCAGCAACTTGTGTATATTCTTCAAAATCTGAAAAAAGCATTCCGCATCTCTCATCAAAGTAAGGAACTGAGGTAACCGGCTCAAACCGCACACGGTCTGGATACATGGATGGATCTTGCCACATGCCTCCTCGATCCCAAGCCAGGACTGGGACATTGCTTGATAAGGCCTGCAGATATGCGAATCCCTGTGTCTCGTGCTCGCAGAGAAACAGCATGCATGAAACATTTTGGAGAATCTTCTGATAGTCTTCCTCGAGGTAGTAGCCATAACGCAGGACAACTACATCAAGACCTCTATGCCTGAGGCTGGCAACAAGTGGATCAATCAGCTTGGGTACATATTCGTCTCGCCTCCATCGAACCTTATCATAGACAAGCACCCTATGCCCTGAAGCTGTCACGAGTGGTCTCCATAGATTCGTATCCACACCTGCAGGCCATACTTCAGTCGGAATGGCTCGTGGCAAATCACGGTCATACATTTTTTTGAACCACTGACACGAAATCAACATCAATTCAATCTCTGCCCAATCCCAAAACTCATTCTCCAGTGGGTGGGCTGCAACCCCAGGACCATAGGCAATGGGGTGGCCTGCAGGAATCTTGTTGATCACATGGGGCTTACCAACTACGTAAGCAACAGCGCTTGGGGTACGCTTAAGCGACCTGTAATCATTCAATCGGTAGGGAACGTTAATCAGATCCAGACCCGCACGGAGATTCAGAAACCATCTCATCACTCCCCCTGGTCTGGGCCTTCCTCGGACAATTCTGCGGACCATCCGGCGAGGATATCGATCGCCTCGAATCCAGCGGTCAGGATTGGGCTCCTCATAAAAGAGGTGGAGTGGTTGAACAGTAGTCAAGGGATGAAGACTGGGATCATCTTGGGGACAAAGAACGCATAAACACTTCAGACCACCTTGCCGCACATGCGTCAAAACCGGCCATTTCTACGGCAAGACGACGTGGAGACCTATCGGGATGAACGGGACCATCCCTCAGCGCAGAAGGTATCTGGCTGATCCAAGCATCCACATCGTCAGGTCGATCAACTGTGCGGTAGGGTTTAAAACCATCAGCAAAAGCGAAGCCGCAAGAACTGTGGTTGGCTGGTGTAATGACCCGAGCATTCATGGCAAGTGCTTCAAGAAAGGTAGTCATGCCAGCAGAATTGTATCTGTCATCAACTACATTGAGAACAACAGAAGCAGATGCATAAAGATCGCGGAGATCCGTCCAGGGGACAAAGTGGCGCACCTGTACATTAGGACACTGTGAATAGGCTTCCAGCACACCAGGAGCAAAGTATCGTGAGACACGTAGAATCTTGATTGGAATTCGCTTCGCTATCGCGATCACCACATGATCAAGCCGAGCGCGATCTCCAGGGACGAACAACCATGGTTCTGTCTGAATCGCGGAGGAAGTCACAAGCAAGGGATCAAAAAGACGCTCATCAACAAACCATGGGAAAAACAGAGTCTTCTCTGGTTTGATCAATGAGGAAAAGTGATGCACACACAAACCATCCTGAAGCAAGACAAGACGGGACATCCTCAATGCCAACCATGCAGCCAGCCGCTTGGGAATATTTAAAAACCGAGGCCAGCTGTTCTGATAATACAGAACAAAAGGAATACGCTTACAGTAGAGCATCATAGCCATGAGATGCCAAGGCTCAAGGGAATAAACAAATGCAAGCCTCGGTAAAGCACTAGATATTGACATTTCATCCTTGAACTTCTCAAAGGAAGCAACAGGAACTATATCCAACCCTGCTGCCAATGCTGGAGCATGAAAAGGGCGTGGGGGAAACCCAGACCATGCGATCACATCATCCGGGGGTGAAGTAGCTAGAGGGCCACACCACAAGATCCTCCCCATTAACGAGGGTGCAATGTCCACTCAGACATGAAAGATCTTGAAGAGTCTACGCTTTAGCATGCGAAGATGATCAGCAATGAGAGCCCTCCACACAGCTGGCTGACGGAGTGAAAGATCACCTCGAGCAAACAGAATCTCTCGTAATCGGGGCGTAAGTGTAAAACTTTTAAAGCGAGAAAAGGAATATTCCTGGGCGCGAAGAGGATCACGTATAGACAATACTAATTCAGTATACATTGAAAGGACTCTACGCAGCCATGGGGCAGTGGCGAGAATACTCGTATTAGCGTCGGAAGAAAGATATACACAGACAACATCTGGGCGGTAGATCCGGAAGCCACTGAGGTGAAAGAACATAATTGGCTCACCATCAAGCAGAAAGCGTCCCTTAGAAAAGGCGATCTGTCGCTCATGGGAATTCCAATAAGCAACATTAAGACGCGGCTCACGCCATATGCAGACATCATCAGGAAAATACACAGGAATGAGTGGCAACAGCTTCTGATCAACGAACATTCCCCGTGAGCGGCGATTAAATGCATAAACAGGAAAGCGCTCGCACATCCAGCCTAGGATTCTCTGAGTCTTCTCATTGTTCTTCCACGCAGAGAATCCACCATTATAAATCCCCATGTCTACAATGTCTTTCTCATTCAAATGCCCTTGTTGGAGGGGCGGTGGCTCTAATTGATGAGGTGTCATCAACAGTGAAGTACTTTGAAGTGCCGCCCATGCAGGCTGAAACGAGCTAACAACATAGATATCCGAGTCCAGATAAATCACTTCAGCAATACCTGAGGCAAGCAATTCCGAAACAAAGAACGGCTTAAGTGAATTACACAGCTCAAACGCATCATAGTAAAATGGCATCAATGCAGGCAATCGCCCGGTCAACTCATCAAGTGCATGAAGAACCTCTCCATAACGGGATGCTGGTAAGTCCGTAGTCGTTGCATCAATAACTAGGATATGCAAGGACTCACTATTACCAGAGGCCTGCAGTGATATAGCCAGTGCATACGCTGCTCGCAGATGTGAAATACTGACAACCGTGCAGAATGCTCTCATCGTTTGGAGCAGATCCAGCTGCGAGCCTGCCAGCGAACCCGTTGATGAAGAGTCATACTTGCGAGTAATGTCTCGGTGCGTACAAGACAGTTCAAGCGACGACTCTGAAGCTGATGATGAAATGTTGAAGGTGGATAGCGCTTGACATTTGCATTCGCATTCATCAGCTTTTCAATCCAGCCTGCGAGTGCCTCATTTAGGCGGGGCAAGGGATAAAAGCCAGATGCAAGAGCATGATGAAGAGCCATTTCGTGCTGGCTGGCAGTGATCCCCATGGAGGAAAGCAATTCATGCTGGAGCCGATGGATCGAGCGACATTGCACTTCGTTCTGCTCGCGGCTCACTTGACCTGAATGTGATCTATAGCTTAACAAACAGGAGGCGATGTTCGCCAACTGTGTCTGACCACTGAGACGAATCCACAAAGCATAGTCTTCAGCATGGGGATAAGCTGAGGGGTAG
>Ga0315900_10007609_pt1 | contig 14156 bp, 7 predicted proteins | sample LakEriMetagenome_FD_203521 | JGI IMG/M metagenome (GOLD analysis project Ga0315900, IMG submission 203521) | Freshwater fungal communities from buoy surface, Lake Erie, Ohio, United States - Buoy 12 MA114 | ecosystem: Environmental > Aquatic > Freshwater > Lake > Lake biofilm | place: USA: Lake...
CGTTATTGCTGTTGCAATACACCCATTTTGATCTTTAACTCTAAGCGAAATTATACCGGATAATGATAAAGAGGTGGTTAACGTAGCATTTGTTGAGCCATTATTCCATAAATATGCATATCCAGGCGTTCCACCACTAACTGCAGGCGTTAAAGTAATTGGTGTATTTGCACAAGTTATTTGGGAGGAAGGTAAAGAGACCGACGGATTAGATTTAACGTTTAAATTAACCGTTGCAACACTTTTACAATTACTGGCATTAGTGACGGTAACTGAAACATTCGTTGAGGTAGATGGGGTTAAAGTAATCGCTGAAGCTGTGCTTCCTGTACTCCAATTAAAAGTATTTGAAGTAGTACTTAATTTTGTATCAAGCGTCACCGCATTAAATTGACAAACATCTACAGCAGCTGGTAAATTAACCGAAGGATTTGCATTCATTCCTATGGAGGTAGAAGCAGTCCCTATACAACCCGTTGCATCTGAAACCGTTACAGCATAGGATTGGGTAGCATTTATGGTTACAGTATTGGTGGCACTGGTAGTACCGTTGCTCCACTGATAACTTAAGGCTCCGGAAAAATTAGAAACTGTTGGTACTATCGTATAACTTTCTCCCTGACATTTTGATGTACCTGTAGGTAGGTTAACGTTCAAAAACCTCTGATTTACGACTACACATGCTTGTGACGAGCAATTATTGGCATCTCTAACGGTAAGACAATAGGTTTGAGGTGATGTTGGATTCACAGTTTTAGATGCAGTAGATGTAATAACGCCATCCCATGAATAAGTATATGGAGCAGTTCCACCACTAATTATTGGGACGAGCGTTACCGGTTTACCTGAACAATTTGTAAAGCTACCAGAAAAACTAACGGTGGGGCCAGCAACCTGAGTAATTGATTTTGAAGAAGTAACATTACAACCAGCGGCATCAGTTACTGTAACTGAATAAGATCCCGCTGAAGAAGGAACAAAATTTATAGTTGAACCTTTATTACCATTACTCCAAGCATAAGAATAAGAGGTTGAATAAAATTTATCTAAATTAGCTGTTAACGAAATATTTTGCCCTGAACAAAAAGAACTGTTTCCATTTATTGTAACCGTTGGAACGATATAATTATTTATAATCACAGATATTGTTTTGGCACAAATAATATTCTTTGTATCTGCTATTCTAATGGAATAATTACCTGCTGGTAAATTTGAAAAGTTAGTTTGGGTAGTGGCTGTGTTATCACCATTAAAAAAAATATTAAAAGCACCGGAACCACCTGTAATATTAAGCGAAATACTACCTGTTTTTAGGCCAGGACAAGTTGGATTAGCAATAAATGTGACAGAAAAACAAGCAGTTGTTTGAGCTTTTATTTTAAAACTTAAACTTGAGATGATAAGAGATAAAAGAAATAGAAAAGCTCTCATAATCCAACATTAATAAAGTAAGTATAACGGAATATTATCACCTAATCCTTTTGACATTTTCGCTGGCATTTGCTTGCTTTTCTTTTTTTCCATAACCATGGCGGGAACACGTTTCTGAAGAAAATCATATAACTCACCAAATCGAATGATCTTATCCCCATCGGGATCAGGATTTAGTCCATTCGCTAAAGTTTTTCCTGAAAACGCTTCCAAAATGGCTTTTGTAAAAGCTCCATTTCCCCAGGAATCATCCTCGTAAGACAATTCGTCCACCTGACTACTAGTCAACACATTAAGACCAGGATATGCGGAATTAATTTCTTCAAGTGCAAATCTAGCCTGATTAACCAGCCTAGCCCCTTGAGCTGAACCACTATGACAAGCATCAATTAAAACAAATTTTTTGCAATCAATTTGATTTAAAATATCGAGTATATCCCTTTTGTAATCAATATTTGAAACATCACCATAAGTGTCGTAATCAGATGCTAATATTTTAAAATCGTTATTATCATCTGTCTTACCATGTGACGAAATAAAAAGAATTAAAACATCCTCCCTATTAATTTTTCCACCAATTAAATCTGTATTATACCTTCTTTTAAGATCTTCCATGGCAGCACGAATATCAAGATTCCTGGTATTTTCTCTGGTATTCTTTTTTTCAACATAAATCTTATTAAATACTTTGTCCATACCCGTTTGATTTTGAAAGGAATTAGCAATATTTTCAGCATCTACGGTAGTGAATTTTAAATCTCTGTGAGGAATACCAATACTTAAGACATGTAGATTAGGTTGTTTAGGTTTATAATTAATTATCATTTCATTTGATTGAATGACGCCATTAGGTGTAACTAATTCAATCAAAACTCTATTATCACCTTCTAATAAAGTGATCACATTTTCATAATCATAAAAATTCATGGCATTTCCTTGACTGTTAGCAGCAGGAGGAGTTAGCTTTTCTTCATCCATTTTAGAGCGTTCGGGAATGACCCCATTAATTTTAACTACGGCATCACCCAGTTTAAGATTATTACTGCTGGTTCCAAACATAGCTTCAAGTTTAAACGTTGGATTACTCCAATCTGTCCTTTTCTGAGAAGCTTTGGGATTATTAAAAACAATAATATTTGAAGATTGATTAGTTGTAATGACATCAAACCGGGTGGTTACAGTTTTAGAGATTTTAGTAAGTTTATTATCTATTACATTCATTTGAATATTTACTTCATTCCCTTCAAATTGAACTGTTTTTTGAAATCTAAAAGAAGCTTTTTTTAGAGACTTCGAATTGATTGTTCCTAGTTTGACATCAGAAGAAGATAGAGCTAATATACCTTTTGGTAGAATAAAAATAATCTGTACTTCAGCAGCTGGAAGATCTCCATCATTTTGAATGTCAACGAAGAGCGTTTGCGGGCTAAATTCATCAACGCCTTCTTTTTCCGTATTCGTATTAACAAATCGGAGCGTTGCAGCTTTTGGATTCAAAGATTTTACAGAACCAGTAACTGTTTTTATAAGGTCTGTTCCAGAATAAACCTTGATTTCAAGTAAATTATCTTTTGTTTCAATATTATCATCTGACGTAATTGGGATATTAATTTGTTTGTTGCTATTTGGTTGTAATGGTTTAACAAAAACAGTTTGATTAACCAAAATGCCCTTTTGACCATCCAACTTATTTATTTCAACGCTTATATTTTCAATTTGATTTGCTTCTTGATTATTGAGTTGAAAAGAAATATAAGATTGGGTATTAGGCTTTAAAAGTCCATCCGGTGTATTTAACCAAATTTTGGATTCTGTTAACCGTAAATTACCTTTCGCTAATAATCTGTTCATTTCCGGAGCTGGAAAACGAACCAACCAAGCATCTTTTAGACCTTGACTATTTGATTCTGTCCAACCTGAAAAAAGTACACTTCCGTCATGAATTTGAGATAAATGATTAATGTCCTCATTGTTATCACCTCCATAATCTGCTTCCCATTGCAGGTTTCCACCTGGTTCAATTTCCATAATTCTGGCAGCAAATTTTGTAGCACCTTTTTTATTCAATAGGGACATACTGGACCCTGCCAACCAAATATTGCCATTAAAAAGAGGCAATATGGTTTTGGCAATATCAGCTTCTCGCCCTCCATAGGTTCTTTCCCATTGTAATAAACCATTATTACTTAACTTAACAAGCCAAAAATCTTGTTTTCCATTTCCTATGGAATTAGTTTCACCACAAAAAAGAACGGAACCATCTTGAAGTGTCGTAAGATCATTTAACTCTTCCCATAATTTGCCACCAAAAAATTTGTGCCATAATTCATTCCCATTTTTATCCAATGAGGATACCCAGACATCTCCAAGATTTTGTCCCTCCCCTTTTTTTGTATTACCACCAAAATAAATACGACCATTTAAGCCTATAGATACTTTTTTTAAATCTCCATAAGATCCAATAGAAATAACTTTTTGCCAATTAATCTCAACATCCATATTAAGATGAATAAGCAAAATTTCACCGTTAATACCTTTTGAAGTTAAATAAAATCCAGATTCCAAATCTGAATTTATCGACGTTAAAATAGATCCATCTGGCAAGGGTAATACTTTCTCCAGTATTTTATTTCCCAACGCATCTAATTTAATTAACCAGGGATAATTGGTTTTATTAAAATTGGAATAACCCACCATGAAAATATTACCATCAGGTAATTCTACGAGATCATGAATGAAAATTTCATTTTGGTTTCCGAAATTAACTTTTTTAATGATTTTACCCGTACTGAAATCAATAAGAGATAATAAGCCATATTTTTTTGACCCATCAGGAGATGTAATATTCCCTATAACTGCGAGGTTACCATTTGAAAGTTGAATTGATTTCGTATAAAAATCTTCTCCTTTATTTCCTTCTTTCACCTCCCAGCTTATTAAGGCAGGTTGTGCATAAAAAGTATTTAAAAAAAGTAAGAAAGTGAGAAGAAAAATATTTTTCATGACAAATAAAATTTTGGGAAAGGGTTTTCTAATTTACTGAAATTTTTAATACAAGAGGTATAATTGCTCCAGAATTTCTCGTTATAGCCTTAAATTGCATCTGTTCTTTATCAAAATGCACCTCTGAGGCAGGAATTTGATGTACTCCTAATATTTCAGTTAATGTTTGGTATAAATTTTCTGTTGCATTATATTGAAGATTATCTACCAAATATTCCATAAAGGGAGGGTTTATCTTCTTTTCTGAAAATAAAATAATCAAATGTTCTGAACCTGGATGTGCCAATTTTAAAACACTTTGAGCATCTGGAATTTTAATTACACCCTCTGAAAAAGGGGAAAGCCCCGATTGATACGCACCAGTGAATTTTTCATTGAACATTTCATTTTTAGGCCAATGTACTTCCTTTTTATTAGTTGGATCAACACTTAGCACATAGATATAACCATTTGAAAAAGTTGGAACTATCTGTAATTGAAATTTGTCGCCAACTTGCCATAATCTATTGGACAATGTATAATTATTCTTTTCTCCAAGAACCTTTGCCTCTTCAAAAACAGGTTCACTATAAGCATTAAAGAGACCTGTAAAACGTAAGAAATTAAATTTTCCAGATATTTCTCTAAGAGGTAGCTCATTAAGATTTGCCTCAGTAATTGTCTCATTGGTTGATGCAACTACAGGAGAAGATTTAACAGCCAGATTAGCGGCATTTTGAATCGGTTTATTTTGTCCTACATAAATGATATAAGCATATTTACAATACTTCGCAAATTCATTATATTTCACCCAAATCATACCATTTTTACCCCATTTTGGACCCCAGCTATTAAAAATTCGGAAAGATGCTAAATTATCATCATAACCCACAACAACCATCGCATGTCCTCCAGCATAAGTGGTATCGCCTAAATCAGGATGCCAGAAAGCTGCATCCTCTAATTTGTAAAAATTATTTTTAATTCGAAGACCGATTACGACGGGTTTATTTTGAGCAAGAGCTCTTTTAATTCTATTTATTTTATCTATTTGATCTAATTCCCCATCAAAAAGCGCAGCATAATCGGATATTCTAAAATTACTTGCATTTTTTAGCAAATCTGGTGTGGTTGGTTGTTCACAATCATCCAGATTTTTATCATAATATTTTGCCAAACAATCTCCTTTTTCTTGTAAAAAAATCAATGCATCAGAAATCCTGGCCCCTCTGGTGCAATTTCCAATTTTAATTTGGTTATAAAGAAATAACGCTGAAGAGGATTCATTTGTAATCTTAGCACGATCTGTCCATCCATTTTGAATGGCTCTTTCCATTGTTAAGGCACCATAACCCACCGACCAACCGACACAACTAAAGATAGTTCCCTGATGTCTTGGAAAAGGAGCATAAATCGACAAATCTATAGAGGATGGAAGTGATTTCCCCCCATTTTGCATAGAAACCAAAGGCTGCTTTTGATAGCGATCATCTTCAAATTCAAGTCCTGTTGGATAATCCTGCGCCCTTAGGAATGCAGATAAGCATAAAAAAAAGGTGAAGAAAATATAAAACCTTTGCATAATCATATCAATTTACCTTAACAGAGGAAGGTTTTTGCTTTGTGGTATCTTTTTGAACAGGAGCAGGTGCAAATGGATCGGGCGCTTTGAGTTTAACGGGCGCAGATTTTACATTTGTGTTTTTTACGGGGGCTGAACCATCTACATTGGTTGGAACAGGTAAGGTGGAATTTGTTTCCCACCAATTTTGTGTATTTGTTTTCATTGTATCAGCAGCAGAAGTTGCAGGTTGATTAGCTACAGGAGGAAATGTGGAATTCGGATCTGTTGCAGCAGGATAAGGATACGGATTGGTATTCAAACCATTATTGTATAAATTATTGGTATTATTCATATTTATATACCCAGCTTCTGCCTGAATTTCTGTCCAGGTTAAAAACTTAAAAGGGGTAACTAACCATTTTTCAAGATAGGCGTCATCATATCTGGCTGCCATTTCTTTCATTTCATTAAAATGGCTTATGACCTCTGGCACTAATTTAAATAATTCCATAAAGAGAGCAATAACAATTCCGCCGTCTTCTTTGGATTGTCTTACATCCTGCAAAGGTTGTTGAAAGTTTTCAGCATAATATTGCGCTAATTCCCTAAAATTCAGCTCTAAGGAACGAGAATAATCCTTTGGAAATTCTAAAATGTATTTAAGTTTCTTTTTATTGACAAAATCCATCTTCATATTTTCAAGCTCCTGATTAAACCTATCTGCCGTTTTATCATAGCCCGTTTTTACTTTTTGAATTTGATCAGGCTTATAATTATTCATTTCCGATTTAAAGGAGGAAACACTGTTTTCAGCTTCTCTTTTCAAATCTTTAAATTTAATCATAATTTCAGATTGAACAAATTTCCTCAGCGCAGGATCCAGTTGTTTATTGGAAGAGGCTGCTCCTTGAGCTAATGTAAATGATTGATTTACGCAACTTAATAAAATAATGAGAATACATAGGATCTTTTTCATGGTATTATATTAATAACTTGATTAATAATTAATTTCTTCCCAGGTTTTAAACTTGTAGGGGACAATTAACTTATCCTCCAAATAAGTATCTTCAAACTTTTTAACTGATGATCTTAATTCTGAGATACTTGACACCATTCCAGGAACTAACTTAGCAAGTTCTGCAACGAGAGAAAGTAAAGAATTTCCATCAACGGTGGCATCCGTGACATCTTGGATAGTTAGCTGAAGATTACTTTGATAGAACGAGGTCAAATCATTGATGTCTGAAGTTAATCCACTGGTATAATCTTCTGGAAAATCCTGAATATATTGAAGCTTTCTTTCATTCATGAAATCAGCTTTGATATCGAGTAATTGGGCGTTGAATTTATCTACCGTTTTTTGATAAGCAGTTTTTACCCTATTGATATCTGCGGCAGAATAATTTTGTTTGTTTTCTTTGAAAGTAAGCACCAAATTTTCAGATTCCAATCGTAAATCCTTAAATTTTTGCATAAAAGGGGTTTCAATAAAGGCCCTTAAAGCTCCGTCCATTTTTTCCCTTTTCTGAGTAAATCCAACAAATGGATTTGTCAATAAGAAAATAAAAATGGGCATGATGAAGTAGATTCCCTTTTTCATAATGGTTACTGATTAAAAGTTAATTGAAATATTTTGCGATCTTCAATTTTTGTAAAAGAGCCTCTGCTTCATTTTTATAAATAAAAAATTCATTTTCAGAGAGTTCTATTAACAAGAGTTGATTTTCATCCGACCATGAATTCAACTTTAATTCACATAACAAAAAACCATATTGACCCTGGTATTTAACCTCCTCATCTGCTGACTTTGAACTTTGAATAAAAGCATCGGAAGCAGCTGAAAAATTTCCTATTTGGTAATATGCATTTCCAAGTAAAAGTTGCCCGTTAAAAAAACGATCATCGTCCGGAGTAATAGAGGTTAATAATGTTATGGCCATTTCACTTTTGTTATTTGAGATATAGTATGAAGCTTTCTCTAATATATCATCAGTAATCAAATTCGTTCCACGAACTTCCTGCATTTGTGGAACATAATTATTAGCCAGATGCTGATAAGAGTATTCATTTCCTATAAATAAATAGCTGGCTACACCTAAAATTAAGGATACCGAAGCGGCAATAGCCCATTTGTAGCTGGAAGGATTTAATTTCCTAATAACTGCGCCGGAAGATTCAGGTTTTTCTTGAGGCAATGGGAAAGCGTTTAATTTCTTTTTCAAATCCTGGGAAATAAAAGCCTCCATAAGTTCTTGAGCAAGGAGGTGTTTTTTAAATTCTTCGGCTAATGCAGGATTTTCTTGAATTTCCTTTTCAAGTTGCATTTTTTCGTCGCCAAATAAATCCTTATTGGCCAATGCCATCAGTTTTTCTGTGTACTCAGAGGTATTCATTATCCTAAATTTTTTAAGTTGGTTGCCAATTCCGGCGAATTATCAATAAGTCCAAGTAATTTTTGATAACAACGAAATTTATGCTTTCTGGCATTATCGCCTGATGGAAGTCCCATTTCCTCCGCTATTTCATTCATGGAGTAAGAAAGTTTCCATAAGGATAATATTTTGCTGCAATTTTCGCCTAACTGGCTGAATAAGGTCGCAACCATATTTTGTCCTTCATTATTAAGCATGGTATCCAACGGATTTTCTCCAGTAGATTGGTCATAAGGGGTAAAATCATCTTTTAATTCCACTCGTTTATTTTTCCTTTGCTGGTTGGACCAAATGAATCGGCAAACACCGTAAAGATAACTTTCAATGGACCCACGGTCTTCATATTCATCCTGTCGAATTTTTCGATCCAGTGTAATAATTCCTTCGTGAAACACATCCCTTGCATCTTCCTCATTACCGCCATGATTAGTAACCATTTGCTTAATCTTAAAAAACAATCCTGTAACGTTATACAGGCTTGACAATGCTTGCTCTCTTTTAGAACCGCCAAAACGTATGGCAGCAGCTAAATCCATTGTTTCTAAACTACTATTCATAGTTAATATGTTTTTAAGACCAAATAATGTTCCGTTTTACATTACAAAAATATAATAATTCTGTTAATCTTTTTTTGATACATTTATGCTAATTAAATGGCTAATCCCTTTAATTTTATAGTGTTGAATACCTTAACATGATTAGATATTTACTTTATTTTGATAAAAATCTTTGGGTAAGCCTAATCCTTCTTTTGAATTTGGTTTGCATTAATTACAGTTGTAAAAAAAAGCAATTGAATAAAGAAGAATTTCAAGAAAATTATGCAAGTTATGTTGATTTGGCTGAAAAGTACTATGATAATAATCAACTTGATTCAGCTTATTATTATTTATTGAAAATTAAAAAATTATTCCCTGAACCACCACGAGACATTGATTCTACTTTGATAGGTTTACCTAACACATTAATGGGATTTTATTTTGAAGATATCAATCAACCTGACTCAGCCTTGATTTATCACAAAATGGCATATCAGGATAGATTTCTGTATTTTGGTGAAAACCACCCAGAAACATCAAAATCCATTAATAATTTAGGCTTATTATTTCAAAAATATTCAGAATATAATTCCGCTGAAGCATATTTTTCAAAAGCAATTTCTTTGGTTAAGGATTACCAGTTTTATCAAAAGGAATATTTAAAATACACCCTGAACTTAAGTAATAACTATTATTTAGAAAAAGACTTTCGAACCTCCCTAAATCTGTTAAATAATTTGTCTATTGGCCGGGAAGATGAAAATGTAGGAAATATATACCTTTCAAAAGCCAATAATTATATGTCTTTAAAAGACTTTAATAAGGCTATATACTTTTTAAATAAAGCATTTCCTTTATTTGACAAAAATTTACTAAGAAAAGCACAACTAGCAAATAACCTTGGTAACGCTTATAGTAGACTAAATCAAGAAAACAAGGCACTTTTGTATTATAAAATAGCCCTTGAAACTAGAAAACACATTCAAAATATCACCAATAATGAGCTAGGAGAAATTCATACAAATATTTCCTCATCTTATTTAAAGCTTTATGAATTGGAAAAGGCTTCCTTCCATTTCGAACAGGCAAAAAAATATTACCTTAGTAATGATCCTGTTAACCAGCTAGCACTTTCAAATATAGAGGAGATTATAGGGCAATATCATTTATTAAGGTTTGACATTGAATCAGCAATAAAATCGTATGAGCAATCTCAATTTCTTCATGATTCCATATTAAATACGCCTTCCATCGAAAGTGGTAACAGGTATTTAACGCTAGCAAATTTATATATGCAGCCACCATTCAGGGATACGCTAAAAGGATTGTTTTATTTAAAGAAGGTAAATATAGTTGAATCTGAATTACTCAAATTAGAAGCTCTTATACTTTCGACTTCCATTTTAATAAATAATAAAAAATATAGTGAGGCAAAAACCAATTTAAAAGAAATATTGAAAGTTGAATCGCGAATAAATTTCGAAAATCCCATAAAACAAATTGAAATAAAATTACAAATCGCGACATTTTATATAGACCTGGATGAAATTGACAAATCGAGATATATAAATAATCTGACATTTAAATTAATCAATGAATTATCAATAAAAAACGATATTCATTATTATCGAAATCTGTTAAAATATGAGTTTTTAGAAATTCAATGCTTTTTGAAAGGGAAAAATGCTTCCATAGCCTCTAAAAAGGCAAACGATAATTACCAGTGGATTGACTCCATTCAATCTAATAAGCTTTTCTTAAAGAAGGATAGAATAATTAATGAACTGAAATCATCCTTCATTGATTATTTTTTCCTTGCAAAAATAGATGATAAAAAAGCCTTACTGAGTTCATTTTATTACCCATATAACAAAAATAAATACCCTAAAAGAAAACATAATTCTCTTTTCATAAGATATAAGGTTGCTCAGGATAAAATAATCATTTGGACAGAAATAAATGAAAAAAGAGATGTTATCGTTAGGGAAATGGTTAATCCTTTAGATAAATCTATTTTATCTATTAGAAATGCCATAAGAGAAATGCCCTCTGCTGGGGAAAAATCTAAGGTAAATTACAAGGATATTTATCAAAATTTGATTGAAAAATTAAGTTCGAACCTATTACCTGACATTCCATTAGAAACAGAAAGCGTCCTGTTTTTCCCTGACCAGATACTTACTATATTACCCTTTGAAATTCTCGTCAATCCAAAAGACCCTAAAAAAAGATTGATAGAAAATTATCCAATTTCCTATCATTTCATTACATCTCTTGGAATTCAGAAAACCAGAAAAAAATTAAAACGAAAAATCTTAGCTTTTTCACCTGATTTTCAAAAGGATTCCAGAGGATTTGCCAATTTGAAATATAGTGAGACTGAAATTAAAAAAATAAGTGAATACTACCCTACCGTACCATTTAAAAAAGGTGAAGCGAGTGTAAAAAATTTCAAAAAAGAAGCGTCGGCATACGAATGGATTCATTTAGCCACACATAGTGATCCAAATTTAAATTCTGAAGAAGGAGGAGCACTTATATTTTCAGAGAATATCTATAAGAATGAACCCTCCATCCTTTATGCCAGTGAGATTAATTCCCTTAAAATCAGAGCAAATTTAGTTGTTTTGTCTGCTTGTCAATCTTCCATTGGACATTATACACCTTCCCAAGGTATGAATGGAATAGCTCAGGCATTTTTAAATGCGGGAGCACAATCCGTAGTTACCAGTTTGTGGCAGGTGGATGATAGAAGTACAGCGAAGTTTATGGAAATCTTTTACTATTATTTATCCAAAGGATACACCAAAAATAAGGCACTTCAAAACACCAAAAAGAAAATGATGCATAAAATGCCTTATTATTGGGCGCCCTTTATATTAATGGGTGAATCCGGGAATATTTGATTTATCCTGCCATTTACTTAAGAGATTATCAACCTCCATTTTTAATGATTTAAATCTATCATAAGCATCTTTTCCCGGAAGTTGATCAGCTGTATTCAACATTTCCCGTAGATATGATATTTGATCTATTAACATTGGCTGACTATACGCTACAGATTTAGAAGTAATTAAATCCTTTTCCATATCAGTACAAAAAGAATAAGCCTTTGATGATTTATCTAAATTTTGTAACGAATCTTTTAATTGAGCTGCCAAATCTTTTGCTTGCCACTCTAAATCGCGAATTTGCAATAACAATTCAACCTGTTGTTTCAAAACATCAGGAGTTATTTGGTTCATTTGTAATCTGGGATCCATTAATAATTGAAAATATTGGGTATATTTTTTCTGACCATAACTAAACTCGATAAGGTAATTTCCAGGAGCAGCTAACACCCCATTTTTACCATTTGCGCTAAATCCTGTATATCTCATATCCCAGGAAAATCGATGAATACCATTTTCTATTTTCAGATCAGTTTTAAAACCTTTTGTTCTAAATCCAGTGGCCATATCCACTTTACCTGATGATGGATCTTCCGTTGTTTTTTCATCAGCACTGGAAAATACCCGAACCAATCTACCTTTATCATCAGTAATTTTCAGTGTTAAAATTGTATCTTTTTGGTTTGGAATATAATACTCAAAAAATACAGCGGGTGAAGGGTATTTTGTCATATCAGTTGATGAACTTGCCTGATAACGCATTCTATATTGAGGATTTGGCTTTAAAAAAGTAAAATCGGATTCATTTTCCATTTTCTTCCATGTTCTAATGGTCTGAATATTATCCAAAACATAAAATCCTCTTCCCATGGTTGACAGCACAAGGTCATTATTTTTAATTTTTAGATCGGAAACAGGCGTTATTGGAAGATTAAGTTGGAAGGGGGCCCAAGATTCCCCATCATTTAAGGAAAGAAATAAACCATATTCCGTTCCAGCGTATAAAATACCAGGCACTTCCGGATCTTCCCTAACAACCCTAACCGGATAATCTGGAGGAATTCCATTGGCACCATTTGTCAATAATTTCCAAGATTTCCCGTAATCAGAAGATTTATAAATGTAGGGCTTCCAATCTCCAAGCTGGTATCTAAGCACGGAAAAATAGGCTTTACCTTTTTGATGAATAGAAGGCTCAATACAATCAATTCTTCCACCTGAAGGCAAGGAAGCCGGCGTAATATTTTTCCATATTTTTCCTTCATCCATAGTTAAATACAGAGGACCATCATTAGAACCTGTATAAATCACCCCTTTTTCTAAAGGAGATACAGCAATATCATAAAGGGTACTATAATACTCTTCACCTGTTACATCTCTCGTAATGGGACCGCCAGAAATAACCTGTGTTTCAGGAGTTCTTTCAGTAAGGTCAGGAGAAATACGCATCCAGGATTTTCCACCGTCCATGGTTTTATGTAAATATTGGGAACCATAATACACTGTATTAGGATCAAAAGGAGAAACCTCTATGGGAGTTACCCTTTGAAAGCGGTAAGTCAATTTATCAGGTTCATGGCCATAAATATTTGATGCTCCTATATAATACTGCATTTCCTGACCAGTTTTTTTATTAAAAACACCAAATCTGCCTTTACAATTCGCATAAACCAGGTCAGGATTTCCAGGCATAGGAACAGCGGGACCAGTTTCACATCCCCCCACTTCGATCCAAAAATTATCTGTCCTGTTTAATGTATTAAAAGGAGGCAATACAGGTAAAGCAATGGTAGTATTATCTTGTTGACCAGCATATAACCAATAGGGAAATTGATCATCTATATCTACCTGATACAGTTCAGCAGTAGATTGATTCTCTTGAGTAGACCAGGTTTGACCTGCATTTCTCGTCACATTGGCTCCGCCATCATTTGCCTGAATCCAAATATCAGGTTGTTTAGGATTTATCCAAATATCATGATTATCACCATGGGGTGTATTTAGTGTGTTCCAGGATTTGCCTAAGTCTTTAGAAGACCAAAGAGAAGTAGAATTAACTATCATCCAATCGGGATTAACCGGATGAACATCTATATTACAGTAATAGAAAGGTCTATCTAACAGAGGAGCAAAAGAACTTATTTTACTCCAGTTAAGACCTTTATCTTCTGAAAGATAGACGCCTCCCTGGCCTTTATCCGCTTCAATCAGGGCATAAACTCTATCGGGAGAAGCGGGAGAAGTAGCCAGATCAATTTTACCAATGAGTCCGTCAGGCAGACCAGTTTTCATATTTTCCCAAGTATTTCCACCGTCA
>Ga0315900_10007613_pt1 | contig 14151 bp, 12 predicted proteins | sample LakEriMetagenome_FD_203521 | JGI IMG/M metagenome (GOLD analysis project Ga0315900, IMG submission 203521) | Freshwater fungal communities from buoy surface, Lake Erie, Ohio, United States - Buoy 12 MA114 | ecosystem: Environmental > Aquatic > Freshwater > Lake > Lake biofilm | place: USA: Lake...
TTGACCGCTTCAAGCAGCGGCTTCATGAACGCCGCATCGCCGATGTCACCCACATGGAGTTCGGCACCTGCGGCGGCGTCGGCATGGCCGGTGGACAGGTTATCCACCACGATGGGTCGATAGCCCTGCTCACGCAGCAGGCGGACCATGTGCGAGCCGATGTAGCCGGCTCCGCCGGCCACGATCACGGGGGTGCGGGAGTCCATGGTTGGGGATGCAATAATCGGGAAGGCTCAGGCGCTGTCCCTGCAGGCGATTATGCCGCGACAGGGCGCCTTGGAGGCCCGCCCGCCCATGCCCCGCCTGTCCGTCACCATCATCACCAAGAACGAGGCTCACCACATCGTGGACTGCATTCGGTCGGCACGCTTTGCCGATGAGGTGGTGGTGGTCGACTGCGGCAGCACGGATGACACAGTGGCATTGGCCCGGCAGGAGGGTGCCCAAGTGTTCGTGACAGACTGGCCCGGCGATGGCGCGCAAAAGAACCGGGCGATCGACCGCGCCACCGGCGACTGGTTTTTCTCGCTCGATGCCGACGAACGCATTTCCGAGGCGCTCGCCCGAGAGGTGCGCCAGGCGATCGAGCAGGACGATGTCGACGCGTTCCAGGTGCCGCGCCTGTCGATGTATTGCGGACAGTTCATGCACCACAGCGGCTGGCGTCCCGATTACAACTGGCGTCTGGCGCGCCAGGGCAAGGCGCGCTGGACGGAGACCCAGGTGCATGCGGTGATGAAGGTGCACGGACCGACGGGTCGGCTCAAGGAATCCATCGTCCACCACAGCTTTCCGAACCTGGAATCGGTGCTCGAGAAGGTGAACCGGTATTCCAGCTGGGGGGCGCAAGACCTGGAGGCCGCCGGGCGACGGGCGTCGCTGCGGCAGGCGGTGGGGCATGGCCTGTGGGCCTTTTTCAGAACCTACGTGCTGCGACGCGGGTTCCTCGATGGGCGCATGGGCTTCCTGCTCGCCGTGTCCAACGCCGAGGGGACGTTTTATCGCTACGCCAAGCTCTGGCTGCGGCATCGGCCCCGCGCTGGAGAACGCCAGCCCTGATGCGCATCGGCTTCGTCATCGTCACCTACAACCGCAGCGAGGCCCTGACGGTGCTGCTGCAGGCGCTGGCGCCGCAATGCTCGGCTCAGGATGTGGTGGTGGTGGCCGATGACGGATCGCGCCCCTCACATGTCGATGCACTCCTGGGCGACCTACCAGCCTGCGCCGCGCCGATGCGGCATGTCTGGCATCCCGACGTCGGCTTCACTGCCGGGCGGGCGCGCAACCTGGGCGTTGCCGTGGCCCGCGAACTCGGGGTTGACTACGTCGTCTTCATGGACGGAGATTGCGTGCCCGGACCGGGGTTTGCCCAGGCCCATCGCGCTCTGGCCCAGGCCGGCTGCTTTGTCAACGGAAGCCGGGTCTTGCTCAGCCCCTGCCTGACCGATCGGGTGATGTCCCGTCAGGTGGATTTGCACCGGCTCGGATGGTGGGACTGGCTGCGCCTGCGGTGGTCAGGCGACGTCAACAAGCTGGGCCACCTCGTGGAGTGGCCGTCCCTGCCGGGGCGGCGGGAGCGGGCCTTCCGGTGGCAGGGGATTCGCAGCTGCAATTTCGGCGCATGGCTGTCGGATCTGGAGGCGGTGGACGGATTTGACGAAACCTTCAGCGGCTGGGGCCATGAAGATGCCGACCTGGTGCTGCGGCTGCACAATCACGGCCTGATGCGCAAAAACGGTCATTGGGCCACTGAGGTGTTCCATCTCTGGCATCGTGAGCAAGCGCGCGAGCGGGAGGCGGGCAATCGCCAGCGGGTGCAGGCGCGCCAGCGCGCGGGGACGACGCGTGCCGAAGTGGGCCTGTCCCATGCGAGGCTCACGCCGCCCGTGCAGGTGTCCGTTCTGGGTGTGCAGCAAGGAGCGTCATGAACTCAAGAATCCAACCCTCCAGGGGCCGCCGCCGACTGGTGGGCCTGATCGGGCTGGGGTCGGTGGTGCCGGCCTGGAGCCAGTTCCGCGTCGAGGTGGCCGGTGTCGGCCTGACTCAGGTGCCGGTGATCCTCGCGCCGCTGCGGGGCGAGGACGGCGCGCCCCAGGCGATCTCGGCGATCGTGCGGGCGGACCTGGAGCGCAGTGGCCGCCTGCGGGGCCTGGATGCGACGGGGCTCGTCCTCGACGAGCTCGCGCGACCGGATCTGGCGGGGATGCGCCAGCGTGGGGCGGATGCGCTGTCGGTCGGAAGCATGACCCGGCTGGCGGATGGCCGCTGGGATGTCCGCTTCCGGTTGTGGGATGTGGTGCGCGGGCAGGACATGGGCGGGCAGAGCTTTGCGGTGGCGCCGGGCGACCTGCGATTCGTGGCGCACCAGATCGCTGATTTCATCTACCAAAAGCTCACTGGCGAGCGCGGGGTGTTTTCCACGCGGATCGCCTATGTGACCCGGGCGGCGGGACGCTACAACCTGTGGGTGGCCGATGCCGATGGCGAAAACGCCCGGTCGGCGCTGGCCAGTCCAGAGCCGGTCATTTCGCCAGCCTGGTCGGCCAGCGGGACGCAGCTGGCCTACGTGTCCTTCGAGTCGCGCAAGCCGGTGGTGTACGTGCACGAGGTGGCCAGCGGCCGCCGACGGCTGCTGGCGAATTTCCGCGGGTCCAACAGCGCCCCGGCCTGGGCGCCCGATGGTCGGACGCTGGCGCTGACGCTCAGCCGCGATGGTGGCTCCCAGCTTTACACGATCGACGCCGCTGGGGGTGAACCGCGCCGGCTCACCGAGTCGTCCAGTATCGACACCGAGCCGGTGTACGCCCCGGACGGTCGCAGCGTGTACTTCGTGAGCGATCGCGGCGGAGCGCCGCAGATCTACCGGGTGCCCGTCAGCGGCGGCACGCCCGAGCGGGTCACGTTCGCCGGCGGGTACAACATTTCCCCGGCCCTGAGTCCGGACGGCCGCATGCTGGCCTATATCTCCCGCATCGGAGGGGCCTTCAAGCTGCATGTGATGGATCTGCAGGGCGGAGCCCCGGTGGCGATCACCGACACCACCGCCGATGAATCGCCCAGTTTTGCGCCCAATGGCAGGCTGATCGTGTATGCCACGCGCCAGGGCGGTCAGGAGGCGCTCATGACCACCACGCTGGATGGCCGGATCAAGGCGCGGCTGGCGGGGCAGGGCGGGGACATCCGAGAGCCGGACTGGGGCCCGTATGGGCGCTGAGACCCGGGCTCAGGAGGTCTGGCACAGTTTCGGCGATGATGGAGTCTGGCCGCAGGCCGATCCGTACCTTCAGAAGGAGAAATCCATGAACCATTTCCATCGTTTGGCACTGGCCGCCACCGTGGCGGCCGGCCTGTTGGCGGGCTGCTCATCGGGCGTTCGCCTGGACCAGGGCGCTCAGGTGGTCGACCGCTCGGCAACGGCGGTAGCCCCGCCCGCTGCGCCAGGCGTCACGACGGCATCCGCCCCGCAAACCCAGGTGGCCGCCGTGTCGGCGATTCCGCCAGCCGGCCCCGCGGCCGCGCCAGCCAGCCCCGCGGCTGCGCCAGCCAGTGTCGGGCGCGTGGTGTACTTCGACTACGACAGCTTCGTGATCAAGCCCGAGTTCCAGGCGGTGGTGGAAGGCCATGCCCGTTTCCTCAGGGCCAATCCGGGGCGCAAGATCGCCATTGAGGGTCACACCGACGAGCGCGGGGGTCGTGAATACAACCTGGCCCTCGGTCAAAAGCGGGCGGAGGCCGTGCGCCGCGCGCTGGGCCTGCTGGGTGTGTCCGATGCCCAGATGGAGGCTGTCAGCCTCGGCGAGGAGAAGCCGGCGAATGCCGCGGCAACGGAAGCGGCCTTCGCCGAAAACCGCCGCGCTGAAATCGTCTACCGATGAAGGTGGCGCCGGTGAGTCCTTCAACGGGATTCGGGGCCCGAGGGTTCCAGGGGGTGCTGCGCTGGGCATTTGTGGTGCTGGCCGCCGCTTGGGCGTTGCCTGCCGCAGCTATTTTTTCCGACGATGAGGCGCGACGTGCCGTGCTCGAGCTGCGCCAGCGGGTCGATACGCAGCGTCAGCAGATGGATGCGCAGCGTCAGCAGATCGATACGCAGCGTCAGCAGATCGATACGCAGCGCCAGCAGATGGACACCCAACGCCAGCAGTTGGACGCGCAACGCCAGCAACTCGAGGCCCAGCGGCTGCAGATCGAGGGCCAGGCCGGCAAGCTGTCCGAACTGGGTCGGGCGGTCGAGGAAAACGCCCAGCTTCGGCGCAGCCTGCTGGACCTGCTTCAGCAACTGGAGGTCTTGCGGACCGAGATGGCCCGGCTGCGAGGACAGGACGAACAGCTGGCGCGCGAGATTTCCGAGCTCCAGCGCAGTCAGAAGGACGTGGCTCAGGGGATCGAGGATCGGTTGCGCCGCTTCGAGCCGGTGAAGGTGAGCGTGGACGGGCGCGAGTTCATGGCCGATCCCACTGAGCAAAAGGAGTTCGATGCCGCCCTGGGCCTCATGCGCAAAGGCGACTTTGCGGCGGCTACCCCTGCGTTCACGGAGTTCGTGCGCCGGTTTCCGCAGTCGGGGTATCGGCCGAGCGCCTTGTTCTGGCTGGGTAATGCGCAATACGGCATTCGCGAGTACACCGCAGCCATCGCGACCTTCCGTAGCCTGCTGCAGGCAGCGCCCGAGCATATGCGGGCCCCTGAGGCGGTGCTGTCCATCGCCAATTGCCAGATTGAGCTCAAGCAGGTGCCAGCGGCCCGTAAAACGCTGGAGGACCTGCTCAAGGCCTATCCGCAAAGCGAGGCGGCGTCGGCGGCCCGCGAACGCCTGGCCCGACTGCGCTAAGGCGCCACGCCGTGCTGCTTGATGCGCCCGCCGACCTGGAGCGCCGTTTCGGCGGTCTGGACCGGTTGTATGGCAAGGCGGGAGCCGCGGCGATCCGGCGGGCCCATGTGGCCGTGGTGGGCGTGGGCGGGGTGGGGTCCTGGGCGGCGGAGGCCCTGGCTCGCAGCGGGGTGGGCGAGCTCACGCTCATCGACCTCGACCACGTCGCGGAATCGAACATCAACCGGCAAATTCACGCCCTGACTGACACGGTCGGTCAGGCCAAGGTGCAGGCGATGCGGGCGCGGATCGGCCAGATCCACCCGCGCTGCACGGTGCATGCGGTGGAGGAGTTTGTCGAGGCCGACAACTGGCCGTCCCTCCTGCCACACGGGGTGGATGCGGTCATCGATGCCTGCGATGGCGTGCGCGCCAAGGAGGCGATGGCCGTCTGGGCGCTGCGCACGGGGTGCCTGCACCTGGTGGTTGGTGCCGCAGGTGGCAAGCGGCTGGCGCATGCGGTCGATATCGATGATCTCGCCCGCTGCACCCATGATCCGCTGTTGTCGCAATTGCGGTATCGGCTGCGCAAATTCCATGGGGCCCCGCGCGAGGGCCGGGCGATCGGCCTGTCCTGCGTGTTCAGCCGCGAGGCCGTGGCGCCGCCCGACCCCTCCTGCGAAGTGACGCAGGGCGACGGCAGCCTCAATTGCCACGGCTACGGGTCGGTGGTGAGCGTGACGGCCACCTTCGGTCAGTGTGCGGCCGGCTGGGTGCTGGACCGACTGGCCCGCGCTGGCGAACGCATCCAAAACTAGGCTATACTCAAGGGCTGCGCTACATCGCACGGGCGAGAGTCCTGCGGTCGGCGCGACAGGAAGTTCCGCCTCGCGGGGCTCCCGGCGGGACGTTAGCTCAGTTGGTAGAGCAGCGGACTTTTAATCCGTTGGTCGCAGGTTCGAATCCTGCACGTCCTACCACACAGGTTCGAGAGGGACTGGTCTGAAGGCCAGTCCCTTTTTCGTTGGGGCTTCGGATTCTCAATCCAGCGTCACGGTCTCGGTGTAGCAGGGCAGGTGGCAAGGCCAGCCCAGTTCGTGATCGAGGCGCTGGCGCAGGGCGTCGGCCGCCTCGGGTTCACCATGCGTGATGAAGGTCTTGCGCGGTGCGGGGGAAAGGCTGCGGGCCCAGGCCAGGATTTCATCGGCATCGGCATGGGCCGAGAGGTGGTCCATCTGGGCCACTTCGGCGCGCACCGGGATGTCGCGTCCGAAGATGCGCAGCTGGCTGGCGCCGGCGGCCAGGGCGGCCCCCCGGGTGCCGCCGGCCTGGTAGCCGACCAGCACGATGGTGTTGCGGTGATCCGGTGCCAGGCTGGTGAGGTGATGCAGCACGCGTCCGCCCGTGGCCATGCCGCTGGCTGCGACGATCACCATCGGGCCATGCCGGGCGTTGAGCGCCCGCGAGTCGTCCGGCGTTTCGACGAAGACGGTGTCCCGCACCATGGCCTCGAGGTCTGCGGGCGCAAGGCGCAGCAGCTGGGGATGGCGCAGGTAGACCTCGGTCGCCTGGGCGGCCATGGGGCTGTTGAGATAAACCGGCAGGTGGTGGATGGCGCCGCGTTCGCGCAGCCGGTGGATCGCATGCAGCAGCACCTGCGCCCGACCCACGGCGAAGGCGGGGATCAGGGCAGCGCCGCCTCGGGCGGTGGTGCGGCGGATGATTTCGGCCAGCGCCTCCAGCGGATCGCCGGTGCCATGCCGGCGGTTGCCGTAGGTGGATTCAAGGACCAGGTAATCGGCGCCCTCCGGTGTGGCCGGGGGTTGGAGGATCAGGTCGTGCGGCCGGCCCAGGTCGCCCGAGAACAGCAGGGAGCGATGCCCGTCATCCAGGCGGACGAAGGCCGAGCCCGGCATGTGTCCCGATGGCCACAGGCGCGCGTGCAGTCCGGCCAGCGGTTCGAAGGTTTCGTTCCAGTGGATCGGCCGCAGCAGGCGCAGGGCGCGGCGGGCATCGGATTCGGTGTACAGGGGAAGGGCCGGCTGGTGGCGGCTGGTGCCGTGGCGATTGGCGAAGTCGGCCTCCTCCTCCAGCAGGTGGCCGCAGTCGGGCAGGAGGATTTCGCAGAGCTCGGCGGTGGCCTGGGTGCAATACACCGGCCCACGGAAGCCCTGGCGAGCCAGCAACGGCAGATAGCCGCTGTGGTCGATATGGGCATGGGTGAGCACGACGGCATCAATGTCCACTGCCGGGATGGGCAATGGCGCCCAGTTACGAAGCCGCAGCGCCTTGTATCCCTGGAAGAGCCCGCAGTCGACCAGCAGGCGACGGCCCTGGTGTTCGACGAGGTACTTGGACCCGGTGACGGTGTCGGTCGCGCCCAAGAATTGCAGTTGCATGGCGTCAACTGTAGTGCGGCATCGCCGGAATGGCCATGCCCGAACTCAAGGGTGGGCGCTGATCGCCTCGATCTCCGAGCCGACGGCCAGCCATCGCTCTTCTGCCTGCGCGAGTTCGGCCGAAAGCGCCTTGAGCCGCCGCCCGATGTCGGCCATGTCGGCGGCGGGCAGGCCCTGGGTCAGTCGTGCCTCGAGCGTGATGCGTTCGGCCTCGAGGCTGGCCATGCGCGCTTCGGCGTCGTGCAGGGCCTGTTTCAGCGGCTTCAGGCGGGTGGAGAGGGCCTGACGGGCTTGGGCGTCCCGCTTGCGCTGATCCCCCGCCGATCCCGGGCGGGCGGCCTGCGGGGCGCTCGGGGCGGGCGGGTCCGTCGGCTTGGGCGTCGCGGCCTGGCTTTCCGACGGCGCAGCGCCGCTCGTGCGCGCGGTGCGCGCGGTGCGGGCGGCTTCCAGCAGATATTTCTGGTAGTCGTCGAGGTCTCCGTCGAAGGGCTGGACCTGGCCCTGCGCCACCAGCCAGAACTCGTCGCACACTGCCCGCAGCAGCGCCCGGTCATGGCTCACGAGCAGGACCGTGCCCTCGAACTCATTGAGGGCCAGGGCCAGCGCTTCGCGGGTGGCCAGATCCAGGTGGTTGGTGGGTTCGTCCAGCAGCAGCAGGTTCGGGCGTTGCCAGACCATCATCGCCAGCACCAGGCGTGCGCGTTCGCCGCCACTGAAGGTGCCCACCGCCTGGGTGACCATGTCGCCGGTGAAATTGAAGCGGCCCAGGAAGTCCCGCAGTTCCTGCTCGCGGGCCTGGGGGCCGACATCGCGGGCCAGGCGTATCAGATGCATGAGGGCAGGGTCGTCGGGTTGGAGCAGGTCCAGCTCCTGCTGCGCGAAATAGCCGATGGCCAGGCCCTTGCCCTCGGTGATGGTGCCCGCCAGGGCCGGCAGCGTGCGGGCGATGGTTTTGACGAGGGTTGATTTGCCTTGTCCGTTCGCGCCCAGGATGCCGATGCGCTGGCCGGCCAGCACCGAGCGGGAGACATCCCGCACGATGGGACGCGGGCCCTGCGGGGTGGCATAGCCGAACGACGCGTCACGGAGCGCGAGCATCGGGTTGGGCAGATGGTCGGGTTCGCGAAATTCGAAGCTGAAGTCCGCCTCGGCGAGCACCGGCGCGATCGCCTCCATGCGCTCGAGGGCCTTGACACGGCTCTGGGCCTGCCGGGCCTTGGTGGCCTTGGCCTTGAAGCGGTCGATGAATTTCTGCAGGTGGGCGATGCGTTCCTGCTGCTTGGCATGGGCAGCCTGCTGCTGCGAGAGTTGCTGGGCCCGCAGCCGTTCGAAGGCGCTGTAGTGACCGCCATAGCGCGTGAGGCGCTGCTGCTCGATGTGCAGCGTGACCTGGGTCACGGCGTCGAGGAATTCACGGTCATGGCTGATCACGATCAGCGTGCCGGCGTACCGCTGGAGCCAGCCTTCGAGCCAGACGAGGGCATCCAGATCGAGGTGGTTGGTGGGCTCGTCGAGCAGCAGCAGGTCGGACGGACACATGAGCGCGCGGGCCAGCTGCAAGCGCATGCGCCAGCCCCCGGAGAAGCTGTTGACGGGTTGGTGCAGGTCGTCGGTGCGAAAGCCCAGGCCAAGGATCAAGGCCTGCGCGCGTGGCACGGCATCGTGCGCGCCGGCATCGTGCAGGTCGGCATGGGCCTGCGCCAGAGCCAACCCGGCCTGGGGATCATCGGGCTGGCGGGCGGCCTGGGCTTCGGCCTGTGCAAGGCGGGCTTGCGCTGCGGCCAGCCGGCTGTCTCCGGCAACGACGAAGTCGGTGGCTGGCTCCCCGGTCTCGGGCATGTGCTGGGCCACCTGGGCGCGCTGCCAGTGCGGCGGCAGGCTGAAGTCGCCGCCGTCCTCGTGCAAGGACCCGTCGAACAGGGCAAAGAGCGTGGACTTGCCCGCGCCGTTGCGACCGACCAGGCCCACCTTTTCGCCGGGGTTGAGGGTGACCGACACCCGATCGAGCAGCACCTTGGTGCCGCGCCGCAGGGTGACATCGCGCAGGGTGATCATGGGTGGGGCATCCGGGGGCAGGTGGCGCGGCGGGCAGAAAGGGGCGGGGCGCTGTGCAGGGCGGGAGGAGGGCGGAGGCGGTTCAGAGGCGGTTCAGAGGCAGCTCAGCGCCTCGCGCGTGACCAGCAGCACCTGATCGTCGCCCGCCGAGGTGTCCAGCCACACCACCTCCAGCCGCGGGAAGGCCGCTTCGAAGTGCGGGCGCTCGTGGCCGATCTCCAGGACCATCACCGCCGCCGCGGTCATGCAGGCTGGGGCCTGGGTGAGCAGGGTGCGGATGAAGTCCATGCCATCGGGGCCGCCCGCCAGGGCCATCTCGGGTTCGGCCCGGAATTCGGGGGGCAGGGCGGCCATGCTGCCCGCATTCACATAGGGCGGGTTGCACAGGATCAGATCGTAGGGTCCGGCGACGTTCGAGAGGCCGTCAGATTGCAGCGTGCGGATGCGATCGGCCAGGCCGTGCCGGTCAATGTTGATACGGGCCACGGCCAGTGCGTCGGAGGACAGGTCGGCGGCGTCCACCTCGATCTCGGGCCAGGCCATGGCCGCGAGGACGGCGAGGCTGCCGTTGCCCGTGCACAGGTCCAGCGTGCGACGGGTGTGCGCGCCAAGCCAGGGGTCGATCGTGCCGTCTGCCAGGAGTTCGGCGATGAAGCTGCGGGGAACGATGGCCCGTTCGTCGATGTAGAACGGCACGCCCTGAAGCCAGGCCTCGCGCGTGAGGTAGGCCGCCGGCTTGCGGGTCGTGATGCGCTCGCTGACCAGCGCCTCCACCTGCGCCCGGCGCGCCGCGTCGACGGGCTGGTCGGCCACGGTGTCCAGGTCGTCCAGCGGCAATCCCAGGCGCCACAGCACCAGCCAGGCGGCTTCGTCAAAGGCGTTGGTGGTGCCGTGGCCGAAGGCCACGCCGGCGTCCTCGAGCCGCCGCGCGCTCGACGCGATCAGGTCGGCGAGGGTCATGGTCAGGCCAGGGCCTCGAGCCGCTCGAGGGTGCCCCGGTAGATGTTTTTCAGCGGCTCGATGTCAGCCACCGCCACATGCTCGTCGATCTTGTGGATGCTCGCATTGATCGGGCCGAACTCGATCACCTGCGGGCAGATCCGCGAGATGAAGCGCCCGTCGCTGGTGCCGCCCGTGGTGGACAGCTCGGTGGCGATGCCGGTTTCGGCCTGGATGGCCGCCTGGATGGCACCCACCAGCTCGCCTGGCGGTGTGATGAACGGCAGGCCGCCCAGCGTCCAGGCAAGATGGAAGTCCAGCCCGTGGCGACGCAGGATCGCGTCGACCCGGTCTTTCAGGCCGTCGGCGGTGGACTCGGTGGAATACCGGAAGTTGAAATCGATCACGACCTCGCCCGGGATCACATTGCCCGCGCCGGTGCCGCCATGGATGTTGCTGACCTGGAAGCTGGTGGGTGGGAAAAACGCATTGCCCCGGTCCCATTCGGTGGCCGCCAGTTCGGCCAGCGCCGGCAGGGCCTGGTGAATCGGGTTGCGCGCCAGCTGCGGATAGGCGATGTGGCCCTGCACCCCCTTGACGGCGAGTTTGCCGGTCAGGCTGCCACGGCGGCCGTTCTTGATCATGTCGCCCAGGCGCTGCACCGAGGTGGGCTCGCCGACGATGCACCAGTCGAGGCGCTCGCGGCGGGCCTTGAGCTGCTCGCACACCACCACCGTGCCGTCGACGCTCGGCCCCTCTTCGTCACTCGTGATCAGGAACGCGATGGACAGCCTCGGATCGGGATGCGCCGTGAGGAATTCCTCGACCGCCACGGTGAAGGCGGCGATCGACGTCTTCATGTCGGCGGCGCCCCGGCCATACAGGCGGCCATCGCGGTGATGTGGCACGAACGGGTTGCTGGCCCATTGCTCCAGAGGCCCGGTGGGCACCACGTCGGTGTGGCCGGCGAAGACCACGGTCCGCTCGCAACGACCCGGGCGCTTGGCCCACAGGTTGGTGACCCGGAAATCAGTCGGCCCGCTTTCGATCGTCTCGCAGGCAAAGCCTCGCGGCGACAGGCGCGAGGACAGCAGCTGCTGGCAACCTGCATCGTCCGGTGTGACCGACCGGCGCGCGACCAGCTGCTCGACGAGGTAGACCGTGGGATTCATCGGGGCTTCGACGCAATGGAATCGATCGGCCTGGGGCTCAGTCGCGCAGCAGGTCGTTGAGACTGGTCTTGGCGCGGGTCTGGGCATCCACGCGCTTGACGATGATCGCTGCGTACAGGCTGTACTTGCCGCCGTCCTTGGGCAGGCTGCCGGAGATCACGACCGAGCCGGCCGGCACGCGGCCGTAGGTCACCTCGCCGGTGGCGCGGTCATAGATCGGGGTGCTCTGGCCGATGTACACGCCCATCGAGATGACGGAGTTTTCCTCGACGATCACGCCTTCGACGACCTCGGAGCGGGCGCCGATGAAGCAGTTGTCCTCGATGATGGTCGGATTGGCCTGCAGCGGTTCAAGCACGCCGCCCAGGCCCACGCCGCCGGACAGGTGCACGTTCTTGCCCACCTGCGCGCACGAACCCACGGTGGCCCAGGTGTCGACCATGGTGCCTTCGTCGACATATGCGCCGATGTTCACGTAGCTGGGCATGAGGATCGCGCCCTTGGCGATGAAGCTGCCGCGCCGGGCCACCGCTGGCGGGACCACGCGCACGCCGGTGGCGGCCATTTCCTCGGCCGACAGGTGGGCGAACTTGGTGGGCACCTTGTCATAAAACCCCAGATCGCCCGCCTTGACCACCTCGTTGTCCTTCAGGCGGAAGGACAGCAGCACCGCCTTCTTGATCCATTGGTGCACCGTCCACTGCCCGACGCCTTCACGGGTGGCCACGCGCATCGCGCCCTTGTTCAGGCCGGCGATGACGTGCTCGACCGCATCGGCCACCTCTTTGGGGGCGGATTTGGGTGACAGGCTGGCGCGGTTGTCCCAGGCGGTGTCGATGATTTGTTGGAGTTGCTGGGTCATGGAACGTGGTGTGGGAAGTGGTGTTGATCGTGGGAGTGGGGTTCTTGGCTTGCGTGACGTTCTAGTGCCGGCGAGACCGCGCGAATTGCGCGATCCGGTGGGCGGCCTCCAGGCATTCGGCGGTGTCGGCCACCAGGGCCATGCGGATGCGCCCCTGGCCCGGGTTGTGGCCGTTGGATGCCCTGGCCAGGAAGCTGCCCGGAAGCACCGTCACATTGTATTGAGCGTACAGGTCGCGGGCGAAGTCTTCGTCGCTTTCACCCACGCCGGCCCACAGGTAAAAGCCGGCATCGGGCAGGCGCACGTCAAGCACCTCGGCCAGCACGGGTGTGACCTCGGCGAACTTGCGCCGGTACAGCGCGCGGTTGTCGGCCACGTGGGCTTCATCGTCCCAGGCCGCCACGCTGGCCGCCTGCACCACCGGGCTCATCGCGCTGCCATGGTAGGTGCGGTACAGGAGGAACTGCCGGATCAGGGCGCTATCGCCCGCCACAAAACCCGAGCGCAGCCCCGGGACATTGCTGCGCTTGGACAGGCTGGTGAATGCCACCAGACGGCGGAAATCGCTGCGCCCCAGGCGCGCGGCCGCCTCAAGCCCGCCCAGGGGCGCCTCGTCGCGGAAGTAGATCTCGCTGTAGCACTCGTCAGAGGCGATGACGAAGCCGTGCCGGTCTGACAGCGCGAACAGGCGTTCCCACTCCGCCAGTGGCATCACCGCGCCTGTGGGATTGCCCGGAGAGCAGACGTACAGCAGTTGGGTGCGAGCCCAGGTCGATTCGGGCACCTGGTCCCAATCGACGGCGAAGTTGCGCCCTGGGTCGCTGGGTGCATAGAACGGCGTGGCACCCGCCAACAGGGCGGCGCCCTCGTAGATCTGGTAGAACGGATTGGGGCAGACGACCACCGCCTCCGCCGCCGGATCGATGACGGTCTGCGCCAGGGCGAACAGCGCCTCGCGTGAACCATTGACCGGCAGCAGTTGTGTGGCGGCATCGAGGGACAGCCCGTAGCGCCGCTGCACCCAGGTGGCGCAGGCCTCGCGCAGGCGCGGCTCGCCGGCGGTGGCCGGGTACGCCGACAGGCCTTTCAAGGCGCCCGCCAAGGCCTGCTCGATGAACGGCGGGGTGGGGTGGCGCGGTTCGCCGATACCCAGGCTGATCGGGCGGTGGGCCGCGCTGGGCGTGACCCCCGCGAACAGCGCCCGCAGGCGCTCGAAGGGGTAGGGCTGCAATGTCTGCAGGTGCGGGTTCATCCCCGGATTATCCGTGGGCAGCCCTCGGGTAGTACGGAAGTGGTGGCGCGGGGGCGGCGGGTTATCATTCCCGCCCTGCTGCGAGTCAGGCCGGTGAGTCACATCTCCGGGACATTTTTCCTTCCAGGGCCAGGTCCGTGCGCCTCACATCGATCAAGCTTTCCGGGTTCAAGTCCTTCGCCGAACCCACCAATTTCATGCTGCCCGGCCAGATGGTCGGCGTGGTCGGTCCCAACGGCTGCGGCAAGTCCAACATCATGGACGCGGTGCGCTGGGTGCTGGGCGAGTCGCGGGCCTCCGAGCTGCGGGGCGAGTCCATGCAGGACGTGATCTTCAACGGCACCACCAGCCGCAAGCCGTCCTCGCGCGCATCGGTCGAACTGGTGTTCGACAACGCCGACCACCGCGCCGGCGGGCAGTGGTCGCAGTTCGCCGAAGTGGCCGTCAAGCGCGTGCTCACGCGCGACGGCACCAGCAGCTACTACATCAACAACCAGCCGGTGCGCAGGCGCGATGTGCAGGACGTGTTCCTCGGCACCGGCCTGGGCCCGCGGGCCTACGCCATCATCGGCCAGGGCACCATCAGCCGGATCATCGAGTCCAAGCCCGAGGAGCTGCGCCTGTTCCTGGAGGAGGCCGCCGGCGTTTCCAAATACAAGGAACGTCGC
>Ga0315900_10007614_pt1 | contig 14149 bp, 15 predicted proteins | sample LakEriMetagenome_FD_203521 | JGI IMG/M metagenome (GOLD analysis project Ga0315900, IMG submission 203521) | Freshwater fungal communities from buoy surface, Lake Erie, Ohio, United States - Buoy 12 MA114 | ecosystem: Environmental > Aquatic > Freshwater > Lake > Lake biofilm | place: USA: Lake...
ATTGATCGGTACACCATCACGCAACACCAACACATGGTTTGAATTGGTGCCGCGCATGAAGCCGGATGATTGCTGACCAAGCCCGCCATTCTGCACAATCCGAAAACCCGGCACGCTCACCAGCGCATCAGCCAGCGTCACATAGCCGCGTTCTTCGATGATCTGTCGGTCAATCACCGTGGTTGCTGCCGGCAGGCGTTCCTGCGGCGTGGGTATCCTTGTTGCTGTCACAACGGTTTCAGGGATGCTTGCCGTTTGCGCCCAGGCATGGGCGAAGGGGGCAAGCGCCAATAACACGAGAATCCGGTGTTTCATCCGGCATTCCTCCGAGCATAGGTATCAACGCACCCCAAAGCCTTGCGGCCCTGGGGCATTTCCTACGCTGTTCGCAGACGGAGATGCGCGGGCGTGCCCGCACAGCTTTGGTCCGTTGCACCGGTGCACCCCGCCCGATACGCGCGAGACAACTATGCACCGGCCGGTCTCCTGGCTCGCGACTTGGAGATTTCTCTCCATCTGCCCGCCTTCTCGCATGTGGATGCAATGGCCAATGGGCAGATCTAGTCGCCTACAGTTGCGGGGGCAGCTGCGGATTGGCGGTGGGTATCACCGTGTCACGCATTCCCGTTTCAGCCCTTTCGGGCCACCGAAGCATGAATGAAAGGGTATTCAGGCTTTGCTGAAATGTCCAGCAAAATGGACATTAAGAACGAACTCCGTTCGCGTTCGCTCACGGCAACCGCTCTAAACCTTTGTTTGGTCGTATTTTCCGAGCCGCCAAATAATTCTACTTGGCTTGAAAATACTCTAGAAAACGTAACCCAGCGCCTCAACGCCAAACCAGACAATGGCGACCAACACCGCGGTCGCGAAGATATTGGCGAGTATCGTTGTAAGGATACCAATCCCCACCACCTTGCTATCATTCTCCACCACACCAAGCGACATGATGATGGTGCCGAAGGCGGGTGGGCCATTGGTCCCAGGCCCGGGCAGGATCAGCATAAGCGCGGCATAGGCCGTGAGCCACCCTACCACCTTATCCGCGGTGTTGTTGGTGAAGGGGCCAGGGCGCGGCCTGACATAGCGTTCCACCCGCGCAAGTAATTTTGAGGAGCCGCTCGAAAGCCGCATCACATCAGTACGCTTCAGGCTTTGCCGCGCGATGAAGCCGGGCAGCTTCGGCTGGCGAAAGCCAAGCCCCATTTGCACACCCAGAATCAGCATGGGTGTGCCGAAGATGGAAGCCATGCCCGGCAAAAGCCCTGGCAGGCAAAGCAGCAGGATCAGCAAGCCAAAGGCGCGGTCGCCGAAAGCCTCGGCCATTTCGCCAAGGGTGATGCGCTCACCGGGGCAACGCTCCACCACCTCCGCAATCAGGCGGGAGATGGGGGCGTTCTGATGGTTCCCGGCAATCGGGGGCAGGGCGTCGTCCATGGCGGGCTGAAGGCGTCCTGGGCTTGGGTTTACCGGAGACAGTTACATAACGTTCTGCCGGCCGGGATCAACTTACCTTTGGTTAAACTTACCGCAAACCGGGCACCGCCTAGTCGGAGGCCCCCGGAAAGCAGAGGATCACCGCCCCTGGAAGGCGGGTTTTCGCTTTTCCATGAAGGCCTTGCGGCCTTCCTTATAGTCGGCGCTGTCGAAACAGGCGTTCAAATCAGCCTGGATTGCTGCCATGTCGCGTTCCGCCCGGTCCTGCAAAACCGCCTGCACCGTGCGCTTATTGGCGAAAAGCGAGAGCGGGGCGTTCTGCGCGAGTGTGGCGGTCAGCTTGGCCACTTCGCCTGCCAGCGCATCCGCCGGCACCAGCTTGTTGATCAGGCCAACCCTTTCGGCTTCCCGCCCGTCAAAACGTTCGCCGGTCATCAGGATCATATTGGCATGGGCGGGGCCAACCAAGCTGACCAGATGCTTCACCATGTCAAAGCCATAGGCAATGCCAAGCTTGGCTGCCGGAATGCCGAATTGGCTGCCCTCAGCCGCGATGCGAATATCGCAGGACATGGCAATGCCAAGCCCGCCGCCCATGCAAAAACCACGGATTTCGGCGATCACAGGCTTCGGATAAGTGGCAAGCTTCAAGCGTCCAACCGCTGTCTGCCGACCATATTCCTTTTGCGCATCGGCGTCCGAACGGATTTTATCAAACTGGCTGATATCAGCGCCTGAGACGAATGCCTTGTCGCCCGCGCCAGTCAGCACCACGCAGCGGACTGACGCGTCCTTTTCAAACACATCCAAAGCCTGGCCCATGCCATCCCACATCGCAACCGACATGGCATTGCGCTTTTCTGGCTGGTTGAAGGTAATGCGCCCAACGCCATCCTTGATGTCGGCAAGTATCTTGCCTTCCGCGAATTCCATCTGATCTAACCCTCGCTGATCACGCCAAGCGCGCGCAATTGTTCAATCTCTGCCGCGCCATAGCCGGCCTGTTGCAGGATTTCGGCAGAATGTTCGCCAAGCCGCGGCGGGATGCGCCGCACGCTGCTTTCAATCCCCTGCATATTGATCGCAGTACCAACGATATGCGTGAGCCCACGCTTTGGCGTCGTCATGGGCAGTGCCATGGCCAGATGCTTCACCTGCGGGTCTTCAAACACCTGATCCACGCGGTTGATCGGCCCACAGGGAATGCCGGTGCGTTCCAGTAGATCAATCCAATACTCACTCGGCTTCGTACTGGTCACTTCGCCAATGGTTTTATTGAGCCGCGCGCGATCATTGCTACGGCCCTTTAGCGTCTTCCATTCCTCGACTTCCAGCCAATCCTTGCGGCCCAAGGCTTCGGCGAATTGTGCCCACATCTTGGGGGAAGATGCGGCGATATTGATGGGCTTATCGGCGGTTGGGAAAACCCCCATCGGGATATTCACTGGGTGGTCATTGCCGGCCTGGCCTGGAATCTCGCCATCCATCAGCCAGCGCGCCGCTTGCAAATCCAGCATGAAGACCATGGCTTCAAGCAGGCTGGTATGCACATAGCGGCCCTTGCCAGTTTTCTCCCGCTGGAACAGCGCCATCATCACCGCAAGCGCGAGCAGATTCCCCGCTGTCAAATCCACAAAGGGAATACCCGCGCGCATCGGCCCGCGGCCGGGTTCGCCGGTGATGGTCATCATGCCGCCCATGCCCTGGGCGATCTGGTCAACGCCAGCACGTTCCCCATACGGTCCGGTCTGACCAAAGCCGGATATCGAGGCATAGATCAGCCGCGGATTGATCCCCTTCAGATCATCATAGGCAATGCCAAGCCGGTGCTTCACCTTCACGCGCATATTCTCAACCAACACATCTGCATTGGCGGCCAGCTTCATCAGTGCCGCCTTGCCTTCAGGTGATTTGAGATTGAGTGCAATAGACCGCTTGTTGCGATGCAAATTCTGGAAATCATAGCCATCACGGTCGCCGCCAAAGCCATCGCCATTGGCAGGCGGTTCCACCCGGATCACCTCGGCACCCCAATCGGCCAAATGGCGCACGCAGGTGGGGCCAGCACGGGCCAAAGTCAGGTCCAGCACGCGCACCCCGGCCAGCGGCAGGGCGGCTTCGGCGGCCAGTTTGGTGTCTATTGGGCTATCGGGCATGTCATCCTCCGTTCCGGCAAGACTAGGTCCGCCAGTGAGGTAGGGCTAGAGGGGGCATCTGCGCCCCTTCACGGCCGGTCTAGCCCCGACAGGCCGCGCCCGGTAGCATATGGCTAAAGGAGAACGCCATGACACCGCAAAGCCTTGAAGCGCTCGCCGCCGAGGTGCCCGATGGGGCGAGCCTTGCCTTGCCGCCGGATAACTCCCTGCCCTCCGTCGCACTCGCCAAGGCGCTGATCCGGCGCGGGGTGCGCAACCTCAATCTGATTGGCGTGCCGGTTTCAGGCTTTGCTACCGATATCCTGATTGGTGCGGGTTGTGTCGCGAGTGTGCAAACCAGCGCGGTATCCCTTGGTGAGGCCGGCTTCGCGCCGCGCTTCAGCGCTGCCTTGCGCGCGGGCAGCATCAAGGTGATTGACGCCACCTGCCCCGCCATTCACACCATGCTGCAAGCGGCCGAAAAAGGCGTGCCCTTCATGCCGCTGCGCGGGCTGATCGGCAGCGATATCTTGGCCAATCGGCCGGATTGGAAAGTGGCACCCAACCCCTTCGCGACGGTAGGCGAAGACCCGATCGTGCTGCTGCCCGCACTCAGCCCGGATTTCGTTTTCTTCCACGCATTGATGGCGGATGAGGAAGGCAATGTCTGGGTCGGGCGGCGGCGTGAATGCGCGACCATTGCGCATGCCTCCAAGCGCGCCCTGGTCACCGTGGAACGCGTGGTGCCGGGCAATTTCCTGGAGGATGAACGCCTGGCTTCCGGGGCCATCAACGCGACCTATATCGGCGGCATCGCCATTGCTGAACGCGGCGCGCATCCGGTCGCACTTCTTCATGAATATGGCTTTGATGGCGCCTATGTAAGCGAATATGCGCGCATGGCCCGCAGCGAAGAAGGCTTCGCCGCCTGGTGCGCGCGTGAGGTGTTTGAACAGAAAGCGCAGGCAGCGGAATGAGCGAGATCAAGCTTGAAGAACGCATCGCCGTTGCCCTGGCGAAGCTGATCCTGGACCCGAGCGCGCCGCCCGCGCGCCACATTGCCGTTGGTGCCGCATCACCCATGCCGGCAGCCGCCTGTTGGCTAGTCAAGAAGCAAGGCAATCCCGTGCGGCTTTCCCTGCTGCATAAGCGCAGCGGCAATCCGTTTACGGAAGGCACGCGCGAATTGTTTGACCTGACCGGCCAGGGGCGGATTGATCTGTTCTTCCTGGGCGGTGGGCAGATTGATGGTAGCGCCAACCTGAACCTTGTTGGTACCGGCGAATGGCCTGGCATGGGCGTGCGCTTTCCGGGCAGCTTCGGTTCCGCCTTCATGTATTTCATGACGCCGCGCACCATCCTGTTCCGGGAAGAACACACGCCGCGCGTTTTTGTGGAGAAGGTGGACAATATCTCCGCCCCCGGCGTTTCCCCGCCCGGCGTGTTTCGCCGCGGTACGGCGCAGGCGCTGGTGACGGGGCGTTGCGTGTTCCGCTTCCACCCTGATCGCGCGCGGTTTTCGCTGGAAAGTGTGCATCCAGGTGAGACGGTGGAAAGCGTGCGCGATGCAACGGGCTTTGCTTTTGACGTGGTGGGCGATGTGCCCTTCACGCCAGACCCGACGCCGGAAGAACTCGCGCTGCTGCGCGGGCCGATCTGTGATGAAATGATGGAAACCTACCCGGAATTCTGCGCCCGGGTCTTTGGCAGGAAACAAGCGGCATGAATGACGCAAGCATTGCAACCAAGGGTCTCGCCCGTTCCGCTGGCGCATTGGCCGGGCTGCGCGTGGTGGACCTGACGCGCGTATTGGGTGGGCCTTATTGCACCATGGTACTGTCCGATCATGGCGCCGAGGTGATCAAGCTGGAACCGCCGCAAGGTGATGAAGTGCGCGATTGGGGTCCCCCCTTCGATAGCGCGGGCGATGCTTCCTATTTCGTTGGCGTGAACCGCAACAAGCGCAGTGTCGGGCTTGATCTATCCAAGCCCGCTGGCAAGGAAGTGCTGCTGCGCCTGTTGGAAGGTGCCGATGTGCTGGTGGAAAACTTCAAGCCAGGCTCCATGGAAAAATGGGGGCTTGGGTATGAGGCGGTGCTGTCAAAACGCTTTCCGCGCCTGATCCATTGCCGTGTTTCCGGCTTTGGCGGTGAAGGCCCGCTGGGCGGCTTCCCTGGTTATGATGCGGTGTTGCAGGCGATGGTTGGCCTGATGTCCATCAATGGTACGGAGACTTCCGGGCCGACGCGCCTTGGCACGCCGATTGTGGATATTGCGACGGGGTTGTTTTCCACCATCGCCATCCTGATGGCGCTGCATGAGCGCGAAAAATCCGGCAAGGGACAATATTGCGACATGACGCTGCATGATTGCGGCATGGCGCTGCTGCATCCCCATGCGGCGAATTACTTCCTGTCCGACAAGCGCCCCAAGGCGACAGGCAATCCGCACCCCAATCTGGTGCCCTATTCCAAATTCAAGACGAAAACCTGCGAGATTTTCATCGCCGCCGGCAATGACCCGGCCTTTCGGAAGTTTTGCGAATTCCTCGGCATTCCCGATGTGGCGAAGGATGAACGCTTTGCCACCAATGGCGCGCGCGTGATCAATCGCGATGCGCTGACAGAGATTCTGGAAAAGCGTTTTTCCACCGAAGATGGGCATGACCTCACGCGGCGTATGCTCTCCGTTGGCCTGCCCGCCGGCCCGGTGCTGCATGTGGATGAAGCCATGGCAGCAGACCATACCGCCTTCCGCGGCATGGTCGCCGATATCGGCGATTATCGTGCGCTGAATACGCCCATCAAGCTGTCACGCACGCCAGGTGGCGCGCGCACGCGCCCGCCGCGGTTCAACCAGCATGGGCGGGAAGTGCTGCTGGCGCGTGGCTTTAGCGAGGCCGAGATTGCGGCGCTCGAAGCCGATGGCGTGATTGTGGGCGCGCGGCGGAAAGCCTGATACCCCTTAGGCAGCGGCTGCGATTGTCGGCCCCTGCCCTGCCACCGTGGTCCGCACCATATGGCGCCGTTCTGATGTGCTGGCGAAAGGTGTCGCGCGGTGCAGCACGGCGCGGTTATCCCAGATCAGCAGATCGTGGGGCGACCAGCGATGGCTATAGATGAAGCGCTCTTCAGTGGCATGCGTCATTAGGCTTTCGATAAGTTTGCGGCTTTCCTCTTCCCCCACGCCCTCAATGCTGCGCGCATGGGCACCCAGATACAGCGCGGGGCCATAGGGGTTTTCTTCCAGCACCACGGCTTGGCGCATCGGCGGGTGCTGCGTGCGTTCCGCATCGCTCACCAGCGCAGGATCAACGCGGGCGCGAGACCAGCCGAAATCATGCCAGGCGATCAAGCGCTTCAGGCGTTGCTGTTCCGCTGCATCCAGCGCAGCAAAGGCGCCGCGCATGAAGGCGAATTCCGTATTGCCGCCCGCACTCGGAATCTGCCGCGCTGACAGGAGCGATGCCCGCGCCGGGACAGGCTTGAAGGAGGAATCATGATGCCACAGCCGATTGGCCTTGTTGTTCAGCACCTGCTTGTCGCTTGGCGCCACAATCTCTCCAGCGGGGCCCATATTGGTCAGCACAATCACTGCGCTGCCCGCGCCCAAGGCGCCAGCGCGCGTCATTTCCAGGGCGCCGAAACCCTCGCTAAAGGCGATCTGCGCCGCATCATCCAAATGCTGACCGGGCAGCACCAACACCGCGTAACGGTCCAGCGCATCGCGGAGCGCTGCCATGACCGGCGCAGCAACCGGTTTTACCGCATCAACGCCTTCAATGCGCGCGGCAAAAAGCGGGTGCAGGGGCGTGATGTTCAGCATGGCCCATCCCTCCGGCAGGAAGGCTAGGCCAAAGGCGCGGGCTTAGAAAAGCCCCTCGATCCGCCCTTCCCCATCCAGGCCAATCGTCTCCGCCGCCGGGCGGCGCGGCAGGCCGGGCATGGTCATGATGTCCCCGCATACCGCGACGATGAAGCCAGCACCGGCGGAAAGCCGCACTTCGCGCACCGGCAGCACATGATCCACCGGCGCGCCAAGCTTGGTTGGGTCCGCGCTGAAGGAATATTGCGTCTTGGCGATGCAAACCGGCAGATGGCCAAAGCCGAGTTCCTCAAACCGCGCGAGGCGCTTCGCGACATCGGCCGGCAGAGCAATATCGCGCGCGCGATAGATTTGCTGTGCAATGGTGCGGATCTTATCGGCCAAGGGCATGGCATCGGGATAAAGCGGCGCGAAGCGGGCGGATTTCGCGGCAATCCGCGTCTGTACGGCGCGCGCCAGTTCCGCCGCCCCCTTCGCGCCATCGCCCCAATGGGTGCAGAGGATCGCCTCTGTCCCCGCCGCCTGAATGGCCGCTTGCACGGCAGCGATTTCCGCATCGGTGTCGGAGGTGAAGCGATTGAGCGCCACCACCACAGGCAGGCCGAACTTGCCCATATTCTCGACATGGCGGGCAAGGTTCGAAATGCCGCGCGTCACCGCCGCAACATCTTCCCGCCCCAGATCAGCCTTGGCAACGCCGCCATGCATCTTGAGCGCGCGCACGGTAGCCACCACCACACAAACGGAAGGGTTCAAGCCAGCGAGGCGGCATTTGATATCAAGGAATTTCTCGGCGCCCAGATCAGCGCCAAAGCCCGCTTCCGTCACCACAACATCAGCGAGTTTCAGCCCAAGCCTGGTTGCCATGACGCTGTTGCAGCCATGGGCGATATTGGCGAAGGGACCGCCATGCACCAGCGCGGGGGAGCCTTCAATCGTCTGCACCAGATTGGGCGCGAAAGCATCACGCAAAAGCGCCGCCATGGCACCATCGGCCTTCAAATCGGCCGCAGTAATCTGCCGCCCATCGCGCGTCTGCCCCACCACCATGCGCCCCAGGCGTTGCTGCAAATCCGGCAAATCCCGCGCGAGGCAGAACACGGCCATGACTTCGGAAGCAACGGTGATGTCAAACCCATCTTCCCGCGGAAAACCATTGGCAACACCACCCAATGACGAATTGATGCCGCGCAGTGCGCGATCATTCATGTCAATCGCGCGGCGCCAGGAAATGCGGCGCGCATCCAGGCCAAGTTCATTGCCCCAATAGATGTGATTATCCAGCATCGCCGCCAGCAGATTATTGGCGCTGGTAATGGCGTGGAAATCGCCAGTGAAATGCAGGTTGATGTCTTCCATCGGCAGCACCTGCGCATAACCACCACCGGTCGCCCCACCCTTCACGCCAAAGCAGGGGCCGAGTGAGGGTTCGCGCAGGCAAATCATGGTGCGCGTACCAAGCGCATTCAGCGCATCGCCAAGCCCAACCGTGGTGGTGGTTTTGCCCTCACCGGCTGGCGTCGGGTTGATGCCGGTCACCAGCACCAGCGCGCCATCGGGGCGGTCCGCCTGGGCGCGGATGAAATCCAGCCCGATCTTGGCCTTGTATTTGCCGTAAGGTTCCAGCGCATCTGCCGGAATGCCGGCACGTGCGGCGATCTCCGCAATCGGCTTCAGCGTCGCGGCGCGCGCGATATCAAGATCAGTGGCCATCCCTGCCCCCCTTGGCGAATGATGTTGCAACGCCATGGCAACGCCGGGCTGTCAAGGGCCGGTTGGAGAAAGCCTAAGCTGCCGCAGGCAAAGCCTCAGCAAGGGTTTCACGGAAAATTGCCAAGACGCGCTGCATGTCTTCCGGCGTCAGCGCGCCAATAGCGCCAATACGGATGGTCGGTTCCGGCGTTGTCCAGAAATTGCAAATCAGCACGCCGCGCGCCTTCAGCGCTTCCACAAAGCGGGCGAAGTCAAAACGCGGATCGGATGGCTGATGCACCGTGACGATGATCGGCCCCTGTTCTGCCTTGCTCACATAAGGCTTGATGCCCATGGCAAGGAAACCATCATACAGCGTATCGGCATTGGCGCGGTAGCGCGCATGGCGCGCCTGCTGCCCACCTTCCGCATCAAACAGATCAAGCGCCACATCAAAGGCGGCCAAAACCTGCACCGGCGGCGTGAAGCGGATCGAACCAAAGCCCGAGCGTTCCGAATGCGCCAGCACATCCGCAAGATCCATGCACCAGGAACCTGCCTGCCCGGATCCGGCCCTGATCGCGTCAATACGCGCCACGGCAAAAGCAATCCCCGGCATGCCTTCCAGACATTTCCCGGATGTGAACATCAGCGCGTCACATTCGGGATGCTCGGCCAAATTGAAAGGCAGCGCGCCAAAAGCGGAAACCGCATCAACCAACATCCGCCGCCCGGCCTGACGCACCGCGCGGCCAATGCCCGGCACGTCATTCACAATGCCACTGCCGGTTTCGCTGTAGACCAGCGCCACATGACCAATGGCGGGATCAGCCGCCAGCACGGGGGCGATATCCTCGGCCCGCGCGCCGCGCGTATTGGGCAGGTCAAGCGTCACCACCTGGCGCCCCGCTTCGCGCGCCAGCCGCGCCATGCGATCAGCATAGGCGCCATTCATGGGGATCAAAATCTTCGCTCCCACCGGCACCAGGCTTCGCATTGCCGCTTCCATAACGAAATGGCCGGAACCTTGCAGCGGCAGCGTCACATGCTCATCTGCGATGCCGCCCGCGATATCACGCACGCGTTCGCGGATACGCACATAGGTCGGGCGGAAGCCGTGATCCCAAGGCGCGATATCCTGGGCCATGGCGGCGCGGGTTTCGGGGCGGGTCTGCACGGGACCGGGAATGAGCAGCATCATGCACCAAGCCATGCCAGACCCATCAGGCGATGAAAACCCCCGCAATTTCGCGCCGCAGCTTTTCGCGGATGGCGGCGGCGAAGCTCTCATAATCCGGGCAATGCAAAACGAAGGCGCCGGGGCCGCCAATCACCTCAGCGGCGTAATGCGCCATCAGGTCAGGTTCTTCGTTCAGCACGGCCAACGCATTGATGGTGATGCCGGCCTGAACACCAATATCGCGGATCGGCCCTGGTGGGCGGCCCTGATTATGCGCGCCATCGCCCGAGACATCCAAAACCATCCGCCGCGCCAGTTGTGGGCCTGAGGCGAAAAGGGCCAGCGCCGCCGCCATCCCCTCCCCCAAGGCTGTGGCGCCGGGCGGCACCAGACGGGGCAATGCGTCAATGGCCTCGGCCATCGCCGCCACATCGGCGGGGGTGCTCAAAACCCGCCAGGGAATGGCGATTTCCTGCGCCCCCAGGCCGGACCAGAACAGCATGGCAATCGCCGTTGCCCCTGCCGGGCCGGAAAGCAGCGCCTGCCCAATCTCCGCATCCCGAAAGGCGGCAGCGTAGCCGCCAATCATCAAATCAAACTCCGCCCGATCCACGGAAGATGAGGCATCAATGGCCAGCACCAGGGCAAGATCAACGCGTTGCATAGGCCCAGAATGGCACAGGCGCGGCCGTGCTTCACCCCATCAAACTTGCGTTGGGTCAAGCAAACGGATGGGGATTTTCGTTATGTTGCCATCTCAAGACAGGAGGAAGCCATGCAGGAACGCAGCATGGGTGAAATGGTCCGCGACCAGCACCCCCTGACCATGGGGCCGGATGCGACCGTGCAGGAAGCCTGCGCTGCCATGCATCGTCGGCGCGTCGGCGCCGTGCTGGTGACAGACCCGGAAGGCCGCCTGCTTGGCATTTTCACCGGCCGCGATGCGGTGCATTTCCTCTCCCACGGGAAGGACAGCGCCGAAATCCGCCTGGTGGAGGCCATGACACGCCACCCGATCTGCCTGCCGCCCGATGGCAATGCCATGGATGCGCTGCATATGATGGCCGATGGCGGCTTTCGCCATTTGCCGGTGGTGCGCGATGGCAAGGTGGTGGGCATCGTCTCCCGCTATGATTTCCGGGCCAGGGAATATGGGCAGCTTGATAAGGAAACCGGCTTTTTCGAATGCCTGAGGTAGGTTTTTTGCGCGGCTTTGCGGCGCAACTTGGTGCGCCGTTATTTGGCTTGCGCTAAGAACAGTTCATGCAACCCGTCACACTTGCAACCGAAAGGCTGATCCTGCGTCCCTGGCGGGATGAGGATCTGGCGCCGCTTTTTGCCATTAATGGTGACCCGGAAAGCATGCGCTATTTCGCCGCCACCATGACGCGGGCGGAAAGCGATGCCTGGGCGGCACGGATGCGCGCGCATTTCGCCGAACATGGCTGGGGTTTTTGGGTGGTGGCGGAAGCCGCGACAGGGGATTTTGTGGGCGTTGTTGGCCTTCTGACCATTCCCTGGCAGGCAGCCTTTACCCCGGCCGTGGAAATCGGCTGGCGCATTTGCAAGCAGTTTCGCCGCCAGGGCTATGCGGAAGAAGCCGCGCGCGCAGCGCTGGAATTTGGCTTTGGCACGCTTGGGCTTGCGTCCATCGTCGCCTTCACGGTGCCGGGCAATGCCCCTTCCTGGAAGCTGATGGCAAAACTTGGCATGCACCAGGCAGGCGAATTCGACCATCCGCGCCTGCCGGAAGGGCATCATTACCGCCGGCATTTGCTTTATCGTTTGGACCAAGCTGGCTGGCGTGACGGCGCGCGCTTGGGGTGATAGAGGGCCTCTCGCCCCCGCACTGTTCCAAGGATTATCGCCATGCTCGTCTCTCGCCAGGAATTTCGCGATGCCATGGCGCGGCTGGGGGCGGCGGTGAATATCATCACCACAGATGGCGCCGCGGGGCAGTGCGGCATTACCGCAACCGCCGTTTGTTCCGTGACCGATGATCCGCCGACGCTGCTTGTCTGCCTCAACCGCACCAGCCCGCGCAGTGCGATATTTCTGAAAAATGGCGTGCTGTGTGTGAATACGCTCTCGGCCGGCCAGCAGGGCATTTCCAATGCCTTTTCCGCCCCAAGCGACAAGGCCGATATGGCGAGCCGCTTTGCCGCCGGAAGCTGGGGCCGGCTGGCAAGCGGCGCCCCGGTGCTGGAAGGTGCCGCAGCCAGCTTCGATTGCCGCATTACGGAGGTAATGGAACAGGGCACGCATAGCGTGGTCTTTGCGCAGGTTGAAGCGGTGCGCTTCACCGATATGGCGGCCGGCTGCCTGATGTATTACGCACGTTCCTATCACGGCCTGCCGGTGGCAATGGCTTGAAAACCCTTTACACAACGAAGGCCACCGCCTAACCCCCGGCGCAAATGCCCTTCTTCGAAATCCTGCCACCTTCGGTGCTGTTCTTCGCGCTTGGCTTCGCGGCCGCGGCGCTGCGTTCCGATCTTTCCGTGCCGGATGCGCTGGCCAAGACGCTTTCGCTTTATCTGATGATGGCCATTGGCCTGAAGGGCGGCATTGCCATTGCGCAGCCTGGCGCCTCGGCGGGGTTGATCCCGGCCTTGGTGGTGGGCATCGCGCTTTCGGCGCTGATGCCGCTGCCAGCCTATGGGCTGCTTCGCGCCGCCACACCGCTTGATAAGGCAACAGCGGCGGCGGTCTCGGCGCATTATGGGTCGGTCAGTGTGGTGACTTTCGCCGCGGCGGTCGGGCAATTGAACGCGACCAATACGCCTTATGAGGGCTTCATGCCGGCCGTGCTGGCGGCGATGGAAACGCCGGCGATTTTGACTGCGCTGCTGATCGCGCGGCGCGGGGGCGCGGCGACTTCCGGCGGAGCCCGCGAAATGGCGCGGGAAGTATTTTTGAATGGGTCGGTCGTGCTGCTGCTCGGCGCCTTTCTGATTGGCTGGCTGGGTGGCGCGGCGGCGGAGCGCCAGCTTGCGCCCTTCATCACCGCGCTTTTTCCGGGCGCACTATGCCTGTTTTTGTTGGAAATGGGCATCACCGCGGCGCGGCGGTTGCGTGATCGGGGCCGGGGCTTGGATGCGCGGTTGATTGGCTTTGCCATCTTGATGCCGCTGCTGGGCGGCGCGGCGGGGCTTGCGGGCGGCGCGCTGATTGGGCTTTCCACGGGCGGTGTAGGGCTGATGGCGGTGCTCGGCGCCTCGGCTTCCTATATCGCGGTGCCGGCGGCGATGCGGCTTGCACTGCCTTCCGCCGATGCCGGGATTTACGTGACCCTTTCCTTGGCGATCACCTTCCCCTTCAATGTGCTGGCTGGCATCCCGCTTTGGCTTTGGGCGGCGCGGCTGGCCACACAATAAGCAAGGGGAGACGGGAAGATGCACGCGCGCAAGAAAATCGAAATCATCGTGGAAGCCGTGCGGGCGGAAGCGGTAACGCTGCTGCTGGACCGTATGGGGGCCACGGGCTGGACGATTCTGCCGGTGCTGGCCGGGCGCGGCCATCAGGGCATTCGCCGCGCTGGGGATCCGGGAGGGGTGGATGATAATGTGCTGGTGCTGTGCATTACCTCGGCCGAAGTCGCTTCGCGTGTGCTGGCAGCCGAGGGTGAATTGCTCGGTGCCCGGCCGGCGATTGTGACGCTATCGGATTGCCAGGTGCTGCGGGCGGATCACTTCTAGATAACAAGCGTTACGGTTTTGGTTGACCGCAAGCGCGGCAAAGGCCTACCAACCGGCCATGGAAAAGGCCTTTGGCGCATCTTCCGGCAGGTTCGGGTTGAAGCGGCGGCGCAGATTTTGGCTTTTTGTGCTGCTGGTCGCTTTGCCAAGCTGGGCCATCGCCGCACCCGATAGCCCCGCCA
>Ga0315900_10007615_pt1 | contig 14149 bp, 15 predicted proteins | sample LakEriMetagenome_FD_203521 | JGI IMG/M metagenome (GOLD analysis project Ga0315900, IMG submission 203521) | Freshwater fungal communities from buoy surface, Lake Erie, Ohio, United States - Buoy 12 MA114 | ecosystem: Environmental > Aquatic > Freshwater > Lake > Lake biofilm | place: USA: Lake...
ATGTTGTGACTTACTAGAACCACCAACGGCAGCATTAAGGGCAGGACCGCGATAACCAGAGTTAATACGAACAGGCTTCCCAAAATGTTTACGAACAGGTTCAAGAATTTTGTCACAGACATTTTTGAGGTTTTGTGCATGTTGAGCATTTGGTGTATTGTCAATTCGCTTTCTTGTTGCTGTTTCTGACTTGGTGAACTCTTTAAGATTAAAGTGTTCAGACAATTTCATTTCTGGAGAAACAGAAGCAATTGCTGCTGGTTTTGATGCAGCAACTAACTGAGCTGGTGGTGGAACAACAATTCCATTCGATGCTGTTGGAGTCACAACTTTTGGTGTTGCGCCAGCAGGTGCACTTAATTGCGCATAGTACGTTTTCGTCTTATTCTTGCGATCTTCCAAGCCGTGAGTACCACCATTAATTTTCTTAGTAAGGGATAATATCGCAGCATCAGTCACTCCTTGATCGCAAATATTCCAAAGTTTGTTTCGTTCGAAGAAAAACATTGCTGATTCGAATGCCAATTCAGTGGCAACGAGATCAGGATTTGTCATTACATCTGGACGATTGCAGAATTTTGCAAACGCCTGGTAATTATCTTTACCTGTTAATTGAAGAGCACCACGACCACGATACTTCCAACCATCACCAGATGATTCTGGACCATTGCCCATGCGATTAGCATAGACTCTATTAGCAATGGCTTCTGGCTTTCTCTCATACTTTGCAGCAGTGGCAGCATCTGGGAAGTATTTCTTGAATATACTCATCAAGCCCTTTGCGCCATAACTCAAGTTCTCTGAGAATGCCTTGAATCCGCCAGTTTCATGAGCAGTTTGTCCAAAGAAGTGTGCTGCTCTTGCTGGTGATAGTTTATAGAATGCAGCAGCTGCTCGTAGAGTTCCTGGACCCCACGAACCATCTGCTGTAACTCCGATCTTTTGTTGAAGTGCTTTCAAACTCATGACTTAACCTCAAGCGATATGATCTTCGACTTCTTCAACCATTTCCTTTACAGGTGTTGGAAGCAAATCTTCTGGTCGAACTTCTTCAACTTTTGGTGCTTCTGGTGTTGGTGGAGCATTATCTTTTTCGCTCTTACCCAACATGATACCTGATAGAATACCTGTTAAGAATGTTGCGATTGGTGTAATCAACTCAAAAAACTTTGCGTCATTTGGTGATTGTTGCATTGGCTGGGTGACAAAGATAAGTGAGTAGAGAACTACAAACACAATTCCTGTCAATGTAAATGCCAATGATAGACCGACCGTAAATTTCAATCGAGCCATCAATTCAGTTTCAGTATAACGTGGACCCTTAAACATAATTATTCTCCTATTTCTTCACTAGTTGTTTCAGTCGTTTCACTATTGCAAGGTTGTTGTTCTTCAATCACAACAGTTTCTTGTTGTAAGCCATTTAATTTATCGTAGCAAAATCCATCGGCTTCACATGCTGGAAGATTGCATTCTGCCTTATCCTTATTTGCAGGATCCTGGCATGGATATCTATATGTATCTTCGCACCCAACTAGGGTAAATGACAAAGCAAGTAAGAGAGCAATTTTTTTCATTTGTTCTTTCCGTGCTTTAAGTAAAACATAGCACCTGTTATTTCATCTTGAACAATAATAGGCACATTTGGATTTTGAACAGCGAATTCACGAACTTCTTCGCCCAATTCGCCACCAATGTAACTTTTGTAATGTTTACGAAACTTCTTACCGTGAACTGCTTTATGATAATCTTCTGATCGAACTTTGAAAACTGGTTTACCACCGAAATAATCATGTGGTTTGCGACGTAGCATTTTCTTACCAGTAGTAACACCAGGAGGAATTGGAGTTTGTTCCGCAGGACTTGCTGTAGGCATACCAGCAATAGCACCACCACCAACACTCATTGCAATTTGTTCGTTATATTCTGTAAATCTTTTCATTTTATTTGACTTTTACTTGACATTCCGTTACAATGACTATGTCGGCTATGATCGTTAGAGTTTCCGTAATGTATCAACAATAGTTGCATCTAGCGGTATATCGCTGGATATAATATCTACTCCATCAATACCTCTAACGACCTTCGGCATTGCTGAAGTGTATACTAGAAATGGTTTTAATGCGCCATAATCTCTTTTATCAATTCGCAAAAATAACATTCTTGTACTTGGTTCAACACCAAAAACGTTTTGTACTATAACCAAATGGTTTAATAATAAACGTTCTTTAATTTCTCCAGTTGCTCGATATTTTTGCAATAATCGCTTTATATATCGAATCTTTTTATAATCTTCTTCGAATTCGCTATCTATACAGTTAGGCTTTTCGTAGCACTTTGCTGCATATAATAATATATTCGACTCAGTCAAATCATCAAACATATATTAATATTCGCTGGTGTTTCCACCATCGTCTTCACGTTTAGCATACCATGTTGATGGACGTTGGACGATTGCATCATGGTAAAGCATTTCATCTTTATCCATAGTTGCTAGATTATTAAGTTCTTCTTCGTCGACAACTTGTGCATAACCATCAACAAATCCATCATCTGCTGTATCAAATACAATGTAGAGATAGAAAGGTGTTTCGCCTAGAGTATAGACTAATTCGGCAGAAAGATTTAAAAAGTTTGGAGTGGCTTCTTGTGGAAGAACCATACCATAACGTTCTAGTGTTCCGCGCAATTGATTTAAGAAAATCGGTGCATTTTGATAAGGTTTTTTTGTGAGAACGTCCAAATCGTTGTTTAATGCTTCACGATTATTCTCAAGATAACGAGCGTCTACTGCTAGAACATCTTCATTTTCTTCTTTTAAAAATTCGTTAAACTTTAGCATAGGACACCTTATTTGTTCTTAACATCAATATCCATTGTTGGCTGGATATTGATTTTGTTTATCTTACCCTTGGCAGCACTCACCATCTTTTCTGCTGCTTTGGCTGCTTTCTTAGAAGTCTTAACAATTTTCTTTTCGCCTTTGGATTCATTTGGATCCATTGCTTCAGTTTTCATCGCTCTTCTTTTTAAAGCAGCAAGAGTTCCAGCCTGTACTGGTTTAACTACCTTTGAGAGCGCATCAGACTTGGCTTGAGCAGCACGAACAGCGGGTGACATCTTGTAGCCAGAATCACGCTTGTCTGAATCAACGCCATGACGTAGATCCATTGACTTCAATGATGCACGCATATTACGCATTACATCTTTGCCTTCTTTTGATGCTTCGGAGATTTCGACTTCTTCGTTTGTCTTAGCGGCTTGTTTTTTTGCATACTCTGCACGAGCCTGAGTCCGCATTTCCTCGCCACGCTTACGGCTGGCATCGCTTGCAGTTTGTTCTCTCTCAAATGCGCGTTGCAATTTGACGGCTGCACTCATGCGCTTTGAGCCTTCATCAACCTGCTCGACTTCTTCCTTAACATCTTTCTTCTTTTGAGAAGCCATCAAAGCAGCAACCTTTCCTAGCGTTTGCTTATCTTTATCTGTGATCATTTTATTCTTAAGTTCATCACGCATAACTAAAGAAGCATCTGGTTTTTTTGCTTCGTCTAGTTGTTCTTTTTCTTTTTTAGCATCAGAATCAATGACCTTTGCTTCTTGGATCAAATACCCAAGAGCACGTTGTTGTCTTGCGATACGATTAATTGCTTCTTCTTCAGTCGCTGCTTCTACAATACGATTTACTGTATCAACGCGACGACGTAATGAAACGTGTTCGTGGGCTGGATTTGTGTATTTAAGTTGTACTAGATATTTCATATTATTTACCCATCTTCTTAGCAGCGGCTGACTTTAAGCGAGCCTTGATTACATCACCATATGTGATTTTTGTTTTATCGCCGTGATGCGCAGCGAGTGCTTTTTCTTTTGGAGTTACAGCAACTGTGCCTTCTGCTTCAGTTACGACTTCTTCTTTTGCAAGTTTATTTGCAGCCTTTTGAATCCCAGCTTTTTTCTTTTGAGCTGATTTTTCAAAATCTCCAGCCAATTCTGTATGACCATCTTTTTCAAAATCTTTTTGGAGTCTGCTGGCTGCGGCTAATCTACCTGCTGCCTTACCGACATAGGAAGCCAGAGTTGATTTTTTAAGTTCATCAATCTGCTCGACTTCTTCGCGCATACCTGCATCTCTTTCTGCGCCAAGTTTAGCAGCAACAGCCATCTCACGACGCTTTGCCATGCTCTTTCCCTTGAACTGAGGAGCCTTTGACTTATAGAAGTCTTTGACAACATCACCCATCTTGGCTTTTGCAAGATTAATCTTTTCATCAACCTGCTCGACTTCTTCATTCATTTCGCCGTCCATATAATCGGCGGCAGTCATGATGTAATCTTGAGCAAGAGTAATCTTGCTTTGTACCCATTCAGGAAGATTATCTTTATCTTCGAGCATATCGTGTAAACGTTTTGCGTTGGCTAGAATGCTACGGAGTTGAGACTTTGCCATGTCGCCTTCATAATCGTACTCGCCGACATCTGCAACATCTTTTACTTCTTCGCCCATTTGTTGAGCAATTGGATGCTTTGATTGTTTTGCCATGATCATTTTGGCGAGTTTTTTACCGTGAGACATTTCATTAACCTCTGTGGCTGATTCTTGTTTTAGCGCCTTACGACCTGCGCGTAATGGTGAGTTGACTTGGTCGAATGGAACCTTACCAGCGATTACTGCTTTTGTTCCTAGACCGCGAACATAATTCTTTAATTTTTCTTTATTAACTTCTTTAGTTTTGACGTATGCTTCTTCTACTGATTCTTCGCCTAAACGACCAGCTTTAATATAACCGCCGCTGCGAACAAAATTAATGATGTCACGGTTTCTATCTAAACCACCACCTAGACCACCACCAAACATATCTGCGTTTTTGCGCATCATACGCACGCGATCAGAAGATGGCTCAATAATTTTCTTGGCTACAGCAGCAATCGTTTTTAAACGCTCAGCCTTCGCCTTTTCTTTATTGATTTCGCCCACGTCTTTCTTGGCTTGAGCGGCAGATTTACCAGCAGCTGGGGCAGATGGCATTTCCATACCATGTTTCTTGTACCATGCCTTCTGAGAAGCCAGCGACATTTTGTGTAATAGTGGTGGAACTTTTACTGCCATCTTATAGATCCTTTAGTGTTGAAGACAACATCCAAGCAAGTTTCTTGTGTTGATCATATAGTTGAGTGAGGAAGTCATTTAAACCAACTTCATTTGCTGCTTCAGCCATTTTAGCGCAAGCCAAAAGACCAGCAAGAATTTTAGTATTGTCTGCGGCTAGTGCAGAAATCATTTCCATCGCGTTTAATGAATCTTTGTTTTCAGTAATCTTAGAATTAGCAATTAAAGAAGCAAGATTCATTGGTGCTGGAGCATTTAACGCGCGAATTTCTTCAGCGAGTTTATCCATGTTACCAAAAACATCTTCGTAAATCTTACCGAAGAATTCATGATATTGTGGGAAATCTTTTCCAACAACATTCCAGTGAAAAGAATGAGCCTTAAAGTAGAAAACGAATGCATCAGCGAAAACATTTGTGAGTGCATCGATCAGAGCAGGTTCGGTTTGCTCTACCACTAATTCTCGAGCTTGTTCTACTAGATTATGATATTTCATCAAATTCCTCAATTTTAATCTTTAAGTCTGTTGTTCCGCGTTTTATTCTATGAAAGGTTTTAGCAGGTATAAAAAAATGATCACCCTTTATTAGTTTCCTTGGGAGTCTATCATCAAACTGAATTTCCCAGTTGCTGCCTTCTAAAACCTCTATAAATCTTCCTTTTTCGTCACGATGCCATACCAATTCATCAGTCAAAACGTCATGCTTAAATATGCGCACGAACGTCCAATTATTTAGTTTTTCGTCAATGTATGGTTTATCAGCCATTTACCACCATACTTTACCTGAATTGCTGAAAAATCTTGGCCAACGACATGCCCAATAGGATGCGCTAGTCTTATCTTTGTTACTTAAACAATGATGACGAGCAACAAAACTACGAGTTGCACCTGGATCCATATACTTCTTTTTCATTCCAGATTGACTGAAGCGCACCTTACGAATTGAATCTCCATCGCGAACGTATACTGCACCACCGCCGCCTTCGCGCCATGGTTTGCCAATACCCTTTCCTTCAGTTTTATCTTCTTCGTTAATGGTTTCTTCCTTTACGCAGTTAGGAACCATTTTACCGCCCTTCTTTTTCATGCCAACTTGTTTGTATCCATCCCAGCATGCTTCGTTTAATTCTTCAAATGGATAGTCAAGAATAACTTCCTGACCTTCGTAGATTGCTTTTTCACCGATGTTGGAAGCAAGCATATCTTTTTCCCAATCATCCTTTGGTTGATACTTTCCTTCAGCATAAAACTTTTTGGCTTCGCTGATCATTTGAAAAAACATATCTGATCCTGGACGAAATACGTTCTCTGTGAAAGAGATTTTGTTTTCTAGATGATATTGCACAGCCTCTTCAAGAGTTACGTTTGGCTCAACGGCAGTTTCTTCGTATGCACTGAAACGAGAAGCAACTGGAAGACCTTGCATTGTTGAGTCAAGGTTTCTTGGTGGTGCTAGCGGACCTTTTTTCTTTTTCGTCGCGAGGGTTGGTGTTGTATCGACTTCTTTTTGCTCTTCTTTTTTGGCTTCGGCAACACTTCCTCTGAGGTCACGGAAACTTCTAAAATTTCGTTCACTTCCTTCTCGTACTGACTCATTCTCGCTGCAGCCACAATCTCCTCCGCACTCACAATCTGATTCTTCTGCTGTGTATTGCGATACGATTGATTTTCCTGGTTTTGCAACAACTGCAATAGGTTTCTTATTAGGGCTTTTAACTGGGAAAGCATCTACTGGTTCTCCTTGTCCTGGTGTCATAGCAATAGCATGCTTTCTGTATTCGTCAGTGCCCACTAATTGCATTTCAAATAGTTCATCAATGTCTGCGTCTTCACGCAAATCTTTATCTGCTGTGTGATAAGTCTTACCCTTGTTGATGTAAGAATTCACACGAGCATGACCCCACTGTTGTGGCGTCGTTCCTGGACGATGTCCAGAGTTCCAAGCAGCAACTCCGCGATTATACACCTTGCGAAGTGTTCCAACAGAAATACCTGACGTCTTTGCTTTGGCGGATAATGACTTACCAGCTTCTTCGTTCACACGACCTGTTTCTTGTCTTTTATCCATCACTTGAGTAATGTTTCCACTGCGTGGTACTCTGCGCAACTTTTTAGGAAGTTCTTCTGCTTCACCAATAGCTGCTTTATGCATATGTCTATTTTGATGATGTAAAATTCTCCAGTCGCGGCGATCACGGCGAACTTGATCTTTTCTTTCTGCTGAAACATGATCTTGCGGAGTTACTTTGATTAATGGAGAATCATGTTGCTCCATTTGTTGTAATTTTTCATAGTAATCTGGTTTTTCCCATAGATGAGTCAACGCAATCATTTCTGCTGTTGCTTCATCGTTGGTGTGTTCCATTTCAACTTGTTTACCGATAGCAAGTGCTTGTATGATCACTGCTGCTGATACGTTGTGCTTTTCAGCAATATCCTCAATACTATGAGCAGACTTCATGTCAGCTTTGATTTGCTCGCCCATCATCTTACGAACAGCAAGAGTATGCTTACTTGGTTTTGTTTTTGATGTTGCGTCACCAGGAGCAGGTTTATATGCTCTTGGATCTTTATCAGAATACTTGCTCATCTTTTTCCAGTGAGCCTTACGAGCAGCAGCAGTTGAGTCTGATAGTTTACCAACATACTTCTTTGGTAATCCTGACTTATGTTTTGCAACTGATGGAAAGTATTTTTCTTTGATAACTAAAAACGACTTTGCTTCTGGTGTTGTTTTTATTTCTAAACCAAGTTCAACAATTCGTTCTAATAACTTTTCAATCTGAGAACCGAAGAAAACTTTTTCCATCTCAGATGATTCATTAAGATTAATTGAGTTGTTAAAGATAAATGCTTCAACATCTTTTGCTAATTGCTCAGCCTTGAGATACTTGTCAATGCGCTTTGATTCTGAAATTGGTTGTTCGCGTTGTTCGTTACGCAAACGAGAAACCTTATTAGTTACAGATACGTGAACAAAATCAAATGTATATCCTTCAAGCATGTTTTGCACAAGCTCGATTTTATCGGCATCATTGGCACCATTGATCACAATGTTTTTTTGTGATTCAAATAGTTCTGCGGCAGCACCATTGAGAATTTGATCAGCTTGAACTTCAGTCAATTCAAACCGCGAAAAGATATTCTTAAGAACATAATCTTTCCCGCTTCCTGGACCGCCAATTAAAAAGATTCCTATTGCTTTATTCATTTTCTTTTTACCTTGATTGCTCCGCTGTCAAGACTACTCTTGACTTTATTCATTATATTATTTGTTTCTTTATCAGAAAACATATTACCTAAATGTTTTTTAAATGTTTCTTTATCGCCCTTTGATGCAGCAGTTCTCATATTAGTTCCAGAAAGACCATGTTTTCTTTCTACATCATCAGGAGTATGTACTGTGATGTTATGGAATTTTTTACCTTCCATTTCTTTAATTTTACCTGCTTCTAAAGAAGCCTTCAATCCTTTTGCCCATTCTAATCTGTCACCACCAACTAATAGATGTAAATGCTTTTTACCTGCTGGCAATGAATCATGCGCGCGACGAATTACCTCACCTGCTGGAGCACCGATATGATGCTTAACATCTTTATCGCCCCATTGTTTTGATAAAATGTTAGATCTTTCTTCTGGGCTAAACACATCAGATTTCCCTGAGACGCCTATATGTTTAGTTCCAGGTAACTCTCTCATCTTGCCGCCCAAATCAGCAGCATGACCCATATGCGAGATTGGCGAAAATCCAACCAATGGGATAACTGATGTGTGGTGAACTTCTTGTTTTGCTTCAAATAGTTCTAGAATATGTTCTTTTAAATTATCTTTTATATTTAATGTACTTGCAAGATGAGTTATCGCAGGTTTATTGTTAAATTTATTGCTCTTAACTGAATCTTTAAATTTGTCATAAATTGCTTGATGTTTTTCTTTTGGAACATGTTTAGCAATTAACTCAGATACACCTTGGAATGAATGAATCTTATTATGTTCAGCTTTTGAACTGAAGAGAGTGCTTGATACATCTTTTGGATGTTTTGTTCCCTGATCTTTCTCATCCGTTCTTGAACGAACGCCGTGAGTGATTGAAAATTTATGTTTATCTAAACCTGCAGCGTTTAATAGTTGTTTATGATGTGCGCCTTTAATTCCTTTCTGAGTATCGCCCCAGTGTGAACTATGTGTAAATTGTTCACCCTCAGATGGCTCATGCTTTTCGTATTTTGCGCCAACCATATCATATTGATGAACTTGACCATTCTCATGCTTCATTAGCACAGAAGATTTATTCTTACCAGCAACAGTATACTTGCCCAGTTTCATTCCAGTTTTTACATGACTGTGTAAATCTTCTTTATGTTCGTGCGGTACGAATACATCAAAATCGCCCACATCTCTTTTATGTTTGGCAAATTCTTTATCTGATACTTCATTTCCCATTAAATGGCGTGTTGATCCAGCAAATGCTGAGTTTGTTTTAATGGCTTTTTTATCTTTACCAAACAAGTGTTTTCCTGTTTCTTTGTGAAATGAGTCGTGCAATGCACTTAATGCTTCATGCGCATCGGCTCTAACACTTGCTCTATTTTTTTCGCTAATCGGAAATGGAGCCGCAGCCACGTCTCCAATCTTAACATTACCGCCTTCAGATAAAAATTGCTTAAATGCCCACATTTCTCTTTTTAAATCCTTCTTTGTTTTTAGGATCAGCCTTAAATGCTCTAAAAGCGTCAGACGTGACTTTAAATCTTGGTGCGTCAGCATTAGATTTTGATGGGTGAACGACCAAACCCTCAGAGCCAGAACCCCATTTAGGCTTGGCGCCGCTATTCTTTACGAAGGTATCTACTTTTTTAGATACTCTTTTTTGAATGGCGTTCATTTTACCGACTTCAGCCATTTTTTGTTGCTTGTTTGTTTTAGTTGTTCTTGAATTAATTAAGGAGTGATTCAATTTACCGAAGTTTTCTGCCTCTTTTGATACGTCAACATGACCGCCCTTATGTTCAACCTTATCGTCATCGAAATTTAACTCAGAGGTTGACATATTTTTGGTAAAATGAGCCGTATCAACGTGATGATTTTCGGGTAATTTAGAGTGAATCACGTATTTTCCAACTGAACCCATATGAGAAGGGTCATATGACGTGCCAACGAACTTAACCTCGCCCTTTTTTTCTTCTGATGGGCGAGAAAGTGGCTTATAGAACACCTCACCTCGAATTTTTACATCAGATTTTGATGTTTTGTGTTGAGTTTCGAGGTGTTTTTGTAAAGGTTTGTTATTTTGTAGTATTTTATGAACATGCGCAAAGGCATTAGGTCCTGTTGGGTCGTAATCTTTACCTGTTTCCTTGGCGCGACGCTTTGCTCGTTCTTGATAGTCTTCTGGCTTCCTCATTTTCTCTGATCCAGAGCCAGAAGATTGAGTGTAAAAGCCATTTTCATCGTGACCCATAACATGGGTCATCCCATCAGTCTTTTCAGTGACGTCAGAAAGGTGGATTTTTCCGCTTTTAATTAAATTTGAGGTCTGACCATGAGTCATGGTCGTGATATGAGGAAGACCTTGGCGAATAGATTCAGAAATTAAGTATTTCTTGAAACTCAACATATTCTTTCCACACTGTGGGATCGTACTATGTTTATTTAGTTATTTTTAACAGTCAGTATATCGTGTATAATCTGGTCCGCAGTCTGCTGAATGGAGTATTCTGGGCGATAACCCAAAGCCATTAACTTGGTATTATCCATAAAGAAAGAGCGAGAGGATTGTACTTTCTTATGGAATTCTTTTTGCTCGATCGTTCGAATTTCAGAGCCAGAATCCATGGCATCTCGAGCATAACGGATAATGTCTCGGAAGATTATTCCTTTACCGTTTCCGATATTGTAGATTGAGTTGAGTTCGCCCTCATTGACGACCAGATCGATTGCTCGAGAGCAATCCCTAACATCAATATAATCACGATAAAAATAACCACTGTCATAGAGGTCGACTGGTTTGTTTCTAGCGAGTTCGCCCAATAGATATTGGAGTGCGTTTTTCTTCGCAGAAACCTTTTTATCTTCTTTACCCAGTACATTAGACAGCCTTAAAATGCGATAGTTTAGATTAAACGTCTCGCAGTATGACATGAGCAACTGCTCGGCGCACCTTTTTGTAATGGAATAAAATCCCTTTGGATTGCAAAGATCGGTTTCTTTTATGCCCACAGAACCAGTGCCGAAGCCTGAATCTTGCCCATATACAAACCAACTGGATATGAAATTAAAACATCCAGAGTTTCCATTCGCATTTATATATTTGCGATAGTTGTCAAGAACCTTTAAGAGAACAACGAGATTAGTGTCAACGTCCAATAAAGGATCGACGTGTACATTATAATTGTCAACAGTGCTAATAAAATAAACACACTCACCACTGCGAACTTCATAATTGTTTCTGTCGTTTTTGATAATTGAGTTTTTGGTTGTTCGGCAGTATTCACTGCCGACAAACCCGTTTCCCCCGAAAACATTTACGAACCCCATTTTTGCATTACACTCTCATAGTAGGCAAACACTTCTTCACCGTAATGCGGTGGGCATCCAACGAAGAATACGTTGCTCAATGCCTTGTTTGCGTTTGGATACTTGGCAGCATCATCAAGATGCTTGTAGCCAGGATGCAACAGAATATTTCCAGCGAAGTAATTGCGAGTTTGAATCTTGTTTTCTTCGCAGAAGGCTTGGAGTTTTTCCTTGAGTTCAGGTGTATCAGTAATCAACGGAACACCGAACCATGAAGGATCAGCCAAGAGAAGATTCTCAGCAACACGAACACCTGGAACATACTTCTCAAAGAGATGCTTGATGCGCGCAAAGTTTACACGACGCTTCACATCAATCTCGTCGATCTTCTTCAACTGCTCAATACCAATTGCACCTTGCATGTCAAGTGGCTTGAGATTGTATCCCATATTCGTAAAGAGATACTTGTGATCAATTATTCCATTATATCCTTCAAGCCATTTATCAAAGCGATTACCACATGTTCCGCAAGCCAATAGATTAGCAGCACCAACGCAACGACAATCACGACCCCACCAGCTAATGCTACGAGCGGTGTTGATGAGGTTTTCGTCGTTTGAGCAAACCATGCCGCCTTCGCCTGTCGAAATGTGGTGAGCAGGATAGAAAGAAGTTGTCCACGCATAATAGTAATCCGTTAGAAGTTTACCATCCCACTTTGTGCCCAATGAATCACAGTTATCACCAATCAAACGAATGCCATGTCGCTCACACATATCTTTGATGCGATCCATATGTGGCGGATTACCAAGAACAGGTGAAACGAAAATAGCGACGGTCTTATCAGTAATCCACTTCTCAACTTGATCAAGATCAAAGTTCAGAGTCTTCATTTCAATGTCAACAAAGACTGGAGCAAGACCATTTTGTACTAGAGGAGCAATCGTTGTTGGGAATCCAACAGGCGATACGATAACTTGATCGCCATCTTTCCAACCCAAGTGCTTCTTGAGAGCAGCAACCATAGTCAAGTTGGCTGATGAACCAGAGTTCACCATGTGACAGTGTTTCACATTAAACTTGTGACCAAATGCCCACTGGAATTTAGCAACCTGCTCACCAGAGACGAGCCATTTGCCTGTAAGGAATGCAGTGACACCAGCAATGACTTCTTTCTCGTCCCAATATGGACCAGAATAAAAGACTGTATCTCTGCCAGGAGTAAACTCTTTGCAATTGTAAGCATACTTCGGTGTGCCAACAGCGGCAACCAATTCTTCAATCATTTGCTTCACGTCACTCATAATTACCTCATTGTCAAAATTTTAAACAAATACTTACCGTAATCTGATTTACTATATTTCTCAGCAGCCCTTCGAAGTTCATGCTCAGTAATCCAAGCATTCTTATATGCAATTTCTTCTGGGCAAGCAATCATCATCCCAGTTCGCCGTTGTACTGAACCAACAAAAGTTGATGCCTCGGCAAGAGATTCAAACGTACCAGTATCAATCCAAGCAATACCACGATTCAGATATTCAACTTTAACATTGTGATCCTGCAAATACAAGTTATTGATATCAGTAATTTCGAGTTCACCTCTTGCTGAAGGAGCGATCCTCCATGCATATTCTACTACTTTATTATCGTAAAAGTAAAGCCCTGTGACAGCATAGTTACTTGGAGCAAATTTTGGTTTTTCAATAATACCTTTAATGTCACCATTCTCATCATGCTCAATGACACCAAATCTTTCTGGGTCGGCAACGTGATAAGCAAACAGTGTACAACCAACATTATTCCAAGTGGCAGCATTAAATCGGTTAATTAATTCATTGCCATAAAAAATGTTATCGCCAAGAATAAGGGTAACATCGTCCTTGCCGATCCACTTCTCAGCGATACGGAAACATTCAGCAATACCTTTAGGCTCTAACTGAGTTGCGTAGGAAATGTTTAATCCCCACTGCGAACCATTACCAACCAAATTTTCAAATGGCGCACGATCAGTTGGTGAAGTGATGATCATGATATCGCGAATGCCAGCCATCATCAATGTAGAAATTGGATAGTATACAAGCGGCTTATCATAAACAGGAAGTAACTGCTTTGATATCACTTTTGTGCATGGATATAGACGTGTGCCTAATCCTCCTGATAAAATAATTCCCTTACGCATTATAATACTCCAAAGTTTTAATTAAACCGTCATTAATATTCGTTTTTGCTTGCCAACCCAAGTCGTAAGCAATTTTAGTAGCATCCATTGAATATCTGAAATCATGTCCTTTACGATCAGGTACAAAATTAATCCAGTTCTGGTACATATGAACTGGTTTACCCATTAGATCTAGAATGAGTGTAACCATATCTAGATTACTCATCTCGACGCCGCCGCCGATATTGTATCGCTCGCCAGACTTAAAGTTTGCGCCGATCGTGAGCAATGCTTCGCAGTGATCTTCAACAAACAACCAATCACGAATATTTTGACCTGTGCCATAAACAGGGATAGGTGTGTT
>Ga0315900_10007616_pt1 | contig 14147 bp, 16 predicted proteins | sample LakEriMetagenome_FD_203521 | JGI IMG/M metagenome (GOLD analysis project Ga0315900, IMG submission 203521) | Freshwater fungal communities from buoy surface, Lake Erie, Ohio, United States - Buoy 12 MA114 | ecosystem: Environmental > Aquatic > Freshwater > Lake > Lake biofilm | place: USA: Lake...
TCCTCACTGCCCCACGTTCCGCATCTCGGGCGAAGAGGCGCTCTCACCACGCGGGCGTATCGCCATCATGCGGTCGGTCGAATCGGGTGCGATCGCCGTCGACCGGGACGTTGCTCACTTCCTCAATACGTGCATCCAGTGTCGGGGCTGCGAACCAGCCTGTCCGAGCGGCGTCCCGTACGGGCGTCTCATCGAGCACACCAAGCGGCTCTTGGCCTCCGACCCGCGAGTAGCGAACTCGACGGTGCCACGTTGGTTGCGTGTCGGCCTCAGCCTCCTTCCCCGTCATCGCCTCGTCCTCGCCGGGTCACGCGTTCTTGCCGTCGCTCGTCGCGTGCATCTCGTTCCCCGACGTTTCGACCCGGGTCCGATTCCGATTCGTAACGGCCCGGCGCTGTGTGCGACATCGACGACTCCCGACGTGTGGATCTTCACCGGGTGCGTGATGGATGCGTGGCAGCGTCGAACCCACCGTTCGACGGCGCGAATCGTCTCGAGCCTCGGCATCACGTTCGGCGTGTCAGGAGGGGCCTGCTGCGGTGCGCTGCACACCCACGCCGGCCTCGACAGTCGCGAATTGGCCCACCGCACGATGCGTTCGATGCCCGGCGATGCTCCGATCCTCGTGAACTCGGCCGGCTGTGGCGCCGCCCTGAAGGACTACGGACACCTGCTCGACACCGACGAAGCCCGCACGTTCGCAGCACGCGTTCTCGACGTACACGAATGGCTGGCCCCACGTGTGCACGAGATACCTCGACCCGCCCAACGCGAACGGGTCGTCGTTCAGGACCCCTGCCATCTCCGCCACGTTCAACGTTCGCACGGAGCCGTTCGCGAGTGCTTGGCTCCCTTTGCCGACACGATCGAGATCGGCGACGACGGACTGTGTTGCGGGGCCGGGGGAGCGTACGCGTTGCTGCAACCCACCCTGGCCCGCGAAGCCCGGAGTCGCAAGGTGGCCGCCATCGAAGCGGTCGCTGGTGTCGGCACGATCGTGGCCTCGGCCAATCCCGGCTGTTTGCAGCACCTGGCGGCCGCCGGCCTCGACGTACGACACCCCATCGACATCATTGCGGCCACACTCGACTCGACGACGTGAATCGATGACATGAAGAACGACGGAGACATGAACGATCAGATCGACGCATCCACGAGACGGCGGCTGGCCGAGATCGCCGCCCAACTCGAATCGATCAGTGCGTCACTCGACGAGATCTCGTTCGACGTGTTGCGCGAGGCCAGTGAGCGCAAGTCGGCCCGACCCGACATCGACCGCACCATCACGCAGGCCCGACGAGCGATCGAGAAGGCGGCGCACCTTCTCCAATCCGACTGATCGGGTCAGAGTTCGGCCGACTTGGTCGAGAGCGCACCGAGAAGTTCGTCGAAGCTCTTCTGGAACGCCGTCACGCCCTCCCGCTCGAGTCGTGCGGCCACGTCGTCGAGATCGACCAAGCGGCCGATCGCGTCCCAGGTCGCGCGGGCGCCGTCGACGTCAGTGTCGATGGTTCGGGTCACCCGACCATGATCGATGAACGCATCGACCGTTGTATCGGGAAGAGTGTTCACGGTGTCAGGGCCGATCAGTTCGTCGACGTACAAGGTGTCGGGGTACGCCGGATTCTTGGTACTCGTGGACGCCCACAGCGGACGCTGAACTGCGGCGCCGGCATTCTTCGACGAGTCCCAGCGAGATCCGCTGAAAGTACGCGTGAAGGCGTCGTAAGCCAGGCGAGCCTGTGCCACCGCGGCCCGACCTCGCAACGCCAGTGCTTCAGCCGTTCCGACCTCGTCGAGGCGGCGATCGATCTCGGTGTCGACGCGACTGATGAAGAACGAAGCCACGCTCGCAATGCCCGATGGCGCCCCACCGGCTCGTACCCGATCGTCGAGACCGTCGATGTACGCCTCCATCACCTTCTGATAGCGATCGAGTCCGAAGATGAGGGTCACGTTGACGTTGCGTCCCTCGGCAATCATCGAGCGAATGGCTGGAAGACCTTCTTCGGTGGCCGGAATCTTGATCATGAGGTTGGGCCGGTCGATTCGCTGCCAGAGTTCGCGGCCGGCCTGCAGCGTTCCACCCGACTCGTGGGCCAGGTTCGGGTCGACTTCCACCGACACGAATCCGTCGGCGCCGTTCGACGACGAGTACAGCGGAGCGAAGACGTCGAGTGCGCCACGAATGTCGGAAACCACCATCTCCCAGTACGACTCGGCGATCGATCGCTGAGCCTTCACCAGATCACGGAACTGAGAGTCGTAGTCGTTCGAACCCTGGATCGCCTTCTGGAAGATCGTGGGGTTGGACGTGAGACCACGAATGCCCTTGTCGATCCAACGCTGCAGTTCGCCGCTGGTGAGGTAACTCCTCTTCAGATTGTCGAGCCACGGGCTCTGGCCTTGCTCGGACGACAGTCGAAAGAGGTTGGTCATCTACCTAGCGTGACACAAGCGAGCGCACGGCCGCAGCCACGGCCTCGGCGTTCATACCCAACTGGGCCAGCGCCACGTTGCCCGGTGCACTGGCTCCGAAACGATCGATTCCGAGACAGCGATCGGCATATCGCTCCCAACCCAGAGTCGCTCCGGCCTCGACCGAGACGGTGGGCAGGTCGGGACGCAAGACCGCCTCGGCGCCAGCACGGTCGGCTCGTCGCCACGACTCGAACCGATCCCAGGACGGCATCGACACGACCGAGACCGCGATGCCGTCCGACGCCAATGCGCGGGCCGCTTCCACGGCGACCGACACTTCACTTCCCGTGGCCACGATCTGAGCAGCCGGGGTTCCAGTGGCGGCGTGCACCACGCCAGCACCGTGATCGACCGCCGAACCGTCGGTGAGGACGGGAAGGTTCTGGCGACTGAGGACCAACACGGTGGGACCGTCGTGCTCGAGAGCGACGCGCACCGCCACCGATGTTTCGTTGGCGTCGGCGGGCCGAATGATCTGCAAGTCGGGGATGGCCCGCAGCGCAGCCAAGTGCTCGATCGGTTGATGAGTCGGGCCGTCTTCGCCCACCCCGACCGAGTCGTGACTGAAGACGAAGACGCACTTCGCCCGCGAGAGAGCGGCCAGTCGAACCGGCGGCTTCATGTAGTCGAAGAACACGAAGAACGTTCCACCGACGGGAACGACACCGCCATGGAGAGCCAGACCCACCATGATCGAACCCATCGCGTGTTCGCGCACGCCGTAGTAGATCTGGCGACCTTCCGGAGTGGTCGCCGCCATGGGCGAGGCACCCGACAACTTCGCCCCGGTGTTTCCGGTGAGGTCGGCGGCACCAGCAACCAGAGCGGGAAATCCATCGGCGACCGCGTCGAACGCCTTCTGCACCGCCACGCGCGTGGCGATCTGTTGACCCTCGTCGAACCGAGGCAAGGCCTCGGACCATCCGGGGCGACCCGACGACCACGTCGCGTCCCAATCGGCCCGCGCCGACGACGAGGACAAGCGCTTCTGCCACGCTTCGCGCTGCGCACGACCGCGAGCACTGAGTCCACGGCATTCGTTCACGAGCGCTTCGGGAGCCCAGAACGGCTCGTCGGGAACACCCATCACGGCTTTCGTACGCGACACGTGCTCGGCCGTGAACGGGTTGCCGTGTGCCTCGTGCTTGTCGGTCCAGTCGGGCGACGGCGTACCGACACGAGTGCGCAGAACGAGCAGCTTCGGACGATCGTCATCGGAGTCACGGGCGTCAACGAGCGCTCGCTCGAGAGCATCGACGTCTTCACCGATCTCGCCCAGTTGACGGACCGACCATCCGTACGACGTGAAGCGCGCGACGACGTCGTCGGAGCACGTGAGCGAGGTGCCCCCGTCGATCGTGATCTTGTTGTCGTCGAACACCACGATCAAACGGCCCAGGCGTTGGTGGCCAGCGAACGAGGCCGCCTCGTGGCTCACCCCTTCCATCAAGCAACCGTCACCCGCGATGACCCAGGTGTGGTGATCGCACAGTTCGGTCCCGAACCGAGCGCGCAGGTTGCGTTCGGCCAGCGCGAGTCCCACCGCATTGGCGAGACCCTGGCCGAGCGGACCGGTGGTGACTTCGACACCGGGCGTATGGCCGCGCTCGGGGTGACCGGGTGTGGCCGATCCCCACTGCCGGAAGGCCTTCAAGTCGCTCATCTCTACGCCGTATCCGTTCAAGTACAACAGCGCGTACTGGAGGATCGACGCGTGACCCGCCGACAGAACGAAGCGGTCGCGGTCGGGCCATGACGGATCGCTCGGATCGTGCTTCATGACGCGGCTGTAGAGAACGTGGCCGAGTGGAGCCAGCGCCATGGCGGTGCCCTGATGGCCGCTCTTGGCGGCCAGCGGAGCGTCCATCGCCAAACCGCGGATGATGTTGACGGCCTGGCGATCGAGTTCGGTGGGCACGAGAGCCGACTGTAATCGGAGCCGGGTCAGGCCGGCGGAAGCAGCGTGAACGGCACGATGTGCCACGGACCGCGGTCGACGCGGCAGTGCGCGAAGATCTGGCCGTACTCGGTGAACTCGAGCTCACCCTTCACGAGGCGATACGTGAACTTCCCGGGCTCGACCGTGAACGGGCTCACGTTGCGCGCCACTTGCTCATCGGTTTCGAGGTGCCCCCGACGGAACACCACTTCGAACACTCCCGACCCGTCCTGGTCGGGAGCGCAGTAGATGAGCGCCACCAAATGGGGGTCGATCGTGACCGGTACCGGTGACGGAGAGGCCATCGAAAACATGGCTCCCGTGATGTCGATCCGCGTGCTCGGACCAGGAGCCTGACGCAACTGGAAGTTCTCGACGAAGAGGGCCGACACGATCTGCATGTGGCCACCGTAATTCCGTCAGCGGACGCGGGACCCTTCGAGCCACACGGCCGCCACTCGCAGGTCGCGATCGAGGGCAACCAGGTCGGCTCGACGTCGAGATTCGATCGATCCGCGATCGTCGAGGCCCATGAGACGAGCCGGTGTCCGTGATGCCGCGAGGAGTGCGACGTCGGCCGGAACGCCCGCATCGACGCACACCCGAACCGCTCGATCGAGAGTCAGATTCGTTCCAGCAAGAGTGCCGTCGGGCAGACGCGGTGCACCATCGCGGACCTCGACGCCGCCACCGATCGACGCGCCGACTTTCCGCCCGTCGGCCCAGCCGATCGAGTCGGACACCAGTGCAATTCGATCAGTGGCCGTTCTGAACGCCAGCGCGATCACATCGGGGTGAACGTGCACCCCGTCGGCGATGAGGCCGAGAGTCAACCCGTCGTCGAGCAGCGCCCACGTGGCCAGACCCGGATCCCGATGCTCGACCCCCGACATCGCGTTGAACAGATGAGTCACGGCGGTGGCTCCGGCCGATCGGGACAAGGCGTACTCGCCTGCGGTGGGTCGTGAGTGTCCGAGCGAGCAGCGAACTCCACGTGACGCCAGCGAAGCGATCGCCTGACTCGACCCGCGACTCTCGGGCGCGATCGTCACCATCGACACGACCGACGGCAGCGCTGCGACGAAGTCGAGGTCGACGTCGACGATGTGGTCGCGACGATGGGCACCGGGCGCTCGACCGAGGAATGGTCCTTCGAGGTGGACACCGATGCGATGCGCGCCGGACAGAGGAGTGTCCGTCAAGAACTCCAGAGCATCGCGGTATCGATCGAGTGGAGCGGTCACGAGGGTCGGCTGCCACGACGTGACCCCGTGATCGAGCAAACGATCGGACAAGCGGTCGATCGCAGCGTGGTCGCGCGCGCGAACGGCGCGCCACAGATCGACGTCGTCGTATCCGTTCACCTGAAGATCGACGAAACCCGCACAGAGGTAGTCGAACGTCTCGACATCGTCCGGGACCGTCCCGAGGTCGACCGACTCGATCGAACGTCCGAACGACACCACGCCCGAGGCCGCGTGGCCAACGATCGTTCGAGCGGCGACCTGCATCAGGCCACGCGCGGTGACGTAAACCGAACCTTCGCCAAGCGCACGATCGTCAGCACACGAATGCACCACCAGCCCGGGTCGATCTCGTACCACCGGTGCGACAACTTGGCCGACGTCGGAGCAGCGTGGTGGTTGTTGTGCAGACCTTCGCCGGCGGTGAGGAACGCCAACCACTGCAGATTTCCGGCCCGGTTGGCGTAGGGGCGACGGCCGAAGTGATGGCCGATTCCGTTCACGGCCGCCGAACCCGAGATGTACAGCACGGTGTGCCCGACGGCAACGATGGCACCCACGAGAGGTCCGAGGGCAAGCACGAGAACCGCGATGCCAAGGGCGAGACCGAGGAGCGATCGATCGAAGAGCCAGCGGTCCCAGCGGTCGGATGGCAGATCACGCGCGTAGCGCAAGGTGTCGGCGTCACGCGCGGCCTTTCGATACAACGCCACATTGGTCAACTGAACTCGTCCCCAGCCGAGGAGAACGGGGGAGTGCGGATCACCTTCCACATCGGTGTAGGCGTGATGCTTACGGTGGACGGCCACCCATTCACGGGGCTTGATCCCGGTACTGACCCACACCAGCACACGGAAGGCGAAACGGGCCGGACCGCGCAGAGTGAGTGCACGGTGAGCCAACGCGCGATGCAGGTACACCGTGGTGACGATGTTGGCGATCGTCATGGCGGCCAGCGAGCCGACGACCGAGGAAACGAGCAACCTCATGAGCGGACCGTACCACCCGCAGTCAGTCTTTCGGTTTCCGATCGGTTGTGCCAAAGTGACGAGAGTGAGAACGGATACCGAATGACCGCTCGAGCCGAACGTTTCGAGGAACTCGACGACGAATCGAAGGCTCGTTGGGCGAAGTTCGGCCGCGGTGAGCGGATCTACTTCATCCAGCACGTCGGTATCGAGGTCGAGGAAGTTCGCTTCGACTACTGCCGGATGCGTCTGCCCTTCCGGCCCGAACTCGAGCAACCGATGGGCGTCGTGCACGGGGGAGCGATCGCGACCCTCCTCGACGTGGTGGTCGTTCCGGCCATCGGCTCGCGCTACGGCGCCGACGTCGGGTACTCGACCGTCGACATGCACGTGCAGTATTTGTCGGCCCTCGTGAAGGAAGATGCGGTCGCCGAGGGCTGGATCGTCAAGCGGGGCCGTTCCGTGGTCTTCTGCGAAGCCGAGATCATCGGCGCGACCACGGGCAAGCTGATCGCTCGCTCGGTCCTCACCTACAACGTGTCGCCCGCACGACCCATGGGCGTCTGACGTTCACGGCAGCCGCTCCAGCACATTGGCGAAGAGCAAGGCCGACACGAAGTCGTCAGTGACCCGAGGCGCGTCACCGTTCACGAGGACGACCAGAACCGTGCCGTCCACGAACCGAAGAGCAACCGAGCGCACCGACTCGATGGTTCCGGTGTGACCCCACGTTCCGTCGGGGAAGATCCGAACACCGAGTCCGTACGTCCACGAACCATCGTCGACCCCCTCTGACGACGGAGACGTCATCATCCGCGACAACCGTCGGGAGAGATGCGGGCTCGACCCGTCGGAATCGAGCGCCGTGAGAAGTTCGGCCACCGACCGAGCCGACATCACCCACGCCCCGGCCGGACCGAGCAGTTCCATGTAGTTGCGTCCCGGACGTACGTAGTGCCGAGCATCGCCCGGCGACCACGAGTCGGTCGAAACGATCTCGGCATCGCCGATTCCGAGCGGACTCAACACCTCGGCCTGGGCGACCTCGACGTACGAGCGAGCGGTGATCATCTCCACGACTCGGCCCAACAAGACGAAGTTCGCGTTCGAGTACTCGAACGTGGAACCCGGATCGGACTCGAGGACTCCACCGAGGATGGTTCGCACCACGTCGTCCGGACTCGCGGTCGGTGAGGCGAAGTAGAGATCAGGGTTGGATGCGAAACCACTGAGGTGTGAGAGGAGGTGGCGCGTCGTGATCGCCGCCATGCGCGGATCACCGAGCGGCCAGCCGGTCGCCGTCGACAGATTTTCCAGGATCGGCCGGTCGAGATCGAACGACCCGGCATCGACCAGTCGGAGCACGGTCGCCGCTGTCACCACTTTCGAGATACTGGCGATTCGGAAGCGAGCCGATGTGGTGAGGTCACCCCGGCGGGATCGAACCCACTCGTGAACGACCCGTCCGTTCCGCCAGACGAGTACCGACACATCGGACGAACCCGCCGTCCATTCGTCGATGATGCGGTCGAATCGCTTCGGGTCGGCTGCCGCCGTGGACGCTACGACCGGAGCCGTGCTCGTCGAATCCGCGACCGTCGTGCTGGAACTCGTACTGGTGACGATCGTGTTGGTCACCGATGTACTGGAACTCGTCGAACTGGTCCTCGGCAAAAGCGTGCTCGTTGGGGTCGCGCCCGGTGTACCCGTTCCACAAGCGACGCAGAGCAGTACCGTGGCGATCGTGTGCGGCCGTTTCACATCGCTCACCCCTCCCGTCGAACTGGCGACCATCTTCGCGACGGCCGAGCCGTCGCCGAGCCTCTTCGACGAATTCCGTCCCAATTACAACGTGGCGCCCACCACACGAGTCGCTGCCGTTGCCAACGATAGTGAGGGCCACCGGCGGCTCGGACGGTTCCAGTGGGGTCTCGTTCCACACTGGTCGAAGGATCCGAGCGGATCGGCTCGACTCATCAACGCCCGCAGCGAGACCGTGTTCGAAAAACCGTCGTTCCGATCATCGGCTTCTTCCCGACGATGCATCGTGCCGATGGACGGGTTCTACGAATGGCGGACCGTCTACGACTCACCGCGACCGGCGAAGTCACCCAAAGAGCCGGTCTATGTCACTCGTTCCGACGGTCAGCCATTGGCCGTGGCCGGCCTGTGGGCTTCGTGGCGCGACCCGGCAGCGGGCGAGGACGCTCCGTGGTTGCACACGTGCTGCATCGTGACCACGTCAGCGAACGACACGATGGCTCCGATCCACGATCGCATGCCGGTCATCCTCGAGCCCGCCGACTGGTCGACCTGGTTGGACGTCACCCACACCGACCGCGACGAACTGAGCGATTTGATGATGCCGGCCGAGAGGGGCGTGGTGAGAGTGATCGATGTGGCACCGATCGTCAATTCCATCCGCAACAACGGTCCCGAGTTGATCACACCGATCACACGTTGAATCGCACACGCCGACGCGATCGGTCAGTCGATCACTCAGTCGCTTCGCTCCGGCCGGCTGCGCGCAGTGCATGACGGATCTTCGCCGCTGCCGCCTCGAGGGCGTCACGTTCGACCGAGGCTGCCGCATTGGCGAACGACAGATCGGCCATGCTCGACGTCGGGATCACGTGTAGGTGAGTGTGCGGCACTTCGTATCCGGCGATGATCAAACCGATCCGCTCACATGCGAAGGCTGCCATCTGAGCTCGGCCGATCTCGTGCGCCACCTCGAACAGGTGACTCGACAACTCCGGCGAACAGTCGACCCAATGATCGATCTCGTCGCGAGGCACCACGAGCACGTGTCCATCGGCGATCGGATTGATGGTCATGAACGCCACGCACCGATCGTCTTTCCATACGAACGTTCCCGGAATTCGACCCTCGATGATCAGCGAGAACACCGTCGCCATCAGACCCACCCTCCCGAAGCTGCGAACACGTCGCCGATGCAATACGACGACTCCGGGCCAGCGAGGAAACGAACGACCTCGGCCAACTCCTCGGGTCGACCCATTCGACCGATCGGGATCTGCGCGGTGATCCCGGCAATCGAGATCGGATCCATGGGAGCGAGCAAGGGAGTGTCGACCCAACCCGGAGCGACCGCGTTGACCCGAATACCGAACGGAGCGACTTCCTGCGCGGACGACTTGGTGAGCGCAACGATGCCGGCTTTGGCCGCGCAGTAGTGAGGTGCTCCGGCAGCCGGACGCAGTCCCATGATCGACGACACATTGATGATCGAGCCCGAACGGCGCGGCATCATGTGTCGAAGTGCGGCTCGCGTTCCGTAAAACGTGCCGTGCAGGTGAATCCGGATCATCACGTCCCATTCGGCATCGGTCATACCGAGAGTCACGTCGAGTGGTTCGAGTTCGTCGATCCGGCCCTCGGCCCGCTTCACGGCGTTGGCGAATGCCTTCTGATCCCGCTCGGGTGCCCGTGGCGGCGCGATACCCGCATTGTTGATCAGGACATCGAGTCGCCCGTGATGGGCCACGACGCGATCGACCGCGGCATCGAAAGCCGCCGAATCGGTCACGTCGAACACCGCGGCCTCTCCGCCAACCTCGGTCGCCACTCGGCCGGCCGCGGCTTCATCGCGGTCGCCGACCACCACATGAGCACCGTCAGCCGCCAGGCGCCGGGAGAACTGGGCTCCCAGTCCCGAACCACCCCCGGTGACGACGACGATCATTCCGCTCAGATCACTGGCCCCCATGCCCTGAACCATAGAGCCGACCACGGCCGGCTGGGTACTGTCGATCCATGACCGAGCATCCGGACGACACAACGGGCCGTGTCACGGCCTCGGCAGGATCGGTCTGGTCGGGTGTCGCCACCTGGCCGAACCTGATCACCCTTCTGAGACTGTGTTGCCTACCCATCTTCTTGTGGCTCCTGTTCGGCCGGGACGATCGCCAGGCGGCGGCCTGGCTCCTTGGAGCCCTGGGCGCTACCGATTGGGTCGATGGCTGGGTGGCTCGCCGCTTCGACCAGGTCAGCGAGTTCGGCAAGATGTTCGATCCCACGGCCGACCGATTGCTCTTCGTCGTGGCCCTCGTCGCGATCATGATCGACGGCTCTGCTCCGTGGTGGTTCTGTCTGGCCGTGCTCGTACGCGAAGTGATCTTCGGGGGAGTGGTCGCGATCCTCACACTCTTCTTCGACATGGAGCGTTTCGACGTGACCTATTTGGGCAAGTGGGCCACGTTCATTCTCATGTTCACCTTTCCGGGCTTCGTGATGGGAGAAAGCGACATCGCGATCGACGAGTTGTTCACCGTCGCTTCGTGGATCATCGGGCCCATCGGACTCGCCCTCAGCTACTTCACCGCGTTGGCCTACGTGCCCACCATCCGGCGGAGCCTGGCTGCTCGCTGATCGCCCGTCCGGCACCCGCCGACTACATTGTGCGACATGAGTGTTCACGAGGGGCTCTTGTATTCGAGCGATCACGAATGGGTGAAGGTCACCGGCCGGGTCGCCCGCATCGGCATCACCGACTTCGCTCAAGACGCGTTGGGTGACGTGGTGTACATCGAGGCGCCCGAAGTCGATCGTGCCGTCGTGATGGGTGAGTCGTTCAGCGAAGTCGAATCCACCAAGTCGGTGTCCGACATCTACGCGCCCATCAGCGGCACCGTGGAGGCCATCAATGACGAACTGATCGCCGATCCGAGTCTCATCAACACCGACCCCTACGGTCGCGGCTGGATCTGCGAGATCCGCATGAACTCCGACGACGTGTCGCATTTGCTCGACGCGGCGGCGTACTCGCAACTGATCGGAGGCTGAGATGCCCTCGTTCTGCCCGCAGTGCGGAGCACGAAATGCCGACGACTCCGGTCGTTGCTCGTCGTGCGGCACGGCCATGACGGCCGATTCCGATCGCACTCAGGCGTTGTCGCGAGCCGACATCTTCGGACCCGATTCTGATGACGGAGCGACCGTCGGCACCCACTCGGCCGCAACACTCATGGTGCGTTCGGGTCCGCAAGCGGGTGACCGGTTCACCTTGAGCGGAACGCCCACGCGTCTGGGCCGTCACCCCGACAGCGACGTCAGCCTCGACGACATCTCGGTGTCGCGCCGCCACGCCGAGATCGAGCGCCAGGGTGTCGAGTACGTGTTGCGCGACGTTGGTTCGCTCAACGGCACCTACGTCAACCAGCGTCGTGTCGACTCGGTCGTTCTCCAGCAAGGCGACGAGATCCTGGTCGGTCGCTTCCGCCTGTTGTTCATCGCTCCGTCGGAGTCGGTGTGAACTCTCGCTCGACTGCGGAGCGTCCGTATCTCTCGATCGGAGAAGTTCTCGGACTACTCCTCGAAGAGTTCCCCGACGTCACGATCTCGAAGATTCGATTCCTCGAGAGCCAAGGCCTGATCGTTCCCGAACGCACCGCGTCGGGATACCGCAAGTTCTACGACGACGACGTCGAACGACTCCGCTTCATCCTGCGCGAGCAGCGCGAGAACTTTCTGCCGTTGCGCGTGATCAAGGATCGTCTCGACACACCTCCGCACGGACTCGAACGAGCCGGAGCTGAGCGACACGACGAGCCGGTGGTCGAGTCGGTGGCCGAAGCCGCCCCGGCCCACCCCAGTACGCGAACCAACAAGCCGGTGGGCGTCATCGTCGACAAGACCCCCAAGCGGCCCGCGCCGCCCGACCCGTCCGACTCGATCGGGCGTCCGGCCACGTACACCCGGGCCGAGATCCTCCAGACCAGTGGCCTCGACGAGGCCACCTTGGCCGAACTCGAGTCGTTCGGACTCGTCACACCGCGCGCTGACGGACGAAGGGTGGGCGGTCAACCGCTGTTCGACGAACACGACTTGGCCCTGGCCGAAGTGGCCCGTGGCTTCGCCGACGCCGGACTCGACGTCCGTCACCTGAAGGCCTGGAAGATCGCCGCCGAACGCGAGGCCGGCCTGTTCGAGCAACGGGTCCTACCGATCCTGCGCCGCCGTGCACCTGATTCCCGTTCCGAAGCCAACGCACTGCTCGACGACCTCACCGAACTCGGTGGTCGTCTCCGGGCCATTCTGTTGGCTCGGTCGCTCGGGTCGTTGCGCGATCCACGCTGACCGAAAACCGGGGTACTGTCGGCATCGTGATCGCACTCGAGCTCATCGGTGTTCGCCTGGAAATGCCCGGGCGCGTGCACGTGGTGTTCTTGCGCGAGCGTGAGGGCGAGCGGCGAGTTCTCCCGATCTACATCGGCGAGCCCGAGGCCGGCAGCATCCAGATCGGCATGTCGGGCAAGGTTCCTCCGCGTCCGCTCACGCACGATCTCTTGGTCGACGTACTCGGTTCGCTCGGCGCCGATCTCGACAAGGTCGTGATCACCGACGTGAGCGAAGGAACCTTCTTCGCCGAACTGCACCTCAAGTCGCGCCAAGGACCACTCACCATCTCGGCTCGCCCTTCCGACGCGATCGCCATCGCGGTGCGCGCCGGTTGTGGCATCTACGTCGACGACTCGGTCATGGACACCGCGGGACGTATCGCTCAATTCGACGATGACGACGATGACGACGACTCCGGGCAAGCCCCCGGTGAGGTCGACGATCTCGTCGACGAGTTCCGGGACTTCATCGACAGCATCAAGCCCGAAGACTTCGCACCGTAGAGCCCCGTCTTCGGGAGAAGGTTGACGGTCGGGGAGGGCGGCCGTACCCTGCTACACCGTTGTAATTCCGTCGAGGGGGTTTCGTGAGCGACAAGACGTTTTCAGGAACGCAGGCCGCCGACATCGTCGGAATCTCGTACCGCCAACTCGACTACTGGGCTCGCACCGACCTCGTTCGCCCCGCCGTGAACGATGCCAAGGGGAGTGGCACCCGTCGCCACTACAGCTACCGCAATCTCCTCGAACTGCGCATGGTCAAGAGCCTTCTCGATGCCGGCATCCGCCTCGAGTCGGTGCGGGACGTCTTCGCCTATCTCCGCAGTCACGTCGACGACGACATCACGTCGGCTCACCTCGTGATCGAAGGGTCCAGCGTCATCCTGTGCCGCGGTGACGATCTCATCGACGTGGTTCGTCGGGGTCAAGGAGTTCTCAACCTTCTGCCTCTGGCACAGGTGAAGGATCAAGTCGACGACAAGATCGTCGCGCTGTATCCCGATCTCGCTCTGCGCCGCGTCAGCTGACGTGAGCGATCTGCGGTACTCGCCGCTCGACGCCGAGCACCGCGCTCTCGGCGCCAAGATGACACCGTTCGGCGGCTGGGACATGCCCTTGCAGTACTCGTCGGGAACCATCGCCGAGCACGAAGCCTGTCGACGGGATGCCGTCGTGTTCGACGTCTCCCACCTCGGAACGGTGCGGGTGATCGATGGCTTCGACGTACTCCAACGTGCCCTCACCAATGACCTCGACAAAGTCGGCCCGGGTCGCGCCCAGTACACCCACTTGCTCGACTCTGCCGATGGTTCGGTTCTCGACGACATCATCGTGTGGTGGCATCCCGACGGTCTTACGTTCGACGTGATGCCGA
>Ga0315900_10007617_pt1 | contig 14147 bp, 13 predicted proteins | sample LakEriMetagenome_FD_203521 | JGI IMG/M metagenome (GOLD analysis project Ga0315900, IMG submission 203521) | Freshwater fungal communities from buoy surface, Lake Erie, Ohio, United States - Buoy 12 MA114 | ecosystem: Environmental > Aquatic > Freshwater > Lake > Lake biofilm | place: USA: Lake...
AATAAAATAACCAGAACATAGATTATTGTTGACAATGTTCTGGTTATTTTATTGTGGAAACTCCTGCGTGGACCCATAATATAGTCATAATAGTCATATTACTTTCATAAAAAATAGTATTAAAAATACTATTATTCACATTATCACTTTATTTATTTTGGTTACTCTTCACTTTTATATTAACCTATAAAAAGTAATGGAAATTCCCGAAAAAAATATTTTATAATAGGCATAATAAGTTTCATGAACATAAATAAAATCAAAAAATAATTCATAAATGCCACTGTATCACTTATGAATAAAAAAAAGTTTCTTGGGAAACCAAAGCGGACGGATCTTTTGTTAGTCACTTAAATACAATCCATGTCAGAAAAACCACAATGCAACAGCATGATATCAATGTCAGTGAAATAAGGTTTCCCATATTCACGAACCGATCGGGATGGGAGGTTACCGCACAACTCTATTGAGTTGTGTGGCACGGAATGGGAATTTCACCCATGCGTACCAACTAATTAATCGAAATAGTGGTCATAATGTAATGCTTTTCCTTAAGTTGCACTCATTGAAATAAAATTGAAAAAATATTATCTTGTTGTATAATTAGATTTGAATAGCTAAATGGAATATCCAGTTAAAACAAGATTTCCCCCAGAACCAAATGGCTTTTTACACATTGGACATGCAAAAGCAATATATATTAATTTTATGTATGCAAAAAACAACAATGGTATTTGCTACCTGAGGTTTGATGATACTAATCCGAAAACTGAGAAACAGGTCTATATCGATAGTATTATTGAGGATGTAAAATGGTTAGGATTTGAGCCGTATAAAATAACATATACATCTGACTATTTTGATCGACTATACGAGTACGCTATAAAACTCATTGAAAATGACAAGTGTTATGTTTGTGAATTAGATTCCGAATCAATATCTAATGGTAGAAAAGAGTGCTTAGATTCTCCTTATAGAAATAGACCCATCAATGAGTCTTTAAAATTATTCAAAGAGATGGCTGAAGGCAAGCATTTACCCGGTAGTATGGTTTTAAGAATGAAATGTGATATGAAATCTCCAAATCCTAATATGAGAGATATGGTTGCTTACCGAATAATCTTCGAAGATCATCATAGAACTGGTAACAAATGTAAGGTGTATCCATCTTACGATTTTAGCCATCCTATTGTTGATAGCTTAGAAGGAATTACACACTCTTTTTGTTCCATGGAATTTTAGACAAGAAATGAACTTTATAGGTGGATTGTGAATACGCTCGATATTCATAAACCATCTCAAATTGAATATTCAAGATTGAATTTAACACATACTGTTTTATCAAAAAGAAAATTGATTGAGATGGTAAATGATAAAATTGTTTTAGGTTGGGATGATCCAAGATTACCAACGATTAGCGGATTGAGGAGAAGAGGTTATACATCTGACTCTATCCTTGATTTTTGTGGTAGAATAGGTACTAATTTTGGCAATTCATCAAATCCAATAATCGATTTCACTATTCTTGAAAATTGCATCAGGAAAGACTTGGAAGATAATGCACCAAGGAAAATGGTTGTTATAAATCCGCTTAAGGTTAACATTGTTAATTTAACAGAGATTAAGGAAGTATACTTGAAAGATTTTCCCAATCTAGGCAAAGATAGCCCCATAAGAAAAATAAATGTTGGTCATATAGTCTATATTGAAAAAGAAGATTTTAGATCTGAAAATATAAAAGGATACTACAGAATGGCTCCTGGGAAAATAGTGCTTTTGAAATATTTTGGCTTCATTAAATATTTAAGTCATACAGAGTCGGAGCTTTTTGTTGAATTATTACCTGAAGATTACAAACCAACATGCGCAATAAAGGGAATTCTCAATTGGGTTAGTGAAATTGATCATGTTACTGTTAATATAAATGAATATGGATATTTGTTTTCAAAAGAGATATCGAAAGATTGGAAGTCATCACTCAATATCGCTTCGGTTAAATCGATAGAAGCGAAAAGTGAGAGGTCTATTTTAGATACAAAATATGGAAATAGGTTTCAGTTTGAGAGAGTCGGATACTATAGTTTGGATAAAGAAAGTAAAGAAGATCGTATTGTTTTGAATTCAATTGTCAAACTAAAACAGGATAAAAGGAAATAAAAAATTATTCAGATTTAATTAGTTTCCAAGTTTTTTTATCTATTTGATATTTGTCCGACCTTAATAATTCTAAATCATTATTGGTTTTGACAGGAATAAATCTATCTCTGGAAACATTAAAACATACAACTTTATCAAAAAATTTAACCATCGATCCAATTGCATATTCTAATTGAATACATTCTCTGCCATCTTTTAATTTCTTTGGATTAATAATTAGATCAATTGAATCGGTATAATTAGTTTCTAACAATTTGGTTATCGAAGACACTTTAATCCAAATATTATTTGTGTTAAAATATTTAAATTTATCAATTGACATAAATTCAGATAATTTTTCTGGTGGACATTGGGCTACTTCAAACATTTTGTATTTTCCATCATATTTTATCAAAGTACCACCTTTAATATCCAATTCTGTTTTTGGTGTTAATTCAATCGCAAAATCGATATCGGAATTAACTAATTGTGAAGCTATTTTATAATCCAGAGTACCACCCAAATTATCAATATTAGAAATGAAAAGATACTCAATACCTTGATCAATTATTTTTTTGAGGACTCTTGTGTCGTTTAACGATTGTAACAAGTCTCCATGACCTGGAGGATAAAAATAGTCAATATTATCACTTGATTCGTGATATTGATTGGTATCTTTAATAATTCTGGGAAATTTGTTCTGGCAAAATGTTGTAATGTCGATATTATGTTTATGTTGATTATTTTTTAAGAAAAATTCCGTTTGATCGTTAGTATAAAAAGAGTTCATCAGAACTAGTGGTGTATCTAGTGTTAAATTATTTTGTTCTAAAATAATATCCATAAAAGTTAGATCATGTTTAACTTTCAACATACTTTTTGGTCCTGTACATCCCATTGTTGTCCCTAAACCACCATTTAATTTAATCATGCAAATTTTCTTGCCAATATTTTCAACAGTTGTATTATCGGGAAACGGTATTTCATCGTAATGTTTCAATGAAATTTCATCTAAAATTTCCACTTTTTCCCAATCGATATATGGGTTATTGTTATGAAGATATCTATTGTATAGAATTTTAAATTGATCCATTACGCATTCCTAAATTAATAATAACATATAGTTGTTATTCAATTTATAAATCAATATTTTTTAGTTCGTATAAGTTTTTTAGAAGATCAGTTTTGTTCCTGATAACGAATAACCCAATTCTTGGTATCTCAAGGAGAATAGTTTTATTACTATGTAATTTAATAATTCCCTCAATACCATTGTGCAATTTAATTTTGAAAGAGTATGGGATTCCAAAATCGCCTACTTGTAACCATTGACCAATATGTTTTTGTGTGGCTAAAAAATAGTAGATATCGTATAGTAGTCCTCCATCAGTGAATATAAAATCTGATTCATAATCATCAATATTTTCTATTTTAATATTTTGTTCATCTATCTCAACTGAATTTAATTTTATTTCGGGTGCTTCAATATCGTAAGATGGATGATCAAAAATATCTACTATTTTATCCACTAAATCATCAAAATTTATGCCCCCAAAAAATCTATAAATACCTCCAAAAAAATCCATTAGAAGGATCATTATTTACTTGTGTAGAAAGATATTTTCTTTGATAAATAATTTTCAATTTTTTGAAAAAGGCTTAAAGAAATAATAATACTACATAGTGTAAAGAGCAGATAGTTCAATTACATCATCATGGTAGGCGCGAAAATATTGAACTATAAGATTCCTTTACATATCATTAAGCAGTTATAACAATTACATCTTGAATATAAATATTGTTATGAATCACTCTAATGATATTTTGTGGTATCCACAAGATATCTAAAATAAAATAAAATATTTCCACAAAAAAATAATATTTTATGTCATTTTGTTAACTCCATCCGCCACGATATCAAGATTATAAGTTACTCATTCACTATATTCCCAAAATAAGACATTCATGACCAATCATTGAATTCCATATTTCAATATTTTAGTATTTTTCAAAAATACTTAAAGAAATATTATCTATAGTAATATTGTAAAGAGCGGTTAGTTCAATTACATCAAGCGCGGAAAATATTGAACTACAAGATTCCTTTGCATCTCATTAAGCAGGTATAACAATTACATCTCATTTATATGAAACATATTGTTATATATCACTCTGATGATATCTTATGGTTTCCATAGGATATCCATAAAAATTTGAAATTTTATCTTATTGAATTCTAATCTTATATCATTAGATTATTTTACCACACAATGGAAACCCTTAACACACCACAAGAGTTTGATAAATTTTACAAAGACAATTTAGAAAATCTTTCTGGGAACGATGAAGAGTATAAAAAAGTATTTGAATTTACCTGCCAAAAAGGTTATTTGAAAGGTCTAATTTTTATGACCCACTATCATTTTCCAACTCTTGAGATGTCTAATTGTTTCAATATTTGTGCACAAAATAATCAAATGATATCTCTTGAGTATCTGATGGAAGTTTTTGAAGATGACTTTTATCATGATAATTTAGTTGAAATTGATTTACAAGGATTATATGACAAAGGATTATACAATATATTTTCTTTTGTCATCAATAAATTTAAATATCAGACACTGAATAGTGAAATTTTTATTGAAAAATTAGAAAATTTGAAAAAGTATATTGAGTCAAACTCTGGATATATTAACTATATTATTACCAGTAAATATTTGATCAAAGTGAATAAAATTTTAGATATGATGAATAAGATAGATTTAATCGCTAATATTCATCTTAAAGATATCGATACAGTGGAATCACCATAAAATTGTTTAAAGAAATAATGATATGATCTTAAATTAATGTCAAGTACATTAGAACCTTTTTTTATTGAAAGTGACAAAATTAAAATCAATGAGTGCACTACAATGAACCATATGGGGATGCAAAATTTTACTTTATCTTCCATTTCACAACTCAAGATCTTTGTGACAAGTTGGTTTTTAGGTGAACCCACATATTATACATCTTCAGGTGATAATAAAAAAGATTTTGCACAGTTGAATAAATTAAAAAATGTCAACATAGAAGAGATTGAAAAATTATATTTGATTCAAAAAAAAAATCATGAAACAACACTCGATCTATTTAAGAAAATAATTACTCAAGCTCTTGATGAAGATTTTGAAGGTGTCCTTAAATTAGCTGTTGAAGGAAGAAATAGTTATAATATGAGATCAGGACCTGTAGCTATTATCTTTTATGCTGCAATGCATTCACAAAGAAAGATATTTAATGCACAAAATCCACTCAAATTCAGAGAATATACTGATCAAGTTATCAAAATACCAACAGACGCATGGTTTTTATTTGAACTCTATCAAAAGACATATCAAAACAAAAATAAATTTCCAACAATACTCAAAAAATGTATTGCAAAACATCTAGAAAAAATAGAAAAGTATCAGATGAAAAAATATTTACATAAAGCACATTTAATCGATTTAATTAGAATAACACATCCAAGATCTTCAAAAAATAAAATTATTGAAGAAGTTGTCAAAACGGGGGATCTTTTAGTGGATGATAATGAACAAACTTGGGAAAAATTAAGATCAGAAAAAAAAAGTTGGAAAGAGATTATTACTATCTTAAATACACTGCCACATATGGCTCTCTTGAGGAATCTTGTTGGTATTGCCAAAGATACCAACGATCCTGAATATCTGAACAATATCATCGTTCCAATGCTCAAAAAAGGTGTTAAATATGGGAAACAGCTTCCATTTAGATATATGACATGTTATGAAGAGGTGGGAAAATTAGAAGATAATTCATGTAAAAAAATATTATTAGATGGTGTTTCGAACTGTATTGAGATTGCAATGGAAAACTTTCCAATTTTGGAAGGCAAGACACTTTGTTTAGTCGATAATTCAGGATCTGCACACGGATCTTTCCCTTCTCAATACGGCGTGCAAAGTATCGCTAAAATAGGCAATTTATCGGGAGTTATGACAGCTAAACAATGTACAGGAAAAGGTGTAGTGGGAGTTTTTGGTGATCGGTTAGTTATGATCGATATTGATAAAAATAAAAATGTATTGGATCAAGTTAATCAAATTCATAAAGAAGGTAAAGAAGTAGGTAGATCGACAGAAAACGGCATTTGGGTTTTCTTTAAAGAGTCTTTTGAGGAAGCCACAAATCTTAAACCAGGAACCGATATCGAATTAATGGATAGATGGTTTGATAATATTATGATTTATTCCGATCAACAAGCTGGTTGTGGAGGCTTGTATGGATCCAATCCAAAAGAGTATTCGGAATATGTAGTAGCAAATAAGTATGTCAATGTGCTTAAATTAATTGAAAAATATAGAAAATTAGTTAATCCAAAGGTGAATATCTACTCTGTCCAAATAGCAGGATATAATAATTCTCTTGTCCCAGAGATCCTTTACCGGACACATTTATTGACTGGATGGAATGGAAATGAGTGTAAATATGCTTATGAAATGAACAAATTGATGGATGAATTGGATGAGATATGAAAATCAATAAATGCATTTTGAGGAAAAAGATTATTAGATAATAATTTATAAAATGTATAATTTTTTTGTTGGTCACACAAGTATGTCACAATCCAGGCCAGAAGATCCACAATACGACAACCCGATATTTTATCTGGAAATCCATATTGGAGGTTTATGGCCGAAACTATTCGATCAATAGCTCGGCTACCATATTCACAATATAATAATCTATCAAATGATATCTTAATCCCCATTTGATGGATTATTATATTGTGACATAATAGCCTTACATTTATTGTATTATTGCACATAACTGCTAACACTGAATATTGTCCCCCATATTATAACATCAACAATACGATATTCTGATGATCATCCGGATAACCATATTGTGATATCCATGGCCGTAAATATTCGATCAATAGCATGGCTACTATATTCACAATATAATAATCTATCAAATGATATCTTAATCCCCATTTGATGGATTATTATATTGTGACATAATAGCCTTATATTTATTATCTAGTCATATATAATACTTTTTTCTTATACACAAGTGATACAGTGACATTTATGGATTATTCATTATATAAAAATCAATGAATAATCCATAAATGTCACTGTATCACTTGTGTATAAGGATAAGTATATTAGATAAACAAATTATTTATATTTATTATCTCAATATCTTTTATTAATTCATTAAATGATATATTAGCAGACTGGATATCATATTATGTCATTTAATAAAGCAATGGAATCTGCAAATTAGATATTCCATGCCATAACAATCACAATATATATATCCTGATGAACTTCAGATAATCTATATTGTGATTGTTATGGCATGGATATTCATTTAAATAATTATCATGGCTGATAGAATGCACTAAATGGCATCTATCATACAATTTAGTGCCAATAGCAGCCTGGCTATCATTTAATGAATTATCTATCTGTATTACTTTTCCTTATTCATAAGTGACACTAAGTGACACTTAGTGACACTTGTGGATTATTCATTATATAAAAATTGAAATTTTAAGTGGTTGATTATTTTATAATAGTTAAAATATTATAAAATGAATACCGAAAAAGAGATTCAAAATAAGTGGCTCGGGGGAATTCAAAATAAGTGGCTTCGAGAGTTTGAGATGGAGTGTGGTGACTTGAGCCGAATTCATGTAAAAGAGCATTTGACCAATGCCAACGATCGAGATACCCCAAACGTTTCATCACACATAACCTCATAGATAATGTAGCTTTATTTATAAAAAAAATTGAAATTTCGAGTCGTTGTCGAGTCCATAAATTGAGATTTTAGTGTATCAAACAAAATGTTTTTCTCGCAACAGCCTAGTTGTGCTATTTGTTATAGGAATCCCTGTCAAAATGGAGGCATTTTGTGCCGAGAATGTGCTGGACATGGATCGCATACACATAAAGTATGTAAACATTGTCAGTGGAGTCCGGTCAATTCTGATGGTGTTCTATGTGATGAATGTTACTACAAAGGATTACGAGAAGAAAGTAACACAAGATATGTAAGAACCTCTGTGGTTTATAGTCAACCAATCTCTATTCCCCAGAGAATATGCCGTAATGGTGGTTGTACTCAACCTGTTTCTTTCAGTCACAAAGAATATTGTAATACTTGTGAATATGCATATCAACAAGGACAACAAAGAGCCAAAAAAATATGCCAGAATGGAACTTGTAGAAATGAAGTGACATCCAGTAATGAAAAATGCTATTGTATGACATGTTACTCAGCTTATCAACAAGGTTCAGGATGGAAGCCAATATGTCGTGCACCATATTGCACTAATATGGCAACACATGGGGAATATTGTTCTTCTCATCAACAAAGAGTTCGTGTCACTGTTACGAAACCGGTTCAAGCACATTATGTTCCTCCATTTGTCCCAGTGGTTGTTCAACCCAAAAAGTTAAAAGGATGTGCGAATCATTGTGGTCAAACTATTAAAGAAAGTGAACATCTTTGTAGTTCATGTTCTAGAATGGCAAATGAGAAAGGATTACACAAGTGCAATGTGCCCGGTTGTGACAATATGGTTAAACTTAGAGGAGGAAGATGTAACAATTGTGCCTATCAAGCTTCTTTTGCTGGTAAATTAGGTCTTCAACCGAGGGTAGAACCACAAAAGAGAGTTAACCACTGGTGATAATTGCTCAGTTTCTTTTTTTTATAGTTGTTTTATATATGGGTATAATTAGTTCAATTTTGATCATACTATTTTTATGTTGTTTTATCTCCAGTTTGGCTTTATTATTGACATATAGAGATAAAATACCTTATGTTAGTCCAAAAATTACTCCTTATGAGCCATATGTTATGTATGGAACAATAGGATGTATATGTTGTTTGTGTTTGTTAATTCTTTTTTTCATTATAATTACTATTTTATAAAAAAATTAATTTGTAATATTGTTAATTACTTTATCACAATAAAAATCAAAATTTGGTATATGTTTTAATGTTTGGTTATCTAACTCCATAATTTGGCAATTTGTTTTTGTGATTAAATCTATATTATGCGATATAATTATTACTCCTCCATTGTAACTATTGATGGCTTCAATCAAAGATCGGACTGTCTCAAGGTCTAAATGATTTGTTGGTTCGTCAAGTAATAAGATATGAGGTTTTTTTATAATTATAGATGCTAAAACAACTCTTGCCTTTTGTCCTCCAGAAAGATAATTGATACTAACAAGATGTAAAGGTCCTTCTAAACCTACACTTCCAAGATGTTTTCTAATTATTTCGTTTTCCATATTAGGATTAATTTTATTCAAATATGAAAGTGGTGTTTCGTTTAATGGTAAATATTCTTTGATATTTTGATTGTAGTATCCTATTGTGGCTCTACAATCGATATAAACATCTCCGGAAAGTGGCTTAATTTCTCCGACTATTATTTTAAGCAAAGTAGATTTACCAACTCCATTCTTTCCAACAATTGTCATTCTTGTATCTAAATCAATTGTTACATCAAGCTTGCTAAATAGTGGTTTTTCGTACGAAAAAGAGATATCAGATAATTTTATAACAGGTGATTTGATCAATTTAATTTCTTCAAAATAGATAGATGGATTATAAATTTTTTGAGGTTTATAAACTGAATTAAGTTCTATAAATTTATTTATTTGGTCTTTATTCAAATTTTTTTTTCTCATTTCATTAATTTTCCTTAATACTTTTTTCCACTCTTTTTCATGGTGTCTTAAATTTTTCAAATACATTTGCCAAAATTGATCATAGTTACCATCATAATAAGTTATTTTTTTATTTTCTGCATGGATAATGCATGTACAAACGTCGTTTAAAAGTGTCTTATCGTGCGAAACTAGAAGTAATGTTTTTTTCCAACTGTTGCGTAAATAGTCGATTAACCATATAACCGAATCTAAGTCGAGGTGATTGCTTGGCTCATCCAATAATAATATATCAGGTTTAATATATAATCCTCTGGCCAAAGAAATTTTCATTTTCCATCCGCCTGAAAATTTGTCAATATTCCAATTTTGTTTTTCCAAATCAAAACCAAGACCATACAGTATTTTTCTTACTATATGTTCATCTTTGTCTAAATTAAAATTATGTATTTTTTGATTTATTTTTTCGTAACTATCGTACGTTTCATCGGTAATTTCAATTGTTTCATCCTCTATAATATTTTTCAGTATACGATATTTTTCTAATAATTTTTTCTTCTTTCTATTTGATTCTAAAATAATTTGATATATTGGTTTATCGTGATCAAAGTCTATATCTTGGTCCACATAAAATATTTCAGTACTTTTTGGAATTCCGAAATTATGTTCATATATATTTTTCAATAAAACAGATTTACCAATACCATTTTTACCGACAATACCATATTTTCCCCTTGCAACAATATCAAGATCTATATTTTCAAACAATTTTTTACCAGCAACAGAAATTGTTATATTTTTTGCATTAATCATTTATTATGCAATAGTTTGTACAAATATACTAATATTTTTTCAAAATTTATAAGATATGATCAAGTTATTATTTTTTATTTGTATTGTAATTTTGGTAATTATAGTTCTATATGACAAAAAAAGTGAATATTCATGTCCAATTGTTGACGATGTCTCTATGCTAAATACTACTATTGTTGATAAAGTATTTTATCCAAAATGCAATAAAGATATTTTTAAAATTATAAAATTAGCCCACTTCAACAACAAAAAAATTATTGCAAGAGGTGAAAGGCACTCAATGGGTGGTCATACAATAACGAAAGATGGTTACATTATCGATACTAAATTTTTGAACCAAATCAATTTAGATGGCAAAAATATGGTTGTCAAAGTTGGTCCAGGTGTTACTTGGGATAAACTAATATACTATTTGAATCGCCACGGTTATTCACCTAAAACATTACAATCTTATGCTTCTTTTTCAGTAGGTGGTAGTGTTTCTGTTAACATTCACGGAATAACTAACGATGACTGTTTGTGTGAATCAATTAAAGAGCTAGAATTAATCACTAGTAGTGCTGAAATAGTTGTTTGTAGTAGGTCAATGAATAGTGAATTATTTTCTCTTGTTATAGGAGGATATGGTCTTTTTGGTATTATTGTGAATGTAACTTTGGAAATAGTTCCGAATGTGTGTGTTACTCCCAAATCGAAACAATTGACCATAAACAATTTTTGTCAATATTATCACAAAATTTCTAATTCAAAAACAAATATTAAATTTGCCAGGATCGATATTACTAATATGAAAGATATTACACTATATTATTTTACTAAAAATAATAATACTATTCACAACTTAGAATTAGATAAATCACCTAACAAAATGTCTATCATTTCACAATTATTATATAAATGGTTATTACCAATAAAATATGTACAAAAGATAAGATTCAATTTAGAAAATCGATTAGGCAAACCACTGGATATGAAAAAAAGTCAAAAGTTATCAAGAAATATGGTGCTTTATGAATCTGCTAAACCTTTGTCTATCTTGTACTCACCTATTATTAATTTGAAAAAGACACATATCTTACAAGAATTTTTTATACCAGAAAAATATTTTATTGTATGGATGAAATATCTCGAAAAAATATTTTCAGAACATAATGAACCTGTTTTATTGAACATTACAATTAGATATATCAAAGAAGATAAAACAACTTTTCTAAAATATGCGACTCAAAATATGTTTGCATTTGTTTTTTATTATAGAATCAATTGTACTACAAAAGAAGATCATCTTCTTAAAAAGATACATAATCTTCTTACAAATAAATCGTTAGAATTGACCGGAACATTTTACTTGCCGTATAGACACCATTATACAAAAACACAATTGAAAAAAAGCTATCCAAATATAACTGATTTCTTTGTAATGAAAAAAAAGTACGATCCATATGAATTGTTTACTAATTTATGGTATGAAAATTACAAAAAATAGATATAAGGATAATATGTATTTATTAAATAAAATGTTTAAAGACAAAGAGATGCTTTGTAATCTTTACAATGATCCAAACTACCTAAAATTACATAGAGTTACCGACTATATTACACCAGAAAATGCTATATTTATCCTAACAGATATCGATACACAATTAGTAACGATGTTAAATATTCCAAAAATAAGCGATTTAGATATGAACAAGTCGGAATTATCGTGGTATGCAATGAATTTAGATGCATATAAAAATAGTTGTGGTATTGTAACAAAACAACAATTAGAGATCCAAGGTATTAGTAACCATGGAAAATTATTAGTTGGTGATTTTATAGAAAGGAAGATATGTGATATTCTTAGTAACGATCAAGTATTTGATGGCGTTACCAATTTAGAAATCGAGTTCAAAAATCCAGATGGAGTCGAGTTCAAAAGTCCAGATATACCGGACTTCAATTCAATCGCTTCCGAATGTGTTTTGAAAATAAATGGCTTCGTAATTTGTTCAAGTCTTGTCGTGAAAAATTCCAAAATAAAATTAGTTAACTTTCCTAATGTTATATGGGTTACAAAAGCTTATGAATTACCAAAAATTGAAATATACATAAGACAAAATGGAAAAATATCTTATTGTCTTCATAATTATGTCATTACATACGATCTTATTTATTTAGAATATAATTCAAGAGGCAAAATAATTGGACAACCTCAATATATGTTTGAAACAGCGGACGGAGATCTTATTTTTTCACGCGAAGGAAAATATGTTATTAGATACTATACTTATTTTTTTGATCATATCAATCCAGAATTCAAAATGTTTTATGATCATACTTTTATGTTAAACAAATCAGACGATAATAAGATTGAAATAAGTATCTAATTTTATTCAAAAATTAGTCCAACAATTAATACTTTTTTGATACCTACAACTTTGCGACAACCATGCAAAATATCAGATCCAGGAAAAACAAATCCTTTGCCTGTTTTAGCGCAAATAGAAAGAGATGTTTTCATTTTTGGGTTGTATAAGTATGTCTCACCTTGATTGTAATTATCATTCAAATATATTATTAAGGTTGATAATATATTATTTTTTGCATACATATCTCTATGTTTTTGCATGTAACTACCGTTATAATATTTCACATAATGAATCTTATCGTTGAGAACTCTAAATTTTTTTTTGGAATATGTTAAATTATGAGGTATCAATCGTTCAGTAATTTCTTGATTGATCCAACTATCGCTAAATGTAATTCTGTATTGATTTTTGAAGATCTTATTGTTAATTTGTTCCATTCGTTTATTTTCTATAATGTCAACAAAGTTATTACATTCGTCAGGTTGAAACAAATTATCAATTTCGTATAATCGATAATTATCAAAAGATGTTTCCATATTGTACCACCAAATATTTTATCCGAATATCAGACTATTTATAATTCAATTTTGTCAAGTTGTTTGATATTATTTTGCATATTGTGGTTACCTGTAATCGTTAATGTCAAACTGGAAAAAACAATGAATGTAGTCTAAGGGAAAAAGATTTCGTCGTACAATCTTCATATGGGAGGAATCCGCAATATAATAACCTGATATTTTATCTGGAAAGTTGTATTGTAGATTGATGGCCGAAAACTATTTAGTCAATAACCAAGCTGAAGTCACACAATACGATGACCATCAAATGGCATTATAGACTTTAATCTGATTGAATTTGTATTGTGAAATAGTTTTTCAAATTAGTAGTATATTAGACTTCCTTATTCATAAGTGATACAGTAACATTTATTCATCAAGGAAAAATCAATGAATAAATGTCACTTATGAATAAGGAAAAGTATATCAGTCAACCAATTCGTTTAATTTTATTTAGATAATATCTTTTTATCAATATTATACCCAGTCCAAAATATTTTTTCCGATTAAGTGTGTCTATTACTTTTTAGTATAATTAGCAAAAATACAATACATATCATGAAATAAATAGATAAATAAAAAGA
>Ga0315900_10007618_pt1 | contig 14147 bp, 8 predicted proteins | sample LakEriMetagenome_FD_203521 | JGI IMG/M metagenome (GOLD analysis project Ga0315900, IMG submission 203521) | Freshwater fungal communities from buoy surface, Lake Erie, Ohio, United States - Buoy 12 MA114 | ecosystem: Environmental > Aquatic > Freshwater > Lake > Lake biofilm | place: USA: Lake...
TTGAGGCGAGTACTCCGTAGAAGTCCACCAGGCGCCATCGCTTTGAATAAAGTTGGGAGTGCCACTGAAATTTATCATTCCACCAGGAAGACCCGAAAACCCACTGGAATTAGAAGCTCCTGTATTGGGGCTTAGCCAAAGCGAAGATAATTCCTTGAGATTACCGCCTGCTGTTAAACTGGCAGAACAATTTTCACAATTGGTATCCACAAGCGGATCCTGATAAAGGAGCAGCTTATTCCAGTCCTGCATCGTTGGTACACGCCAACCCGCAGGACACAAGCCTCTATTGTCAGTTACAGAATACCAATTATATAACTTACCATAATTAGAATTATTGATTTCCAGATTATTGTAAATGCCATATGCACCAAAGGTGGTATTCTGCCATTCTGTGTTACTCAAACCGCTGGAAATAGTATCCCCATTCCGGTATTGGCTCACCTTAAGGTTCTGCTGCAGCCATTCCTGACTGCCGATTTTGATGCTGGTGTAGATGTTGCCGTCGATGTCGCGCACGCTGCCGGTATCGGCTACATTTATATTTATCTGGCATTGTTTTCCGCCAATGCTGATGTTAAATGAGGCAGTTCCGAATCCCTCGGGTGTTCCTGATATGCTGTAAACAAGCATGCCGCTTCCGAAGTCGAAATTCCCGGAATTGAGTTCAGCAGTAAGACCGTTAACGGTGCCGGATAAAATACTCTGATTCTGATAAACTCCCCCATTTCCTCCAAAGTAAGGAAGACTAATTTGCACATTTTCAGCCGGGCTGTCCTCGGCAAGGTAATTCAGCTGCACCTTTCCTTCACAATCGAGGCTGTCGATTGAACCAACTTCTGTTGAATACTGCAGGCATCGGACTGAGAATCCTAAATTTTTTTGATTGTAATATCTTGCCGTTTTCGCACTGTTATAATACATAGAGAGATTCCATGAAAACTCTGGGGAGTATTCAGAAGAAGTCCACCAATTGCCGGTATTTCTAATAAAGTTGGAAATACCGCTTGCATTTCGCATTCCACCCGGAAGTCCCGAAAAACCACTGGAATTTGAGGCTGCTGTATTGGGGTTTGTCCAAAGGGAGGAAACTGCCTTTAAAGCCCCAGCAGCACTTAGACTGGCAAAACAATTTTCACAAATGGTATCAGTTAAAGGATCCTGATACAAGAGCAGCTTATTCCATTCCTGCACCGTTGGAACACGCCAGCCTACCGGACAAAGACCTCTAGGATCAGCCACTGCATACCAGTTATAAAGTTTGCCATAGGTATTATTGTTGGCAGCAATGTTGTTATAAAGGGCAAAAGCACCGCTCGTTGAGTTTTGCCAATCCGTATTGCTCAGTCCTGTAGTTATTGTATCGCCATTACGGTATTTACTCACCCTAAGGTTTTCCTTCATCCAGACCTGGCTGCCGATCTGCACCGTCTGGTACACATTGCCGTCGATGTCGGTCATGGTGGATGTACAGTTTTCTGTAGCCGGTGCTTCGACGCGGTAAACAGCATTGGCGGGAGGATTGACATCAAGCCAGGTATTCTGTGTACCGGCCACACTATCCAGCACCTGCTCATCGCGGAGAATGTAGTAGCGGCTTACCGGAAAACCTTCGTAGGAATTCCAGTTCAGGACATTGCCTCCAGAGCTCCCAGCTGGTGAAGGTTGTACCTGCAGAAAGATGGTTTGGTTTACCGGTGAAGCCTCCGACTCATATTCTCCACCCAGACCGCTCACACGGGCCGTGAGCATTACATCGTGTGCCGTTCGATAAAGAATCGTATCGTTAAACCAAATGCCGGCAGCCGCATTTACCGTATCCACAAAACTAAAAACCGACTCATAGTACTTTTTTCTGTACACCTTGAACTGCTGCACGGAAGCGTCGGAGGGAGGAATCCACTCCGCACGCAAACCGTTTGGCTCAACGGGCTGCGATGTACAAATCTGCGGCACAAAACTGCCGGGCGGCCGGACCAGCACCTCGTTTGAAAAAGACGAACAGCCAGCTGAATCGGTGCGGACCCGGTACCGCCCGGTATTTCGGCCTGTAAGTGTAAGTCCGCTGTTGCTTTCCAGAATGTCGTTCCGAAACCAGCTGTGTGAAACTGTACCTGCATTAGCGGGGCTAAGCTGCAGTGTAAACTGTGAACCCGGCGAGGCCGGTGCCTGCTGGATGCTTAGCTGCCTTACCTGCGGCCGGGGCTGATTGCGGAACGAAATTCTTACTGTATCAAAGACCATAGAAAGGCAGCTATCCCTGAAAAGCCGGAAACTGTAATTGCCTGCCTCTGTCACCTCAAGAATTTCCTGAGCTTCGCCTGCCAGCTCCGAACCATTCCGGAACCAGCGCATTTCGTAGCCGTTCTCCGGCCGGATGCCCTGCAGCATTATGGTGTCTGCCTGGCAAAGCTCCCGGCGCTCCGGGGGATACATGTTTCCGCGGGGAATGATAAGGGTATCGCAGAGTGACTGGGCACTGATATTTTCAACAAGCGAAACAGATGCCAGCATCAGCAAGATCACTGGCTTCAGAATGCAGGGGATAAAACGCATTATGGAATAGGAATGAACGAAATACAATACTATGAAAAAGAATATTCTTGCTCAAACGGCAGAACGGAAAAGAGACGTTCTAATAAAGTTCTTTTCCCCACGATGTCACTGGTCCCGGGTTTGTCTAAAAAGAAAGAACATGTCTGTGTTGCAAAATAAAAGTTGGCAACTCTGGTCCCAGCGGGACCAGCTATTGGCAGAAATTTTCAGACACAAAACAAAAAGTCCCCTGGGACGAAATATCGGATTAAATATTCCATCCCTATGGGAATCAATAATCTTGCGAATGATAACTACCGATATTTTGTCCCCAGAGGGTCAAAAATCTGGCCAAATATTGATTGAGAAGAATATGGCGGAAGGAGCTTTTTTTCGCCTTCGTTGGTCTTTTGTTCAACGGAATCAGGGCCAAAATCTTGTTGGTGATAAAATCAACAAGGGCGGAGATACTTAAGCTCAAAGCGTCAGGTAGATTTGTGCCGCCGTTGGCGCAAACACCTGACGCCACAGAAGGGGCTGAAAATTCCAAGCCCCTGCTGTTGCATTCTTAACTTTTTCCTCCTGCTTTATTTCCGCCCCGGATGGAAGGGGCCTGGTGGCGCCGGAGGCGGCACGGAAGCGAAAGCGTACCCCCGCACAGCCGGAACTGGCGGCCAAAAAATAAACAACATTAATCCGGTCTTATAAAAGCTAAGCCAGCCCCCCATTCATCTACTGTCATTCCTTATTTGGACTTTCGCCAAAGCCTGCCTTCCTTGCCTGCTGAACAAAAAGGGAATGAGCATGAAACCAAAAATGCTGGCATCGCTGCGCAACAGCCTTATTCTGCTGAGAATTCCCTTTTCATTTTTCCTGTCTCCGCTGTTTTTCTTTGCCCTGCTCTGCCTGCCGGAGAGCAGTACCGACCGGGCCGTTCAGGTCTTTGTCATTCTGCACCTGCTGGTTTATCCGGCCAGCAACGGTTACAACAGCTACATGGACCGCGATACCGGCAGCATTGGCGGACTGGAAAAACCGCCACCCCCGGACAATAGTCTTTTTTATCTGACACTATTTCTCGACGGAGCAGCGCTGGGATGGTCGTTTTTCCTCGGCATTCCTTTCTGCCTGATGCTGCTGGGCTATATTCTGGCTTCGCGCGCCTACAGCTGGCGAGGAATCCGGATCAAGCAATATCCGGTAAGCGGATTTCTGACGGTCTTTTTTTTTCAGGGTGGATGGACCATCCTCATGATTCAGGCAGGACTCTGCCCGGAACTGCCTCTTTCTTACCTGCCCTGGCAGGCAGCCCTGACTGCTTCCTGCCTCATCGGCGCCCTGTATCCGCTTACCCAGGTTTATCAGCATGAACAGGATGAACGCGACGGCGTGAAAACCATTTCCATGCTGCTGGGTATAAGGGGCAGTTTTATTTTTACAGCACTGCTGTTCCTTATCGCAAATGGCCTTCTTTTTCAGCTGCTCTACAGTCTTGGCATGCCGGAACTTTATCTTCGCTTTATGGCGTGCAACCTGCCGGTGCTGGCTTTCTTTCTGGGCTGGGCCTCCATGGTCTGGAAAAATCCGGCCAAGGCAAATTACCGCTTTGCTATGCGGATGAATATGATTTCTTCTGTTTTTATGAACATTTCATTCCTTTCCATGTTGGCCTGATATGACGGTAATCGAATCCATCGGAACGGCCACGCCCGCTTTCCGGCACAGCCAGAAAGCGCTTTGCAGTTTTCTGGAAGAAAACCTTCCTATGGAAGAAAGCAGCCGCATGCTGATGCACCGGATTTCAAAAAGCACTTCCATTGAAGCCCGCTATTCGGTGATTCCTGACTTCTCCCTGCCGGAAAAAGACTGGCAATTTATCCGAAAGAGTGGAGGCAGGTTCAGCCTGGGCGGTCTGGAGCAACGAATGGAGCTGTTTTTCAGTGAGGTTTTGCCTCTGTCTCTGCAGGCTGTTTCCAACCTGGATACTGATGGTGGTTTTTCGGATGTTACCCACCTGATTGCCGTAACCTGCACCGGACTGGCGGCACCCGGACTGGACCTGATGCTGATGGAAGCCCTTGGGCTGCGGAGCGATACGGCCCGTTCTGCCATCCATTTCATGGGCTGCTATGCCGCCATTCACGCCCTTCGTCAGGCTGATTACATCTGCCGCGCCAACCCGGAAGCCAGGGTTCTGATGGTATGCGCCGAATTGTGCACCCTGCACATTCAGGCAGATGCCCGTCCGGACAACCTGGCTTCGACCCTGCTTTTCGGAGACGGGGCTGCGGCCGTTCTCCTGTGCCATGCCGATGCAGCCCGAAGCAAACCCCTGTTTGGTTTGAAATCCTTCGCTTCTGTGGTGCTGCCTGCTGAAAAAAAGCAGATGGCCTGGAACCTGAGTGCGGAAGGCTTCCGCATGGACCTTGGCATTTTTGTACCTGAACTCATCGGCAATGGCATTGAAGCGCTGCTGGAAGGTGCAGCCGCAGGAAGCGGCACGCCCGTACAGGGCTGGGCCATTCATCCCGGCGGCAGGAAGATCCTGGATAAAGTGGCAGAAGGACTCAAAATCCATGCAGACAACCTGGCCTCCGGATATGAAGTCCTTCGAAACTACGGAAACATGTCTTCCCCCACCGTGCTGTTTGTAATGAAGGAAGAGCACCGGAAAATGAGCATTGAAAACCGTAAAGGGCCAGTTTTTTCAGCAGCCTTCGGTCCCGGTCTGAGCATGGAAAGCCTGATCCTCGACTATGTGGACTGAGCGCTCCATGGAGGCCGAATTGCTGGACGGCAATGAATTCAGCCGCGAAGAATTATTCCGTAACCTGAAGGAACTCCGGCTGGTAAACCACTATCTTGGAGGACATGACAACTCGGTCCGGATTATGAAAACCTGTCTCGATGCCGGTTTTATTCCCAAACAAGTAATTGACATTGGCTGCGGGGGCGGGGATAGTCTGGAAGTGCTGCAGAAAAAATTTTCAGACAGACTGCCGGGAACCGGCTGGACCGGCTGCGACCTGAATGCCCTCTGCCTGGAATATGCCCGTAAACACCATCCGGGCAAAGGAATTCGCTACGAAGAAAAGGACTTCCGGTCCATCGATACCACGCTTGAAGGGCCTGTCCTTTTTCATGCCTCCCTCTTTTTTCATCATTTCCCTGAAGAAGAAATTATTGCATTTCTCCGCTTTGTGCGGGAAAGCGGATCCGCCCTGATTATCAACGACCTGCAGCGACATCCCCTGGCCTGGTACGGCATCAGAATCATTGCTTCCCTGCCCGGAATCAGCCGGCTTTTCCGCAATGATGCGCCGCTCAGCGTAAAAAGGGGCTTTCTGCGAAGCGAGTGGGAATCGATGCTGGACAAGGCCGGATTCAGCTATCGAAATATCCAGTGGGCCTGGGCCTTCCGTTATCTCATATACCTGCCGCCTCAGAATCAATCCAGATGAAGAAGACAGAAACCGGCATTATAGGCGGAGGTCTGGCAGGTCTTAGTCTGGCCATTCTGCTGGCAAGGCAGGGTAAAGAGGTTATGCTCTGGGAAAAATCGGCCTTCCCCTTTCACCGGGTATGCGGCGAATACATTTCGAAGGAAAGCCTGCCCTTTCTGATGAGCCTTCTGCCGGATTTTAACTGGAATGAAATTCCTCACATCAACACACTGGTGCTGAGTTCGCCTTCAGGCAAAATCCTGAAACAAAAACTGGAGTCCGGTGGCATCGGAATTTCGCGCTACCGGCTGGATGCTGCTCTGGCCGACATGGCACGGACCGAAGGCGTGAACATCCTGGAGAACTGCCGGATTCTTGATTGGACTGAAGACCCGGATGGTTTTGAGATACGAAGTGCAGATCAGACATGGCGTTGCAATTCCCTGTTTCTGGCCAGCGGCAAAGGGAAAATTCCGGGCGAAACCGCAGGCAAAACAACCGTGAGGCGAAATTTTGTTGGGGTGAAATACCACATCCGATTCGACCATCCTGCTGATGAAATTCAGCTGCATAATTTCCGGAACGGATACTGCGGAATGAGCCGGATTGAGGACGGAATCAGCTGCCTCTGTTACATGGCGGATTCGGCAGAACTTAGAGCCTGCGGAAACGATGTAAAGACTCTGGAAGCAAAAGTTTTATCGGCAAATCCTCACCTGCAGAAAATTTTTTCTGAAGCGGAATTTCTCTGGCCTGCACCAAAAGTGATTTCAGGCCTTCGCTTCGGGGAGAGAACGGGCCTGATTGGAAATGCGGTTTTACTGGGCGATGCTGCTGGCAGCATTGCTCCTCTTACAGGTAACGGAATGAGCATGGCACTTCGGGCATCTTATGGGCTGGGACTTCTCCAAGAAGAAATCCGGGAAAGAAGACAAAGACAGGCTGCCTACATTTCCTTCCGGAAAGAACATTTCAGGAAGCGAATCGCAGCCGGTTCTGAAATTCAGGATTTTTTTGGAAACGAATCAATAACAGAAGCAGCATTGGGTATCCTCCGTGTAACACCATCATGGCTTCGAAATAAAATCATCGGATCCACCCATGGAAAGCCTTTCGGCTGAAATGGCCACAATGAATTGAAATAATTCAGGTACCTTTGAAAATAATAAGAAATTGTTGTTGGAATCTTCAACCAACCAAAATTGAACTCAAATTCAGCAGATTACGATAATAACTACCGCCTAAGGTACGCAATTTACGGCGCCCTCTGCGGAGTTCTTTTTCCGATTGCTGGTACACTTATCGAATGTTCCCTGGAATTTGGATTTTTCAGTCCGGATCATTTTCTGAAATGCCAGCAGAACAATCCCCTTTTGTGGATTATTGACACAGCCCCTTTGTTTCTGGGCTTGCTGGCCTCATTTGCGGGTTTGCAGATGGACAAAGTTAGGGAGAAAAACATCGAGCTGAATGAAAAGTACCTGCAGATGAATGTCCTTCGCCAGATGGCCGATACTGCGAATAAGGCAAAAGGAGACTTTCTGGCAAACATGAGTCATGAAATCCGTACACCCCTGAGTGCCATTATCGGATATAACAACCTTCTGAGAGAAACTTCGCTTGATTCAGGACAACGGGAATATGCAGATACGATTGAAATTGCTACCCGAAATCTGAATGCCATCATCAACGACATCCTGGACACTTCCCGTCTGGAGGCCGGGATGCTCTCTCTTGATGAGAAGCCCTTCAGCCCGGAAAAACTGGTTCAGAATGTGGTGCGTGTTTGCAGAGACCGTGCTGTTTCCAAGGGACTGAAACTCCTGGTTCAGTTTGACAACTCCATTCCGGGAACGCTGCTAGGGGATGAAACCCGCCTTTCTCAGATCCTGACAAACCTGATCGGCAATGCAATAAAATTCACTGTAAAGGGAGAGGTGGAACTGATGGTCCGCAATCTCGAATTGCAGGCTGGTTCCGTGAAGCTTCGGTTTTCAGTCAGAGACACCGGCATAGGGATAAAAAAAGAAAATCTGGACCGTATTTTTGACCGCTTCGCTCAGGAAAACACCGATACAACCCGTCTCTTCGGAGGTACAGGACTGGGTTTGCACATTGTCCGCTCACTGGTTCATCTGCATAAGGGAGAGTTGCAGGTCAGCAGCGAACCAGGAAAGGGTTCTGAATTCAGTTTTGAAATTTCCCTTCCCTACGGGGCGGAAGAATCCCTTGGTTCTCCGTTGCAGGAAAAGGACGAAAATCAGAATAAAAACACCACCAGCCTGAGCGGCTTGAAAATCCTTCTTGCAGAAGACAATGAGTTCAACTCGTTTCTTGCCGAAACATACCTAAAAAGAAACGGTGCTGAAGTGGAAAAAGCAGCTGATGGCAAACAGGCCTTTGAAAAAGCGCAGGCTGGTCGTTTCGATGCCATCATCATGGACATTCAGATGCCGATACTTGACGGCAAGGAGGCAACACGGAAAATACGGCAGACCGGTAATACAACACCCATCATAGCCTGTTCGGCGCATGCTCTGCAGAGTGAAAAGGAAGAATGCCTTTCTATGGGAATGAATGCCTATATTGTAAAACCATTCGAAGAAAAAGAACTGATCAGTACCGTCCTTGAATTTTCAAGTCCGGGAAATAAAATTAACAACAAGCAGATGGAAAATTCAGAAAATACAGTTGACAACCTGCAGGAAATCTTTGTTAAAATCCGCCAGGATGTAGGGCCGGATTTTGTAGCCATCATCGTGCAGAAATTCCGCGAGGATGTTCCTGTGCTGATCCGGGAACTGGATGAACTTATTGCAGGTCCTGATTTAAAGACAATTCAGGAAAAAACACACCGGCTGGCCGGCACGATGGCCACATTCCGTTTTCCCGAAGGCCTCAGGCTGGCGAGGCTGGCCGAATATGCCGCCCGGGATGGAAAAGAAAAAGAAACAGCACTTGAACTCGAGAACCTGAAGGTCTACCTCAATCTCACCCTGAAACAGATGGAAGAGTATGGCAAGAGCCAGTCAAAATAAAAAGATCATAAATGGATGTCATCCGCAGTTCACGGCAGATAGAGCGATATCATCCCCATCCCTGAGGTAATTCCTGAAAATACGAAGGCGCTTAGTGGACCTTGCAGGAAAATTTCCTGCCATGAAATACTACTCCTTCTTGTCTCTGTTTTTACTATTCCATGGGCTGCAAGCCCAGATTCCCAACGCCGGTTTCGAAAACTGGCAGCCCAACCAGGCCTGCCTTAAGCCATTGGTGTGGAACACCATTTATTCTGAATTCGATTCTTCCGGCACCTACTGTCCGGTACAGCGCTCCGGGGACCATTATCCTGCCGATCTTGGCCAGTATTCGGTGCGAATAGCTAACGATACCGCGCTCTGGCATTCCGGCACCGAACCTGCTTCATGGCTGGGATGGGGCATCTTGTTTTCCTCCCACTTCAACGACAAACCACTGTTTCCGGTGGAAGGAAATCCGAAATCATTCTGTGGCTACTATCGCTTTCTCCCTGAAAATGGCGATACCCTGAATTTCCGGGCATTCCTGTACAACAATGGTACAGAAATCACCATGGCACATTTCCGAACTGATCAGCCGGCACCGGATTGGACGCCCTTCCGCGTATACTTCAGCGATACCAACTATGTACAGGCCGATTCGGGTCGCATTACCCTGAGTTCGGCCAATGAACCCAAGGACGGAAGCCTGGGCCCTCTCGGAAATTCAGTGGTCTGGGTGGATAATCTCTCCTTCGACAAACTCCTGACAGACATTCGAAAACCGATGGAGAAAATGGACCTGCGGATTTTGCAGAATCCACTGAACAAGGGCATTATGCTGCAGAGAGGAATTTCAGCCTCCGGAAGAAGTGCCGATGTACTTCTCTTCGACCTTCAGGGAAAGGAAATATCAAGGACAAAGTGGCTTTCAGGAGCTGAAAAGCTCGAAATCAGCCTGGACCGTTTTACCGACAAAATGCTGATGCTTCGGTGTACGGACGGCCTGAATTCGGAAGCACGGCTGATTTTCCGCCCCGAATGAAAAATCAGAAACGTACCTGAAGCCTCAGGTTGAGGAAGCGGGTGGAAAGGGTATTCGGAATGGCGTACTGCACATCAAAAACATCCTTGATCCAGGTGTAGGAAATGGTGTTCTCGGCGCCAATCAGGTTGAGAATTTCAAGTCCCATCCAGACAGTTTCAAAGCGTTTTCCCAGCCAGGTTGATTTGTCACCCAGTGAAAGTACTTTGGAAAAACCGATGTCCACGCGCCGGTAAGGCGGCGCCTTGAGCGTAGCTCTGTAACCGGGTGCATCGGGCGGTCCGAAAGGGAGTCCGGTTCCGATGACCATGTTGAGGTACATGCGCACGCTGGGATTTTTCGGAAGATGATCCTGGAAGAAAACGCCAAGGGTTAGCCGCTGGTCGGTTGGTCTGCGGATAAATCCCACCGGATCTTTGCCCGTAACCTGCCCCGTTTCGGAATCGAATCGCAGGCTTGAGTCTCCCGCTACATTCTCCCGGGTACTCAAAATTCCCAGACTGAACCAGCTCTCTGATCCGCGGATAAACTCCCCTCCTACCCTCAGGTCATAGCCCATGGCGTAGGCTACCGCGTTGTTTTTTGCGTAGTAGCGGATGCGCACATTGTCCACATCATAAGGCACCACATCCCAGAGGTATTTACCATACACTTCCTGATTGATCTGAAATTCTCTGTTCCAGAGCATGAATTTGCGGCTGGCTCCCAGCACCAGCTGGGCACTCTTCTGCGATTTCAGGTTCATGTTCAATTCACCCTGATAATTACGGAGTTCACGGTAAAAGGGCTGCTGCTGGTAAATGCCGGTTGCTGCCTTGAAAAGCCAGTCTTTTTTCCAGTCTGGCTTCCAGGAAAACTGCATGCGCGGGCTAATAATAAACTCCTTGTTACCCGACCACCAGCCTGCACGGATGCCGTAATTGAGGCTGATCCGGTCTGAAACCCGGAAGGTCTGCTGGGCATAAATGCCAGCGCGGATGGTTTGCAGTGCCTGATCAGAAATCAAAGGTGCTGATTCCTTTACAAAATCAGAGGAGTCCACGAATTTGTATTCGTAGAGGTAATCATCCAGTTTTTCGGAGCTGGCATTCCAGCCAAATTCGGTTTCGAAGCGACTGCTGTCTGCCTGGTAATAATTGCGCTGATTGAACTGAAAGATTAGACCTTCCAGGCGGTTACGGGCATAACGGTACTCCGTTCCCACGCCGCGTGTTGCAATGCATTTGTTGAAATCGGCCTTCGACTGATTGGTTTCCACATCGCAGAGGCGGTATCCGCCTTCCACATCCACCCTTTCCCTTTCCCTGGTAGAAACAAAGGACGGCACAAAGTCCGAGCGGAAAGAAGACGACCATTTATGACTGAGACGCAGACCTGTCTGCCAGGTATCGTAGTTCAGGCTTTCTTCCCCAACATAAGCGGTGTAAAGTCGCAGCACTCTTTGGATGGTTCCGAACTGGGTTTCCCTGCTGGCAGGCTGCACCGTATAGCGGTTACGGGCCCAGGCATTGAGGATTCCCAGGGTAGTTTGATTGGGCTGAGTCTTTCTCTTTTCTTTTCCGGTAAGATCGATGGTGACAAAACTCTGAGCATCTGTAAACTGGGGAAAATATTCCCCCTGAACATCAAAGCCCTTGATGAGGCGGCTCCCTGTAAATAAGTAGCGGGCGTCTTTCCTCCTGACGCCAAGTACCCAGGAAATCCTGCCGGAAGAATCGGCTCCCTCCAGGTGGCCGGTTTGGGTAAGAATACCCATGGAAACGCTGCCTGCAAATTTCCTGGGTGTCTTGTACTGCACATTCAGCACGGAAGAAAGCTTATCACCGAACCTGGACTGAAAGCCTCCGGAAGAAAAGTCCACAGACTTTACCATATCGGGATTGACAAAACTCAGACCTTCCTGCTGCCCGGAACTTACGAGGAAGGGCCGGTAGATTTCGATATCGTTCACATAGACCAAATTCTCATTGAAATTCCCTCCGCGCACCGAATAGGACGAGGATAGTTCATTGTTGCTCACCACACCCGGAAGCGTTGCCAGCACCTTATTGAAATCGCCGAAGGGTGAAGGCATAAGTTTGGCAATTTTCGGATCCAGGCTTATCACGCTTACCTGATCCCGGAATTCTCTTTTTCCGGTTACCACCACATCCTTACCCTCTTTTACTTCTTCTTCGAGTTCTGCATTCAGTTGCCGCACCTCTCCCGGTTTCAGTCGGATCCGGTATTTCATGGTTTTCATACCAAGGTAGGAAACCTCCACCAGCAGGTCTGCATCAGAAGGAAGTTTCAGGCTGAACTTACCATTGGCATCCGACTGGGTTCCTTTTCCGATGCTGCTGATTTTAATAAATGCTCCCTGGAGAGGTTCTGACATCACCGAAACCGAACCGTTCAGTATGGCATTTGCGTTTTGAGCATGAAGGGAATGAACCTTCAGAATCAGCACAAGAAGCAGAAATCTAAAATAGCGCACGGGCCGAAAAAAAAAGAAGCGCAAGAAAGCGAAAATCAAAGATAAGGTAAGGTAATATTCCGCATGTTATAGCCAATGGCAGGACGACCGCTCCAAAGACAACTGACCCATCAAAATAAACATTTTTTGTGGGGGCTGTCTGAAAAGCCTATTCCAGAATACTCTTGCCAAACAATATTTAGCCAGATTGATATTGTCCCCTTGGGGACAAAATGTTGGTAGTCAATTGTCATAATCAACCTTGTTGAGTCCCGTAGGGACGGAATATTTTACCGGCTATTTCGTCCCTATGGGACTTTTTGTTTATGTCTGGAAAATTCTACCAATATCCGGTCCCGCCGGGACCAGATGTGCCAACTATTATTCTTCTGGAGAAAGCATGTTCTTTCCTTTTTAGACAGCCCCTCTTGGGCTAGAAATATTTGGCATTTTCGGACAGGCGTAAACACCTGACCGCAGAGGAATGCATTTTCTGGGTTTGTTCGAGTATGGTTTTTCCTTTGAATGTCTCCTCTATTCTGAAACCATCTAAATCTACCAGAATGGATATGTCATCAAAGTTAAGTCTCTCTCTTTTTGGGAGTTTCTTATTGAGGCATAAAAAAGGATTCAAAAAATGAATCCTGATTTGAAATCATGAACCTTTTCGGTTTTAGGAATTATTCCCCTCCATCCGTTTTGGCCCGTTCAATTGCCTTTTGCCCGATGGTTTTACCCATTAGCATGCCTACCTCAATATCACTTCTGTAGTGAATCGCGCCATATAAGCGGCTCAAACTTGCTTCTTCTGCCATGGCAGAATATGCGGACGCCCTTCCCGGATTCAGATGGCCCAATATGGTTGCTGCTGCTCCACTAAAAGTACTATGACCACTGAGATAAGCAGGAAAATTTGGCAATCCGGTTAACGTTTTAATTTCTGAATTTACCTGACTTGGCCTTGGGTTGAAGTAGTAGTATTTGGCATCCCAGCAGCAAATGGCAGCATCCATCAGGCTCATATTCAGCAGGGCCAGGTTTCTTGCCCAGCGGACTTCACTTAGTCGAAGACCTACAAAATCTTCGCAAGCTACAGCATTCCAATGTCCCGGCGGTGTGTAAGTTCCAACGCCATCTCCCCAGAAATGAACAATCTTCATTTTTTCTCTGGTTGGGTTTTTGCTGTGGTACAATACTTCGTCCAGCTCCTTTTTAAATTGTTCCGAATTGGTAGATGGAGGAGGGGCTGGCCTACCTTGAACTACCTGATTTGTGTCCAGTAAAAAACCAATTGTCTTTCCGAAAAAGGGAAGCATGGGTGGCCGCCTGGGACTTTCCTGACTAACCCAGGCCAATTCTCCTTTTGCAGTAGTGTTGGTTTCCATATTTGCCCAATCTGCGGGCGTGCCAACCGATTTTCCAGCTCTGTCTGTTCTGGCTCTGGCCACAAACTTAGAAGCTACCGACTTGCCTAAGGCTTCGCCGGCCTCTACCTCGCTTCGGACATTTGCGCCAACCATGATCCGGTAATTTTTGCATTCCGTTAGTTTTTCCTGAATAAAATCCTGCTCACCCGGAAACATCAATCCTAAAATTGTTGCCGATGCTCCGGCAGCTACTGCCTCTTCGCATGGATAGGCATAATCTGCCGT
>Ga0315900_10007621_pt1 | contig 14145 bp, 12 predicted proteins | sample LakEriMetagenome_FD_203521 | JGI IMG/M metagenome (GOLD analysis project Ga0315900, IMG submission 203521) | Freshwater fungal communities from buoy surface, Lake Erie, Ohio, United States - Buoy 12 MA114 | ecosystem: Environmental > Aquatic > Freshwater > Lake > Lake biofilm | place: USA: Lake...
TGCTCTTGCGGATGCGCGCAGTTCGAGAATGAGGCCCATTAATCCGTCAATGGTATTGTCCTCATTTCCTCCGCCTGAAGTATCATCTAACAGTCCAAACACATTTGTAATTAAATCATAAACAGCTGTTTTGGCGCGCTCGAGTACCCAAGGGGATATTTCACTTGGGGCTAGTTGTTGATTAGCGAGTTTATTGATATAAGAGCTAAGGTCGTTGAGTGCAGCGATTGCGATGGCGGTATTAAAGTCATCATTCATCCCTTCGAAGGCATTTTGAATACAGTCTAGGATGGCGCGATCGGTATCTGTTTCTGCTGTTGCTGTTGTTGTGTTCGATGGGATACTTTGGAGTAGCTTATTGAACTCCATCAGTTTTCGATAGCCTTTTTCAGCAGCCTGAAGCCCCTCATCTGTGATGTCTAGCGTGCTTCTGTAGTGGGCTTGGAGCATAAAGAAGCGAACAACCATTGGCGAGTAACCTTTACTAACGAAAGAACTTTCGCCGGTAAACAGCTGTACTGGAGTGATGGTATTTCCGTCTGATTTTGACATTTTTTTCCCATTTAGCAGTAGCATATTGGCATGTAACCAATAGTTAGCGGGATGGCATCCACAAGCTCCATGGTTTTGAGCTATTTCATTTTCGTGGTGAGGGAATTTGAGGTCATTTCCTCCACCATGTATATCAAAGTTGGAGCCGAGATACTTGGTGCTCATAGCGGAGCACTCTAAATGCCAGCCTGGGAATCCAATTGACCAAGGGCTTTTCCAGACCATTATGTCTTCAGGTCGGGCTTTCATCCAGATGGCAAAATCAGCGGGATGTGCTTTTTCGTCTTGATTTTTAAGTGCTCTAGTTTCTTGATAAAGGTCATCTAGAACACGACCACTCACCGAGCCATAGACGCCGGGGAAAGATTCAGCAAATTTTGGCACATTAAAGTAAACCGAACCATTTTGCTCATAAGCTAAGCCGCGGTTTAGGATTTCTTGTACCATTTCGATTTGTTCGGGGATATGGCCGGTTGCTCTCGGTTCAATACTTGGAGTAAGATTATTGAACACCCGCATCATATCATGGAACCCAACGGTATAGCGTTGTGCAACCTCCATTGGTTCTAGTTGAGCTACTTTAGCGCCTTTAGCCATTCTGTCTTCACCATCATCCGTTAGATGACCGACATCGGTTATATTTCGCACGTATCTCACTTTAAATCCACAGTGTAGCAAATAGCGATAGATAACATCGAAGCTAGTAAATGTTCGGCAATTTCCTAGATGTACATCATTATAAACGGTTGGTCCACAGACATACATTCCAACGTATCCAGGTGTAATTGGTGTGAATTGCTCTTTTTTGCCTGAAAGGCTGTTGTAAATTTTTAGATTTTGCTCTTGGTTCATGCAGCAAAGTTAAGCAGTATTTTAAACGACTACAAATCCCTTCCAATAGGGGTCTTCATCATCTATGATGATATGATTAAAACCAGTCACAACAGCCCAGCCTTCAATGGAAGGGCGTATTGCTGGTTGGCCGGCAACGGTTGTTTCCTCCTCAATTCGACCAACAAATTTGGAGCCAATAATACTTTCATGGATAAACGTATCCCCTAGCTTGAGTTTGCCTTGAGCATACCATTGAGCCATTCGAGCGCTAGTACCTGTTCCACAAGGTGATCGATCTATTGCTTTTTCGCCGTAAAAAACAGCATTTCTAGCCGTTGATGTTGGGTCGATGCAAGCTCCAGTCCATAAGAGATGGCTTAGGCCATTAATGGTTGTGTTTTCTGGGTGGACAAATGAGTGCTTTTCATTTATTTTTTGTCTAATTTCCCTGCTCCAGGCAATTAATTGTTCTGCTTTGAAGTATTCAAGACCAGGGAAATGGTCTTGAACATCTACAATAGCATAGTAGTTGCCACCATAAGCCACATCAATGGTTAATGGTCCTAATTCGGAGCACTCGATTATCAGGTTGGTGGCAGCTAGGAATGCAGGGACATTGGTTAGTCGAACTGATTTTACTTTTTTCCCAACTTGTTCATACTGTACTTGAATGAGCCCGGCAGGCGTTTCTACGTTCAAAAAACCGGGCTTTTGGGGAGTTACTAATCCATGTTCAATCGCGATGGTTACAGTTCCGATGAGGCCGTGCCCACACATTGGTAGACAACCAGAAGTCTCAATAAAAAGGACAGCTACGTCATTTATTGGTTCATGGGGCGGGTAGAGAATGCTCCCGCTCATCATATCATGTCCACGTGGTTCGAACATTAGCCCTTGTCGTATCCAGTCAAACTCTTTCAGAAAGTGTTGCCGCTTCTCACTCATGTTGTTGCCATGCAGCGTCGGGCCACCACCGGCTACCAATCGGACGGGGTTTCCACAGGTGTGGGCATCTATGCAAAAGAAGGTTTTATTCATGGCACTTTTACTGTTTTGAGCAATTGAAGTATTATTTCTTCTTGGTCAAGACCTTGGGCTTCTGCTTCGTAGGTTAATCCGATGCGATGGCGAAGGACATCTGGGGCGATTGAACGAACATCTTCAGGAATGACATAGCCTCTACGGTGTAGGAAAGCCATGGCTCTTGCTGCTTGTGCGAGTGCTATAGAAGCGCGAGGCGAGCCCCCATAATTAATCAAGGGGGCAAGGTGATTGAGGCCGTAAGAGGCGGGTTGTCGGCTGGCAAAGACCAGGTCAATAATATATTGCTCTATTTTTTCACCGATATAAACCTTATCGAGTGCGATTCTTGCTCTTGTGAGTGCTTCGGCAGGAACTACGGGTCTAATAACTGGAGGCGTTAGAGACAAGTTTTGTCGAATAATCATGCGTTCCTCTTCCTTAGAGGGATAACCTATCTTTATTTTTAACAAAAACCGATCCATTTGAGCTTCTGGCAATGGGTAAGTGCCTTCCTGCTCAATTGGGTTTTGGGTAGCAAGTACTAAAAAGGGCTCTTCTAATGGGAAAGATGCATCGCCAATGGTTACTTGGCGTTCTTGCATTGCCTCTAAAAGGGCACTTTGTACTTTGGCTGGTGCCCGATTTATTTCATCCGCCAAGACGAAATTTGAGAAAACAGGCCCTTTTTTAATAAAAAAATCAAATTTTGCTGGGTTGTACACCATAGTTCCAATCACATCAGCCGGTAACAGGTCTGGAGTAAACTGAACTCTGGTAAATTTTACATCAATTGCCTGTGCTAAAGTTTTGATTGCCAGTGTTTTTGCAAGACCAGGCAGTCCCTCAAGTAGGATGTGGCCTTTTGTAAGTAGTCCGATTAACAATCGTTCTATCATACTTTGTTGACCAATGATGGTACGACTAGTTTCTGCTAGAAGCACATCAATGAAAGCGGACTCACGAGTAATTTCTTCGTTTAAAATGTTGATATCCGGTGGATTCTGCATCGTGAAAGGATCTTAAAAGTTGCTGCAAAACTAAGAAACTGTTTGAGAGCAATGTGTTTTTTAAGATTTGGAAGTATTATTTTACATAAGGGGGATATTTATGAACGCTTTTGACTCGTAGTATTGGAATGGTTAACGGATAAGGCTGACTGGATAGCTGCCATTTTAGTTAAGCATTCTTCATATTCTTGTTCTGGATCGGATTCATATACAATTGCCCCGCCGACAGAGCATGAAAGGTACTTTTCGGACGCATTGTATTGAAGACTTCTAATTACAACATTAAAATCAAAATCGCCATTAGGGTCAAAATAACCGACAGCTCCTGAATAAAGCCCTCTCTTAGATTCCTCATAGCGTTCTATTAAATTCATAGCCATCACCTTAGGAGCGCCAGTCATACTTCCCATTGGGAAAGCATCTAAAATAGCTTGGATGCTATTTGTACCTTGAGGTAGAGTTCCTGATATGGTTGAAATCATTTGGTGGACGGTTGGAAAAGAGTAAATGTGGCAGAGTTCTTCTACTTTAACAGATCCTGGGATACAGTTTTTAGCGAGGTCGTTTCTTACCAAGTCAACAATCATTATATTTTCCGACCTATCCTTTGGGTTGTTTATCAGCTCATCTCGAACCTGCTTGTCATCTAGTTGGTTGAGGCCTCTTTTTCGGGTTCCTTTAATGGGCTGTGAGATGAGCTGTTGTCCACGTTTCTTTAGGAATCGCTCTGGACTGGCACATAATAAGGTTTTGTCCAGTCGCTTCAGGAAAGCACTAAAGGGGGCTTTTGCTATTTTATTTAGGCGATTGAACAGAGGGGCGGGTTCTAGTTGATTAGGATAAGCAAAGAATTCTTGACAGTAATTTAGTTCATAGATATCCCCAAGTTTAATGTGGTTTTTGATTTTGTTAACTGCAAGAAGATAGGCTTGTTTAGAAATTCTAGGCTGAAGTTGGATCGTTTGGTTGATGCCCATTTCGTCTACAAGAGGGCAGGTCATAATATCCTTTAAGATCGTTTCTGCATCCTTATTTTCTGAATAAACCTCTACCCTATTATCTCTTACTCCTATTGTTATCTCAGGTTGAAACAACAATGCCTCTGGCCAGGTTAAGCCATCATAATTATTTGATGTTAGGGATTCCAGGTTGTTTTTCAAGTCGTAGGAAAAATATCCGAACAGCCATTTTCCCTTATTTTGGCTTTGGAATGATTGAAGGTGCTCAATGGAGAAACTACCACTCATGACCTCTAAAATTGCCTTTACGCCTACTGCGGCGAGGATATCCCAAGAAGAATATTGTTGGTTATTCTCCTCTTGCTTGTTGCTATCAAGGAGAATAGCTGTTTCATGGGTGTTGATCCAAGCTAATAAATGCTCCTTGAAGTTGGGGGGTAAATTGAATGTTTGCATTTACAAAATACAGCTTTAGCGGGTGGAATAAATGAGGAGAGCCAATAAAAGGCGGCATAAATAGGTTTGAGCGCGTATTTTTGCCCCCAAAAGTACATTAATTGATAAAACGCATTATTAACAAGCATTTAGCAAGCAAATATACCGCAAGTATTGTGGTGGAAGGGCAAGAGTTGCCAGTAGAGGTTGTGATTGAGGCAAGACGGGGCTCAAGATTTAGTATTACCAGGCAAAAGATAATTATGCGGGAGCCGTTGGGGGTTTCTGTTGATTTTATTCATGCAGAATTGTTTCGGCTACAGCAGTGGGTAGAGCAGTTAGCGAAGAAAAAACCTTCCATATTGGCCCCTTTTAGGGTCAAAAAGTATGAAAATGGACAGGTTTTGACAGTTGGAAGGCGAAGGTATTTACTAGAACTTATTGATGAGGAGCGTAAAGTGCATTCGGCGAAGTTAGTTGGGGATACAATTGTGCTTCGATTAAGCAGCAAGTGTGATCCGACACAGAGGCAAAAGGCGATACAAACGCTTTTGTCTAGGGTAGTGGCTGGAGACTATTTTGCTGAGATTGTGCAGCGCGTTCACGATATCAATCAGCGAACTGTCAACCAACCAATTGGCAACATTTGTTTAAAGCACAATCAGTCGAACTGGGGCAGCTGTTCGAGTGAGAGAAATGTAAACTTGTCGACTAGGTTATTGTTTGCGCCGGTTGATGTCCAGAATTATGTTATAATTCATGAATTAGCTCATTTGGTTGAAATGAACCACTCTCCTCGGTTTTGGTCCCTGGTTGAACGGTTTATGCCGGATTACAGTGAGAAAGAACGCTGGTTGAAGGAGAATGGAGGCTGGTGTAGTTTTTAGGGTTAAACCCCTTGTCGTATGATTACACCAGCCTAGAATTTTCAACTCGTATTAAGGGCTAATTTTAGCAAAAATAACGCCTACAATTATTGCCTGGAAAACCCCATATATTAGCCAAGTAAATACAAGGCTAATGGAAATGGCCATGGCACTGAACACCATCCACATGGCGGGAAGGGTTGCAACTAAGCCATAAACCAACCCCATTTCTATACCTCGCCACCAAAAAGGTCCATGAAAAAGACTCTTAAAGCGCCGCCAAAACCAAGCAAGAGCAAAGCTAAGAACGAATGGATGTAGGAAAAACAGGGCTGTTTTATTTCCGTCAAAGCTGAACATTGGATCATAATATTGTTCCGCAATACTTGGAAGGAGCAGGACCATGAGGTAAAGAGCCAAATAGCTTAAAACCAGCAAGGTGGCTCCGGCGGCGATTCCTTTAATTAAAAATTTTTGCATAGCTGACAGCTTATCATTTATTGTTGAGCGGTTAAATAGGTCAATCGATAAGGGACACCATTAAATCGAAATGGAGCGAGATCCAATCATTGACCTTGATCATTCCAAACATAGCCTCTGGGGGCGTTACTCCGAAGGCGCTCATCTGAACGGCTTTTTCACCAATTAATTGGAATTTATTAGTTGCAATTGCTTTTGCCCGAGCAGTAATTATCTCTTTTCTCGTCGCTCCTGACAGGGAAATACTAATATTTGCCTTGACGTCAAACCAATCTGCGCATCGGCCATTCATGCATTTATTATTTTGCCAGCAGTCGATAAGAGTTATCTTAATATGCGGATATTTTTCTGCTTGAAGAGCTCTTTGCATATCGGCATCTATTCTGCTGTTTTTACAGTTGAATTTTTTAATCGGGACCCAGAGCTCAGTATTTTTAAATCGTGCGTGATTGTCCGTTTGTTCTGCTTCTACCTGTTGTTCGCCAAATCGCTCTTCACACTTACAGGTAAATTCATTAACATTTGAGGTTCCTTTTAAAAAAATGGAACTATTATTCTCGATTTGGTAGCGTTTCTTTAAGATTGCGGGTCCACTAGATCCACCTGTTAGTAAAATGATTCCTGTGAATAGGCACAGATATAAGAAACAAAATCGGCTTGGGCGCTGCATTGGGATGAGGGGTGGTGAAAAGAATGAGCTTAGTGTTGGTAGTGCAATCGCCATGGCTTTGAAAATAACAGCGATTGCACTACCAAAATTTATAAAGAGCTAAAGGTTTAGTTAAAACCCAACCACTGCTGATACCACAAATCCACCGAAACCGACAGGGCGGTCCTTATCAAATAAGTTGCCTAGGTTGGTTGGTTCTGAGTCATTCCTGTAATCTCCTACAGGGAAGCCACCATACGTTTGAGCGACCCATTCTCCTTTTAAAAGAAGGTTTTTTGTTGGGAACCAACCTGCGGAAATGGCCATTCTTGTAATATTTACTTCTTTACGATCTCCGGTTGCTTCCTTGAACGCAATGCCATCTGGCTGGCCTTTAACTTTAACGTAGCGCATGCCCACATAAGCTTGTTCGTTTTTAAGGAAACGATAAACCGCATCAACTGCCATTTGATTAAATGAACGCTTTTCCCAAGTCGCTACTCCGTCAGTTTTAAGTGTGTCACCATAAATGCTACCGCTGAGTATTTCGTAAGTGCCAAATACTTCCAAGCCTTTGAACTTGATAAACGGATTGATCATAATTGCTTGCACACGGTTAGCTAGATTGGGGTTAAATCTCCCTGAAGTAAACTGCGAGCCAGCGGCGGATGCGGTACCTGTACCTGGCTGTACCGCTGTTTCCATTACCATGAAGTAATGGGATCCAGTACGATCTCCAGCATACAACGTGTTGCGTTGAATGTTTGGGTTGTTATAATAAGAAGCGGACAGGCGAACACGAAGGTCGTCGTAGGTTTTATCGTACGCTACTTTTGCGGTAATGGAAGGTGACTTTTTAGTAGGCACAACACCGAAGTTGTTATTTGTTTCTGCATAATTTTCGATGTTTCCGTTGATAAAGCCGGAGGTCATACCAATCATACCCATGAATCCATCTGCGGGGAATACATAAACTTCTCCTCCTATTTCGGTCGTGAAGGCGTCCAAGATATAATTTTCCACAAACGGATTAAACATTGTATTGCCTCCATCACTCCGGCGGAACTGGGCGTCACCAAAATTTGGTTGGAAGTGACCAATTTTTACTCGGAAGTAATCATCAAACCATTTTTGTTCGCCAAACATGGGCAGTTTATCGATCATGATATACCCACCTTTAACCCAAAATTCAGAGTGGTGGCGTGATGACATATAATTTTCGAGAGAGACACGAATTCCATCTGCGATTTGGAAGTCGAAGTTCAAGTTTGCCATTGCCAAGTTGAATCCAGTCAAACGAGCAGAGGTAGAGTCTTCAGCTTTGATGACACCATAGAGTAGGTTTTTATTGGTATTATTTGAGGTTGAAACGGGGGAGTAAGCTGCGCGATTGCTGTGGCGGAGTGATTGGAAATCTTGGGTGAACGCGCCACCAATTCGTAGTTTAAAGCCGGAAAATTCGGGTTGGTCAGCTTTTTTTGATGGTTCAAATACGTTTATTCCCTCCTTGTCCCACGGGCGGAAGTATTGAAGAGAAGGTTGTTGAGCCATAGCCCAACCTGCACTTAAGATAAGTGCAAGAGCGGTTAGAGTAATTCTAGTATTCATACTGAAGTTAATAAGTTTTAGATTTATCTTAAGGTAATAGTAAAGGCGATTTCGACCTCATCACCGGTGGTTAAGGTTCCCATCAGGGCGGTGGGTGGCTTTATTTTATAGTCGGTCATTTTAAGTTTTTTGGAACCTGAAAAGGAAACGCTTCCATCTGCACCAACTTTTGCGTGCACGTACATTTCAATTTTATTGGTTGTCCCGGCGATGAACAAATAACCAGAGGCTGCAACCTCATACCTGTCGCCACTTTTGCTCAGTTTGTTAATTTGATCCAGTTTAAAGGTGATATTAGGGTAATTGTCGGCTCGGAGCGCTTCGTAGGTCTTTCCATCCATAATAGATCCCTTTGCACTTTTAATCGTTTTTACGGGTATTTCAAGGTAAAGTGCCCGTATGGAATGGAGCCCTCCCTTATCCAGGAGAATAGTTGCATTAGAGCGCACCTCATTTGCCTTAGACTCCCAGTCATGTAAATTTGAGGTGCCCTTGATGACAAAATAATAGTTGGCAATTTTCAGGTTTGATTGTCCAAATAAAAATGAACTAATTAAAATAAATAAAAAAGTTAGTTTAAATTTCATGACGACTGATTTTTGGACAAATGTATAATGGTCGCCGAGTCTACTTCTTGATGGTTGTTAGTCTGCTTTGTGATCTTAGTTACAATTACTGGTGACTAAGGTCACAAAGGGGAGTGTCTTAAGTTAATCGTATTCATAAGTAGTTGGTTTTTAGTGTATTAAGATGGTGTAATTATCTTAATTCTCCAAATTAAATTGGAGCGGCATATTTTTTCCTAAGCACCTAAAAACCTCAGGAATTATTTGGTTGGGCTTGGATAAAAAGAGGCAAATTCAAAATATTAATAATTTAATTATTTTCTTTGCAGTAGGATTGTTTATGTTTAATGAATTAAGAAAGATATCATATTATGCGGATCGCCCTAACTCTTTTGTTGTTGAGTTTTTTGTTGGGATGTAGTTTAACGCGGCAGAAAGTAAAGCCGGGCCAGTTCATTCCCAACCCACAGGAGGTACCGATTCAAGCCGTAAGAACACTTGCCATTGGCGAACAAGCCCCGGATTTTAAGTTGCCCGGTGTAGATGGGAGATGGTACACTCTTAATGATTTTGCATCCTCAAGAGTTTTGGTCATTATTTTTACTTGCAACCACTGCCCTACCGCACAGGCGTATGAAGAACGAATTAAAGCGCTGGTTGATGATTATCATTCACAAGGTGTTCAGGTGGTGGCTATTTCTCCGAATAGTCCACTTGGGTTATTATATGAGGAATTAGGCTATTCGGATCTCGGGGATACTTACGAGGATATGGTTCTTAGGTCTGCAGATAAAAAATATAATTTCCCTTATTTGTATGATGGTGATAATCAATCCGCATCTTTGAAGTACGGGCCTGTCGCAACGCCTCACGCCTTTGTATTTAACGAACAAAGACGATTAACTTATGTAGGTCGTTTGGACAAGTCGGAGCGACCTGGTACAGCGAATGGAGAAGATATACGCAAAGCGATTGAGTCGACATTAATGGGAGAAAAGGTTGCCTCTGATGTGACGAAAACGTTTGGTTGTTCTGTGAAGTGGGGTTGGAAACTAGATTTAAGGGCTCCTGCTGATGCCAAATGGGCTGCTCGACCTGTTCTCCTTGAGCAGATAGATTTGAACAAGTTAAACCAAGTAGTTAACAATAAAGCTTCTGAAAAGCTTTTACTACTTAATTTTTGGGCGACTTGGTGTGGACCTTGTGTGCTGGAATACCCTGAATTTTTAATTTTGCAAAGGATGTATGGCGCGCGCGACTTTGAATTTGTGTCTATTTCAGTTGATAAGCCAGACCAATCTGAAAAGGTGCTTCGTTTTTTAAAAGAAAAACAATCTGGGGTTGTAAATTATCAGTTTAGTGGGGATGACATATATGGGTTAATTGAAATGGTTGATAAAAACTGGAATGGTGCGCTGCCCTATTCTCTATTGATCGCTCCAGGTGGGGAGCTTTTATGGTCACATCAGGGGGCAGTTGATTTTAATGATTTAAAAAAGGTAATTGTAGAACATCCTAAAATGGGTCGATACTATTAAATGTTACCGTTATTAGGATGTGGGGAAAAAAGAAGAGATGGAATAGAATAAAAGGACGGAATCAATTAAAATTTTCCACAAAGGATTGTCTGGTGATATGGGTGCGTTTTTCCATGCGAGTAGTACTAAAATGCCAATCGAGCACCCCGAAGAAACAAGAATTGGTAGTCTAATGCTTATGACACTCCAAGAAAGGCAGGATAAGAATCCTAATATGAGTGTTGATAATAACATGCTGGTTTTAAATCCTAGTAATAAAACCAACGTTTGAGTGTTTTGTGTCAAATCACGTTGCTGGTCTACTAAGTCGTAAGCCAAGGAAAGGACAAATACCAGTCCAAATCGAAAGAAGGCTATTTCATTCCAGCGCCAATCATGGATTGGTATGGCATGGGTTGTCAGTACCCAAACTAAACCAATTAAAATTGGCTTTAGAATTGCCAAAGAACGAAGGGCGTAGTAATAACCAAGCCAAAGTAGGCCTGCGAATAAAGCAATCTGGCTGCTTATGGGTGGTAGGGCAATGGTTAAAAGAGCCGCTATTAGGCCAGAGCTCTTTGCTACTGTTCGAAGTTCCGAATACTTAGTATGGATGTTATAGACAAAAAAAGATGCAAAAAGTAGCCACAATTCTTCTAAACCGATACTGGTATTGTATCCAGCGGTATGTTTGGATGACAGGGCCAACGAAAGGGCGCATATGGGAGCCCAGAGTGCGGTTACAGCGTTTAGTGCAAATCTTTTACAACCAGACTTAGGTAATTTTCTCCTCTCCATTGCTCTTCTCTAATGCTAAATGCCAGATCAAACGGCCTGTTTTTGCATGATTCGAATTGGTCAGCTAGTCCAAAACCAATTGCATTAAAAACTCTTTTCCCTTGTTTAAGGCACATTTTGACATGGTTATTTTCCATTCGTTTGCTTTTGCCTGTATCGACCACCCCTTTTGCGACAAAAACGGGTGTCATATTAAGTGGGCCGAAGGGAGCAAATCTTTTTAACGTATTCCAAAAGGGGGTATTGATTTGGTCAAAGGTAATTTCACCGATTACTTCCAGAATGGGCTGTTTTGCGACTTCTGTTATCGATGCATTTACAAACGTTTCAAATTTACTAGAAAATGATGGGATGTTTTCGATAGGCATTTGCATGCCGGCGGCATAGGCATGCCCTCCAAAAGAACAAAACAGGTGGTCGCAGGATTGAAGCGCAGCATAAAGGTCAAATCCTGGGACGGACCGGGCAGATCCAACGGCGACCCCTTCGCTTTCTGTTAGGATTACGGTTGGTTTATGGAATTCTTCGGAGATTCGACTGGCGGTAATTCCAATGATTCCCTTATGCCATTCTGGGTTGAATAAAACAATGCTTGCTGGATTGCATTCCTCGATTTGATGTTTGGCTTGGATTCGGGCACTTGTTACTGCTGCAAAATCGACCTCTTGTCTGGTTTTATTACGCTCTACAAGCCGAGTAGCAGCGTCTAATGCGCTTGTTCTGTCGCTAGACAATAATAGTTGAACAGCTTCTCGAGCATCTGCTATTCGCCCTGCTGAGTTGATTAGGGGGCCAAGGCCAAAAACAAGATCGCTGATATTAAGTGGATAGGAGCGGCGACTTCTGTTAATTAGAGCCCAGATACCTAGTCTAGGTTCAAAATTTAGTTTTTTTAGTCCAAAATGGGCTAATGTCCTGTTTTCACCTACAATTGGGACGATGTCACAGGCAATACTGAGTGCGACGAAGTCAAGCAGGCTTTCTAATTCTTGTACCGGTGTATCGTGGTAATATGCATAGGCCTGGGCTAGTTTGAAGGCGATGCCGCAGCCACTCAGTTCTTTAAATGGGTAGTGGCAATCGGATCGTTTTGGGTCTAGGTTTGCCACTGCATTTGGGAGTGCACCTTCTGGGAGGTGGTGATCGCAGATAATAAAGTCTATTCCATAAGAATTGGCAAGATCTACTGCTTGATTGGCTTTGATGCCGCAGTCCATTGCAATAATCAGTTCGCAGGTTGAATTTTTGGCGTATTCAATACCATTGATACTAACACCGTATCCCTCTTTATCTCTATCAGGAAGATAATAATCTATATTTGGGTAGAAAGGCTTTAGGAAGGCATACATCATTGCTACGCTAGCGGTTCCATCCACGTCATAGTCTCCGTACAGCAGGATGCGTTGTCCTTTTTGAATGGCGAGGTCCAATCGCTCGACTGCTCTTTGCATATCCTTCATCAGGAAAGGGGAATGAAGGTCTTCTAGCGTTGGTTCAAAAAAGCGATTAGCGTCTGAAGAGGAGTGAATCCCACGCTGAGCGAGGGCGGTAGCTAAAAGGGGGTCTATTGCCAATTCGGATGACAATAAATGAACCAGTGTTGAGGAGGTTTCAGGCAGTATCCAGCGCTTCATTTATTACGGTATTTACCGCAAACATACAAAATTGTTTGGCTATGGTGCTATTTTGGTTCAGTAGCTTGGTGCGTTATTTCCTTTTTTTCTTTTTAGAGCTTTTTCTTTTTGTGTATTTTTTATTGGACTTTTCGGCATCTAAAATAGTTAAGGCAGATATACTCAAATTATGGTTTGAGAATCCGAACTGATATGGCTGTGGCATGAGTCCGAGGGTAATATTACAACGGATTTCTATTGGGTCAAATCGCACCCCGGCAGTAAACCCTACGTCAGGCAGCAAGAAATTGGCTTTTTGTTCAATATTTTTAATCGTGTACAAATCGCCCTCATTGATGGTATAGTCGATGGTTCCCTTATAGAAATTAAGATAAGAGAAGCGGAAGCCCACCCCAATATTGGCCATTTTTCCATAAGACATGAAGGCGGGCTGAACGAAATAACGACTAAAGTTCAGTTCAGCTTTCCTTTGTTTGTCGAAGGTGTTAATAGAGCGGCCTAGGCCAGCACCGGAAGTAATGGAAAAAACGGAGTTGGTATTAGACAGAGGAAAGTGTTTGGAAAGGCCAAGCTCAAGGAGATGTCCACTACCCTTATGGAGTTCTGGCGGGGGCGTGGGGAATACAAAAAAATTCGTTTGCTCAAAAGAGCCAGATAGGTACATGAGGTTAGCCATGACGGATATGTTTTGAGCGGGCATCCAAGCAGAACGAACTTCTGTGCCTCTTATTTGGCTGCTTCCATTCAAGGACGCTTCTATACTGATTTGGCCTTTTTGAGATACGGTCGGAAGGTGAAGAGTATTGGGGGCGTAATAGTAATGTTGTGAGCAGCTTACTAATATTAAGTGGGATAGAAGTAGAAAAAGGAGCTTTTTCATGAAAAAACAGTTTAAGCAAAGTAAAAGGGGATTAGAGAAAGCCGCTCTAATCCCCCTTTTTTATTGTTTAAAGTAACGGATTCTATTATTTATGTGGATCCGAAAAACGTTCATCTTGGAGGAACACATCATCGGTCAGGGTATTAAAGAACGCTAATAACGCTTCTTTATCTTCTGGGCTAAACTGCATTTTAATAGGTTGATTTCCTTGTCTTAGCTCTTCGCCCAGGTTGGGGTGGAACTTTATTCCGGTGCTATAGTGATCGATAACTTCTGATAATGTTTTAAAGCGTCCATCGTGCATATAGGGTGCTGTTAAAGCAATATTTCGAAGAGT
>Ga0315900_10007626_pt1 | contig 14133 bp, 29 predicted proteins | sample LakEriMetagenome_FD_203521 | JGI IMG/M metagenome (GOLD analysis project Ga0315900, IMG submission 203521) | Freshwater fungal communities from buoy surface, Lake Erie, Ohio, United States - Buoy 12 MA114 | ecosystem: Environmental > Aquatic > Freshwater > Lake > Lake biofilm | place: USA: Lake...
AAACGTGTTTTTACATAGGAAATAGAGGTTCTTGCCATGCTCTAATTATACAAGCGTTTATTAAAACAATTAGAGAATATAGTTGCTGTAACCTATAATCTGAAGTCCAATACCTGGAATATTATTTGGTCCATAACCTGGAACTGTAATGTTTGTTAAACGAATTCTAAATGGTAATGTTTCGTTAATGCGAACAATTCTTCTTGATGGAACAATAGAAAATCTAGAATATCTTTTTTCTTCTACTTTTCTTGTAAGATTAGACTTGTCAGTAATTACTGCACTTGCCATTAGTCTGTTACATCCTCAAGAATTATCATTGCACCCTGAGCTACCGTCCAAACAATTTCATCTGCTGGCAAAGAAAGCTGAATGTCAAAGATATCTCCTGTTTCAAGGTCTTGAGTCTGTGCGGCAGTAAGAGATACTGTAAATTCTCCAGCAAGATCGTCTGGGTCTGCTGCTGGAGTAAGTGTAAGTAGCGTTGTTGCAGAGTCTGTCATTACTGGAGGAACAACTGGGGTGTTTGGTCTTTTCATCTTCATGCTGATTGTCCAGTCTGGAATATTTAATGGCTGACGCTCATCATCAGTGACATATACTCTAAATGCAGCAGTATCTCCACGAACGACTGTCCATGTAACTAATGGTGGATTATTTCCAACGGAATAAGATGAAGCAGAACCTCTAACAGTAGCCATAATGTTATTATATCACACTAAGCTAATCCAGCTTTTAGTGCCCCCCAAGTTCCATTACCTTTTGCCTCTACAATGACAAGACCTGTTTCTGCTGCATATGCAACAATACCAACTGCCCCACCAACATCTTGAGTTGTTGTTAGTCCGCCTGATGCACCAGCATATAAAATATCTCCAGCAGTAAAACTAGATGTATTAATATTTTCTAGAATGCCTGATACCACGATGATACCACTATCTCCATTTGGAATATTTGTTTTTGCTAAACCAAGAATAGCCTGCGTTGTTGAAGAGGTGGCTCTGGCAACCGTAGTTTTAGTTGTATAGCCAGTCACGTATACAGGGTCTCCAGCATTTACTGTTGCCCCACTGTTATTCAAAACTGCAAGCTGAGAATATGATGCTGATGGAAGAATTGTGTCTATCTTGTTTGCCAGATCTTCCAAATCTCCATGAACATTAACAAAATCAGTTGACTTTGGAAACGGTATCTCATAATTAGTAGTTTTATCAGTTGCCATAAAAATAATTATAACATGACAAAATGACCAAAAAGTGGTATAATTTATCGAACACCCTTAAAAAAGGTGTTTTTGTGCTTTATAGGAGGTGCAGTGTGAAAAAACTTGCAACAGTAAGCACTTTAACGGTAGTTCTTGTGGCATGCTCTTCTGCCGTTGGTTATTCTGACCAATATAATACTAATAAAAATACCCAAATCAATCTTTCAGAAAGAGTGGCTCCGTCTTTTATTGACACTATGATTGAATATAAAAATACCCAAACCATGCTTGAAAAAATAGCTGCAGAAAAAGCAGCAGTACAGCTAAAAGAACAAAGAATTAAACAGCAACAATTTGAGAATAAAAGACATATTGCTAAAAGAATTAAAGAAATTAAAAAATATGCTAATAGAACTTGGTATGTTTTTAGTGGCTCTACCCCCAGGGGATGGGACTGCTCAGGGCTTGTCGTTTGGTTTTATGAAGGACTAGGCAAAGAAGTTCCACATTCTGCAAGCAAGCAGGGATGGATGAAGCCAAAGGTAAAAGATCCAAGACCTGGAGATGTGGTGGTATTTAGAAATAAAGGATATAAGAACTTCAACCACTCTGCTATTTATATTGGAAATAATAAGGTGATTCATGCTGGTTTCAATAAAGGTGACAGGACGGAAATTATATCTTTAGATAGCCCAGCTTTTGACAATGCAGAAATAAGGTTTGTAAGGGTTTTGGATGTCCCTCTTGACTAAGAAATCATTAGTGGTTTTTGGGTCAATAGGGGCTATCCTTCTTGGCTCTAGTCAGCCCCAGGCCTTGGCTGAAGAAAAGCTAGTCATCTATACGCAAACTGTTAAAACTGGCAACTGGGACTTTATACAAAGATTACAGGCATTTGATAGAGTAAATATCAAAATCATAACGCCTAGGCCTTGGTTAAATCCAGAAAGCAGAAAGTTTAGATTTTCTAATGCTCAAATTACGAAGATATTACAAAAGGCTGGATTTTCTGGCAATGGACTTAAGATAGCACAAAGAATAGTCTTTTTAGAATCTACCAATAGACCATATGCATTAAATAGATCAAGCAACTGTTATGGATTATTTCAAATTAATATGACTGGTGTTATGGGCGATGATCGTAGAACAAAATATGGATTAAAAAGAAATGAAGATTTGTTTAATCCATTAACTAATGCTAAAATTGCATATCATATGTCGAATGGTGGTAGAGACTGGTCTGCTTGGACTACATTTAATTAATATAGCCAGCTTGCAATCGAATACCTTACACCAGAAATAACAGGAGAAACTGAGTGACTATAAACATAATTTGCTGGAAAAATTAAAACTTCATTTGCTGCAGCTTTATAAGATATATTAAATTTTAAAAAATTAATCTCTCCACCTATATAGTCATCATTTAAATAACAAACAATAGATACTGTTCTTGGAAAACTATCACTACTATCGATATGTGCGGAAAAACCATCTCCAGAAGAATATTGTAAAAAACTATAGCTATCATGATTTGATAAAGATAGATGATGTTCTTCTAAATAATCTTTTTCAACCAAATCAAATATTTTAAAAGTTTGCTTATATAAATTATTTTTTTCAGGGATTAGAAAATTATTGTTTGTTTCTTGATTTAAATATGGCAGACCTCTTATTAAAAAATTATTATAATCATTAAACCAAAGCTCTGCAGGCAATGTTTTTGCTTTTTTAGATTCATCTAAATTTTCTTTTTTCCAAATAGCAAAATTTAAACTTGTTAATTTTTTAATATTGTCTAGAATAGTGTTTGTCTCATTTAAAATATTACTGTAAACAATTATTCCAGGGGCAAGCTCTTTTTTCTTCATTACCATTTTCCTAGTGGACAGGTTGCCAAAGCTAATTTTGTTTTTGCAATCATAAAGCAGCCGCATTTTTTACATTGAGCAGTTGGCGGAATTAGCTCTGGACAAGATTTACAAATATCAAGCCTATTTGCTGCAACTTCTTCTGTTGCCCATTGAGTTTGTGGATTTATAAGATCCCAGGGCCTAGTTTTCCCAAGATTTTTCTTCCATTGTTGCCATGGAGAAAGACTATCCATTATATGCCTGTGGCTCTATAAAAGTTTGTCCGTCATAGGTCCATCCAAATTGCACATCTGGAAAATTTGTAGATTCTACCACAATTGGATTTGAAGAAAGTCCAGCCCAAAGTCTTTGATGGTTTACTCCAGTTGATGGAATATGAATGGTTCCAATTACATCTCCATCCACAATAAATGCAAACGATCTCACGGCTATGTTTTCTGTCATGCTTTCTCCTATGTTGTTATAATTTTAGCACATCCACTCGCCGCCCTCAACCAAACATATGCAATCTGGAGATGGCTTTGGCCCAAGACAGCTTGGCTCAAAGCTAGGGAAGCTAGGAAAGCTAGGGAAGCTGGGGAAACTAGGACCAAACCCTGGTGGGAAGAATGGGAAGCTAGGACCAAATTCTGGTGGGAAGAATGGGCTTGGAGATCCACCAGTTGTATCACAATATGCATTTACCTCAGCAAGAGTTGGATATCTGTCTGTATAGCAAAGTATTGCTTGTGGTGGCGAACAAAGTGTTTGATCTGTAGAACTTGCTGGCAAAGTTCCTTGATCAACACCCAACTCAACTACTCTACAGTAATAGAGAACATAGTTATACGTAGTATAACTTACAGATGTGCCAGAGTTAACTGATGTACCAGCAGCTGGTGATTGTGTTGCAATCTTTCCATTATTTTCTGCTGTTGCTCCAGATGTTGTTGTTCCAGTGCTTGATCCTAATGATAGCCCAACACTAGAAAGTGTTGAGGATGCTTCTGAAATTGTTTGTCCAACAATATTTGGTACTTGAACAGTTTGAAAATCAGGAAAAGATGGGAAACTAGGACCAAACCCTGGTGGGAAGAATGGGAATGATGGTGGAGCTGGAACAAAATCATAATAAATAAATGAAACATTTGATTCGTATTCAACAAGGTCTCCAGCATTTGGAAGTTGTGATGCAACAATGTCGTCTAATGAAGAGTTTTGGGTATTTGTAGAACCTCCATCAACATAAACAAGATTTGCATTTTCGATTGCAGCAATTGCGGCTGTTCTAGTTAATCCAGAAAGGTTAGGGACTAGAACCATTCCTTTTGCAGATGCATAGTAACCAAATGCATTTACCATTGCATCCCCCTATGCCTTCAAATCACCAATCAAATGCCACTCACTTGCACCAATTTTTGTAATCATAGCACCAGAATATTGAGTTGATATTCTAGCATTATTTAGCTTGCTTCTGATTGTTATACCAGAGCCAGATGGGGTAGTGATTGCAACCTCACCAGTTCCTGCTCTATAAATCTCTAATCTTGAACCAATTGGAAAATTAACAGATGCTGTTGGTGGAATAATAACTTCTAGATTTGATGAGCTATTAACCTTAATCATCTTATTAACATCGTGAAGCTGTATTGTATAAGAAGATGTTTTTTCATCAACTGTTATTGTGTTAGAGTAGTTTACCCAAGAGCCATTATAGTAATATTGAATTTGGTTAATAATATTGGCATTTGCATCCTGTCTTACAAAACAAACAATTCCATTAGTTGGTGATGTTAGCACTGCATCTCTAGCTGCTGGATTTTGAAAGTTATTAATACCTGCTTTTGCATTGAGTACATTTTCAAATGTTACAGAATTCTGAAATGTGGTAGCTGATCCAAAAGAATGTGTTCCTGTCCAAGAATAATTTGCAGATGTATTAGCTATACCAGCTGTTGGATACCAAGTATCTGTTGCACTATCATAAATATAGGCAACCTTTGAGCTAGAAGAAATAGTTGTCATTATTCATAACTCCAAACTTGATATGTTCCATCATCAAAACTTCCACTATTTGCAAGAGATATTTGTGCAGAAGTAATTGCTGTTGAATTAATAAAATATCCAGTGTGTGATTCACCTGCTCCAGTTATTGTTACTGGCTTAATTAAAGATGCAGTTGCAGATAAATCTACACTAATAATATTTACTTGAGTAGATGCAGCTATAATCTCTCCAAGCTCAAATCCATTTGCTGGAGTAGATGTTGGATATAAAACATAAGATTCTGTAGATACAGAATTAAATCTAATTCGTAAACCATCATCTATAGTATTGTTATGAGACCAATTATTTAATATAATATAAAATTTTTGACCAGCAATATCGGTTATACTTACTGTTGAGCCAGACATAGTGCCTGAAGAAATAAGTTGCCAATTTGATGATGTTAGTGTTGGGGCTGTACTATTTGCATCTACCCAAATAAAGCCGTCTGCTGGTGAGACTGGTTCCGTTGCAGCATAGTCAGATCCAACTCCTGTATTTTCTACTGAATCAAGTCTTGTATCTAACGACTTTAAGTGACCAGCAATTGAGTTAGTAACAATGCTTCCTTCATTTGTATTTAATGGGTCATATGTTTCTGATCCATAATGGTATAGTCGAAGAGCTGCTTGAATGTCTGCAGCATCATCATACCCTGGCATTTTTGTAGGGTAAAGAGAACCAATATTTTCAGAAGCCATAAACTATCACCAATTCAAATTATATCATATGAATTAAGATATATTGTTCTTTAAAGTAACCAAAATTTGTACTGTTTGTGAACCTGTAAGTGGTTGCCAAGAGCCAGACGAATACTCTATAGCTTTTAACGAAATTGGTAAGGCTTGAATGGATCCAGGGGTTATTTCTAATACTGTTGTTCCAATACTTACTGGGTTTTCATTTAGTATGTTAACCTGTACATTAAAATTTTCTGAAGAATATGTGCTAATCAGGTCTTCTGAAATAAAATTAGATAAAAGAATTTCTATTGGGTCCAGAGAGTTGCCATTAGAATCAAAAGCTACTGTTTGATTGCAGCTGTAAATAGTTGGGCTTAACCTAAGAACCTTTGTCCAGTTTAATGCACCGCCAACTTCTGGCAAGTATTGATATACAAACTGATACTCATCGTCTGTTGGGTCAACGTTAATATATATGTCATATACATTTAGGTCTATTGGGAAGTCAAAGGTGTCTGGCTTTTCGCTGCCATAGAATATTAAACTTCCACGTTGGCCTTCTGGTCCAAAATCAACGTCTAGATTAATTTGTGCTGGCCCACCAAGAACAGTCAAATTATCTGAAGATAAAAGAACTTCGGCCATTAATCTCCAGCCATCCTTGTAACATCTGCTGTTACTGTAATCTGTCCACTAAGAAGAGTATAAATTTTATCTGGGCTGCTGCCAGCTCCTGCCTTTTTAATTTGTACGTCATACTGATATGTTGTTCCAGGAGTTAGCTGTTTTCCAATGCCACCAGGTATTTGACACAAAACAGCATTATCTGAAATAGTGGCTAAGCCCTCATATGTTGTGGAACCTGCTGGACGAGTTGTAGAAATAGCAAACTTAGTTGAATACCCGCTTAAATTAAAAGTTGCACCTGTAGAGTCTTTTGGGTAAATGTTAAATTCATACAGGTCGCCCTGATAATAATTAATGTTATAAGTACCTGGAAATGCCATAGCCCTATTATAGCATGACTAAGCTACAGAAATCTCAATTGAATGTAGTTTTGCTACTGCATTGAGATCTGTTCTTATTTGTGGAACTGCCCCCCCAGTCCTAATTGATTCATTTTCCACATAAAATTTTTGAATAACAGACATTTCATATTCAAATTGATATTTAAGACTTCCCACTAAAGTATTTATTGATGTATCTGATATTGGAAAATATGTTCTAACCCAAAGCTCAGTATTATTGGAAAAAGTTTGTATAGAAAAGCTATATGTTACCGTTATCTGTGATCCAACCTTTAAGCCCTTAAGATTTATCCTTCTAGCATCTGAATTATAAAGACTAACAGCATTTCTAGGCAAAAAATTTTCATTTTTTGTTTTTGAGGCTTCAACAAATGCCGTTACCCAGCCATCCTCCCCTTCATCTGCTCCAAGCTTAAACATTAAATCTTTAGAATTTGTATATTTTGCCCAGCCAACATCTTGTTCATAAACTGGAAGATAGGTTTTTCCGTCTTTTCCATTTTTGCCTGGGTCGCCTTTGGGTCCTGGATCTCCCTTTTCTCCCCGCTCACCTTTGTCTCCACGAATACCTGCTGAGCCTGGGTCGCCTTTGGGTCCTGGTGGGCCTGGAACTGGAATATAAGAAACAGCATTTTCTGGTTGCTGAACCTGCTGTGCTAATTTAGCATAGTTGGTTTTTTTACTTGATGGAAAGTCCATACTTTTACTAATAGACATCCCATCTCCTACTTTGTTGTCTTAAATACCTTTCCACCAACTTTAATAACTGGGGGAATTTGAGGTACATTATTAGAAATCTTAATAACTGGCATTATAGTGTCCCCGTAACGTCTCCAAGAACTGTAATTGTTCCGATTAATGGTGTCCAGGTGGTTCCATCAATGTCTACTTGCAAGTCAAATGCTAACTCTGCAACTGTTGAGCTATATCCATTGCCCCAAAACTCTGTGATTTCGGCTGGGGCTGTAATAATAACATATCCTGGATAATCTGCCACTTCTAGCTCGTCTAGGATATCTCCTCTAAAATCATAGCTAGTTGCTGAAAATGTCCAATCTGAGGTATCAAATGGGGCTTCTTCGTCATTTTCATAGAAATCTACCCTTAAAGATGCGGTATCGCCTCTAACAACCTGCCATTTAACATTTGCAGGGTTAGCACCAAAAAATTCAGGAGAGCAAGACATAGTATTATTATACCTACTAATATAAATAAAAAGCTAGTACTTAAAGTAGTGTGGGTATGAGAGACAACTCTAAGTACTAGCAAACTTATTATATCAAATCAGATAACGAAATTATAAAAAATCAAGTAAATAAAGGCTTGTTATATAAAGTTTATAAAATTGTTATAAAAGAGTTATCAAATTTAGCTTGTATTTTGGACAAATATCTGGTAGCATATATATTCTTTAATTATTTAATATATTTAATATTTATATATATTATACACTATATCTTTATATCTAGATAGTTTATATATTATATATATTATTTACGAGCTATATGGTCTAAAAGAGTATCATATAGCTTATCTAGCTTTTCTTCAAGCTTTTCGGTTCTATCTTCAAGTCTAGTTACTTGATCTTTAATGCTGGAACCACTGTTTGGTTTAAGTTCAGATTTAATTTCTGCAAAATAATGTCTTACAAGCCAACGAACCCCAAGACCAGTTGAGGTAATAATTGTTGAAATTCCGACTATAATGCCGATCCATGATTCAATTGACATAATAAGATTATTATATGTGCTTTTTTTAAATTTGATACAATATGTAGTATGTCTATTTATCATTTACATATTCCCAGGACTTCTGGCGGATATATTAGAAATTTAATAATTAATAACTTAAATCCTAAAAATGCAATTTCTGGACACTATAGAAAAATTAGTTCTTTTGATTTTAAAGATGCAGACTTTATAAGTGGGCACTATGGAATAGAACCAATAAAGTTTGTAGAAAAAACATTTACTGTGATAAGGGATCCAAATGAATTAACATTTAGTTATATAAAATACCTATCTTTAGTAGACAACAATTCAAAATTTAATGAAGATTTTTTAAAAAAATATTTATACCAAGATGATCTCAGAAATTCTGTTACGAATGTCATGACACAATTTTTGTCATCTGAGGTAAAAATTGAAGAATATAATAGAAATATACAAAATCATCTTTATATGGCTAATCATTCATGGTGTTTAAAAAACAATGAATTATCTTATAAAAATGCGTTATCAATTATTCAAAAAAATAATATCAAAATTTTTATATATAATTCAGAAAATCTTTATTCTAATATACTAAATTTTATTAATGTTAATGATAACAATATCTTGAATAATAAAATTAATGAGTCTTTTAAAGAAAATAATAATTTATTTGAAAAATACTTTCATGTAATAAAGAATGCAAATTATGAAGACAACCGCTTATATGAGGAGTTAATATAGTGAAATTATTGCCTAAAGAAGCCGACTGGGGCATCCAAGAAATTTCTAAAATAGAAATTCAAAATATTAAAAATGTAGTAACTAATTTTTATGATGAATGGTTAGAAAATACGTCTCGTCAAAAAAAATTTACTACACATGAAAATACATTTATGTATGAGCTTATTAATTATGATTATACCTGGAACTTTGAAGAAGGCAAAAAGCCTTTAGTAAAAAATTTATTATCAGGAGAAGCTCAAAATGAATTACAAAATATATATAACATTTTAGAAAAATATTCAGATGGCAAAGTAATTCGATCAGAAATTATTAGCATGAATCCAAAAAGTCGAATTAGATCTCATAAAGATCGTGGAGATATTTTATATTTGGCAAGGAGGTTCCATATTCCTATTAAAACAAATTTGCAAACCTTTTTTGTTGTAGAAGACAAGCAATATTTTTTAAATGAAGGCTTTATTTACGAATTAAATAATATAAAATATCATAAAGTTGAAAATAATAGTGATGAAAGCAGGATTCATTTGATTGTTGATGTGCTTCCAGACAATATTCCAGATATTGCAAAATTGAATAAGCCTGATGACTTTTATGTATGTCCATTTTGTATTTCTAGCTGGATATGCCATGGGCCACACATAGATCAAAAAGATTTTGATAAGTTTGATTATAGGATAAAATTAATACAGAGTGATATATCTGCTTATGCAAAAGAGATCGTTTTAAAAGAAGGCGAAAATATTAATTTAAAGCAGTTAGCAGACTTAATAGAGAAAAAAATACAACAAAGGAATATTATTTAGTTCGGCGATATATAGAGATACCATGCACAACAAACCACAATATATGCCTACGGCATCCTATAGTGTGCCAATATGTGCAAATATACCCAATATGCCTGGGTATTGACAACAAATCCCCTATGCTATAATATTATCTATGGGAGACGTAACCTTTTTTGACCTGTTTGATCCAAACCAGCCTAGGTCTGACAAAGAACTTATTGAATCCCGCCTAGCCATATGCAATACATGCCCATGGTTTAATAAAAAACTTGTCAAGTGCAGGAAGTGTGGATGTTTTATGAAGCTTAAGACTACACTTGTTCAAGCTAAGTGTCCGATAGGAAAATGGTAATGGAAAATACTGCAATAGTAGATAAAATGGTGGCCATTGCTGAAAAATACAATTTTGAGGCCATGCAGTCATCAGGGATTGATATTAATCAAGCAATGATGATGGCTGAGCATGTTAGACCACAGTTATATAAAATTCAAAAAGATATTCTTGATGCCCTCGTGAATGAAAATATAATTACTATTAATAATACTTAAAATGACAAAATATTATTACAGGCCAATTAAAGATATTGTTTTAGATACTTATAAAAAACATGCAATGAGGGATTTAGATGCCCCAGAAAATTTTGAAAAATCTTCTGTTTTAATTATAGAAGCAGACAATGAGGAAGATGCTACAAAAATTAGAATAGGGTTTACAGATATTCGAATGTGGGAATTGTTTAAAACCGAATAATCTATTTAGGCTCAGGAAGCTTGCATGGACAATTATTATTGCAACCACATGCCATTTTGTGAATAATACGCATAGGTATATTATAGCAGTTTTTGTATACCGCCAAAATCTGAAAAAAATTTTAAATTTGCAACAAATGGATATTAATTTTCATTTAATGAAAAATCTGAATATTTTGTAAAGATGTACGATGCATGGTTCGTTATAAAAATGTTACATTATTAGACCGCACACTGGTACCCCCAAGTTTATAAAAATGTTATCTAACTTTGTCGGCGTGTCGCTTGACAATGTCCTACCTGCCTAATAATGTATAAGTATCAAAGAAAGAAGGAAAAAATGAACAAATCAAAAAAGACACCAGTAGTAGTAAAGGTATTCTCAATGAGCAAGTTTCTTGCTAGGGCTAGCAGACCAGTTAGGCTCTAACCTCTAACGGGGTCTGGCAATAAGGTCAGACCCCACAGCCGCAGCCCAACATATAGTGGATCAAATAATTTACGATACAACATATAGTTCCCCAGATTTGTAGGTTTCCTCAATAAACATTGTGATTATCTACAATAAGAATTTACGGCGTGTCTCCCATAAATGTCAGACCATTGTGTTAGTCTTTAGATAGTTGAAAGGATAAAGATGAGTAGAAGAATGTGGCGTAAAACAGTTTGCAAGGGTTGTGGCTTCACGCAAGAAACAACAACCAGTTACTACTTAGACCGTAAGCAATGGCAGGCTAATCACCTAGCCTATCACTTGAGCGTATTGCCTGTAAAAAGTCAGACCCCTATAGTAGTATCTAAATAAGTAGAAAGGATAAGTAAATGGAAATTGTAAAAACCCAACTAATCGGATTTGATGAGTGTGGAAGATGTGGTGCTATTGTTGCTCTTGGTGACTACCACCCAGAAATTGGATGTGATAGATAATGCTAACACTTACCTTTGATACCTGGGAGGAATTTGAAGAGGCAATCTCCTCAATCACTACCCTAGAAATTTCTATCGCCAACGGCGTGTCTGATCAATAATGTCAGACCCCAATGCTAATGTATAACTAACTAAAGAAAAGGATAAACAAATGAGCGTAATGGTATTTCTAAATGACGGACATGTAATCAACCCACTATTTCACCCAGACCAAACAGCTGAGGTAATTGGCTACTACACTACTGAGTTCTGGAAGAAGGAAATCAAGGGCTTTAGGGCAACGCTAGATAATGGTGATGTTGTTGAGGTTGGAACTGTAGCATGAATTGGAGAATGTGTTGGGTAGCCGTTGAGAGAAAAGACTATGATACCTTTATCGGAAACTATGTTCCTGATAAACAAGTAGGCAACTACATAATGAAATTAGAGAGACTTGGTTATAAAGTGGAGAGTGTGCATTGGAACAACAGCAAATAATTGATGCCCTGCTTTTTGCAATAGGTTGGTTTCTTAGTTATCTAATCGTTATCAGATAACGGCGTGTCGGATTTGACTTTGTCAGATCCTCCTGCTGCGGCCCCCCACATCTAGTGGTTGTAATAATTTACGACACAAGATTTAGTTTCCCCGAATTATAACAAAATGATAACAAAGACGGCGTGTTGCTTGCAAAATGTCAGACCCCTATGTTAGTGTAATCATAGTTAGAAAGGATAAAAAATGAAGGTTCATAAAGTATGGTTGTATTTCACAGAATACGCTTGGGTTGATGTTGAGGCTGTTAGCCTTGATACCGCCACCCAAATCGCTTGGGCTTGGGATAAGGCAGGGTTTCCTCTTGGTGAGGAAAGACTTGCTAAGTTTCCTCAAATCAAGGATTTTGGCAGGTAAAATGTCAGTCCCTTATGCTAATCTAAAACTATCAAACGAAAGGAAATAAAATGGAAGAAAAAATCTGTGTGTTCTGTATGACACTAGTCAATGACTATGTATGCTTTGAGTGTGATGACTACAAAGGTCTAATGCCACTAAAAGATGCAGAGGGTTATCTTGGTGAGGATTTTCCAGAGGAATACCGCCAGCCAAACTACCACCTGCTCTAAAATGTCCTACCCCTATGCTAACCTCTAAATAATCGAAAGGATAAAAAATGGAACAAACAAGAATAGTAGCAAATGAGACACTAGAAAAAATTGTTGCTAGTGCTGAAACAACTCTAGGGCGTAACCTAACAGAAATGGAATACGCTGTGCTAAAGTATGGTATTGAGCAAATTAGATTGGGGTTAGTAAAGTGAACAAACTATCAGTAGAAGAATTAGAACAACTTATTTTTCAGATTGACTTGATGTTGTCTGAAGATGTTGCTACACTATTCACAACACCAGAAAGCGAGTGATAATGATTTTTTACAACGGGTTCAATTTGTTAGTTGATGTAATTTTAGTTTCACTAACAATTTTTCTAACAAGCAGATACTACAAAAATAATTTTCACAAGGCCCCATTCTAACGAATGGCGGGCCGCAGCTGGCAGCGGCACCAGGATCGGATTCTTTACGAACAAATTTACGAAACGCCCAGATTTTTCCCCAAAATGTCAGACCTGTAATGTATAATCATTTTATGAAACTAGGAAAAGCGAACGAAGCCAGACGCAGGGCTGAAAGTAGAGTATTGTTCCGTGACTTGCTGAAGTCGCCTCACCTAGTTTCTACCCCTCAAAAATACAAAGGCAGCCGTCAGTCAAACAAGGCTAAGGCTATTAGAGAAAGCAAGGGCAATGAGTAGTTGCATTGATTGTGGCACAACGATTGACTGGGATGGCGATGGTGGATTCCTTTGGGAAGGCCTAGCCTTCTGTGACCAGCACAACCCTGAAGGGGAATAATGAGTAAATACAACTGCTTTGATTGTAATAAACTAACTAGACACCTATTGGCGTTTCATACCATAAATGTCTGTGCTAGGTGCTATGCTGTTAGAGTTGGACACCCCTCAACAAGAAAGGTAAAGTAATGAGCTGTGTTGTTTGTGGCAAGCGGGTTTATGATAAGTTTGCTAATGGACTATGCACTAGTTGCATAAGTGATTGGACAAAAAGAGTTTTAGGAGATAAATAATGGGACACTTACAAGCATTAGAGTTTGCTGAAGGTGATTTGGAAACAGGCTTGACTTGGCACTTATTGTCTAATCACTACCCCCCTGTTCCTAAGTCTATGGTTCCAGTATGTATGGAAGCTATTGACGCTATGAATGAAGGTGACTACTATCGTGAGATTGAGCTACCTGAAGGGGTAACTTATAAAGGCGAAACAACTGCCCCTGCTTGGGACATTTCAAATCAACACCACCTAGACCCTTGGATTAGCTATGATGAATAAGTTTGCTGAACATTTTGGAC
>Ga0315900_10007630_pt1 | contig 14129 bp, 19 predicted proteins | sample LakEriMetagenome_FD_203521 | JGI IMG/M metagenome (GOLD analysis project Ga0315900, IMG submission 203521) | Freshwater fungal communities from buoy surface, Lake Erie, Ohio, United States - Buoy 12 MA114 | ecosystem: Environmental > Aquatic > Freshwater > Lake > Lake biofilm | place: USA: Lake...
ACTGCAGCTAAAAGCTGTGGCCCTCTTCAAACAGCTTTAGATCTTTGGAAAGATATTACATTTAACTATGCTTCCACAGATACAGCTGACTTTATTGAGACAGCTACATCTAACAGATAGTAAGTAGTATTCATTAGAAACTTTAACCAAAGGAGTATTCATCGTGAGATTAACACAAGGTGCTTTTTCTTTCCTTCCAGACTTAACTGACGAACAAATCGTTAAACAAATTCAATACGCTATCAGCAGAGGATGGGCTCTTAACGTTGAGTGGACAGATGATCCACATCCTCGTAACTGCTACTGGGAAATGTGGGGTCTTCCACTTTTCGGTATCAAAGATGCTGCTGCTGTAATGTTTGAAGTTAATGCTTGTCGTAAAGCTAAACCAAATAGCTATGTAAAAGTTAACGCATTCGACAACTCAAGAAGTGTTGAAAGCTGCTGCCTTTCTTTCATAGTACAACGACCTACTTCTAACGAACCAGGATTTACTCTGGCTCGTACAGAAGATAAATCTAGATTAATTCGTTACACAATTCAAAGTTATGCTACTAGCAAACCTGAAGGAGAACGTTATTAATTAGTTTTAATACATAAAAATAGAGAGACTCATTAGTAGCCTCTCTATTTTTATGTTTTCAATTTAAACACCTCTATAAATTTAATATCTTATTATGGCATCCTTACATCAGAGTCAAGATGATATTCTAGTTAATCTTCAGGAAGAATATGAAAAACGCCAAATTCAAGAAGTTTTAGATCAGTTAGATATAGATCTAATAGGTTTAGTCCCTGTAAAGACTAGAATTAAAGAAGTTGCGGCTTTACTCTTAGTTCACAGGCTTCGTAAGGCCTTGGGCTTGACCTCTTCTAATCCAGGATTGCATATGTCGTTTACTGGTAGTCCAGGAACTGGAAAGACTACAGTTGCACTAAAAATGGCGGATATTTTATTTAGATTAGGCTATGTTAGGAAAGGCCACCTTATAACAGTTAGTAGAGATGATCTAGTTGGTCAATATATAGGCCATACAGCTCCAAAAACAAAAGAAGTTTTAAAACGCGCAATGGGTGGGGTATTATTTATTGATGAAGCCTATTATTTATATAAACCAGATAATGAACGAGATTATGGAGCTGAAGCAATAGAAATTTTACTTCAGGTGATGGAGAATCAGAGGGATGATTTGGTTATAATCTTTGCTGGTTATAAAGAGAGAATGGATAGTTTTTACGCTTCGAATCCCGGTTTATCTTCTAGAGTTGCAAATCACGTAGATTTTCCTGATTATAGTCCTGAAGAATTACTACAAATTGGGAAAATGATGTTAGAGGATCAACAGTATGTTTTGACTGAAGAATCTGAAGTAGCTTTGTTAGAGTATATTAAACTAAGAATGCAGCAGCCACATTTTGCAAATGCTCGAAGTGTACGAAACGCTATCGATAGGGCTCGGATGAGACAAGCTAATAGAATGTTCGCAGCAGGAGATCGTGTTTTAACTAAAGCAGATTTGGTAACAATTCAAGCGGAAGATATAAGAAAGAGTCGAGTTTTCAGACCGTAAATATATTAATAATTACCTATACGTAAAAAAAAAAAAAGTGTATGATTATTGTATGAAATTCTTAAGGCGGCATGGCCAAGTGGTAAGGCAAGGGATTGCAAATCCTTCACCCCCGGTTCAAATCCGGGTGCCGCCTGAGAGTTGGGGGTGTGGTGGAATGGTAGACACAACAGACTTAAAATCTGTTGACTTCTCGGTCGTGAGGGTTCGAGTCCCTCCACCCCCATAATTTATCTTGTGAATGTTCTAAGAAATTCAGTATTTACTTTTGACTCACGTACTAAAGAAATTTTTCCAGTCCGGGCTATTTCGGAAATTCCAAATGGTTTAAGAATTTGTTCTATAGCCATCATTTTACCAGGATCACCAGTTACTTCAATTATTAAAGAATTCTCGGCCAAATCTACAACTCTTGCTCTGAAAATCTGAACGATCTCCAAAATTTCGGATCGTTTATTATTATTTGTACTAACTTTTAGAAGCATAAGCTCTCTTTCTACACAAGGTATATCACTTATATCTTGAACCCTTAAGATGTTAACAAGTTTGTACAGTTGTTTTGTCAATTGTTCAATAGTTTTATCTTCTGCTGGTACCACCATTGTGATTCTAGAAACACCTATTTGTTCTGCTGGTCCCACAGCTAAGCTTTCTATATTAAACCCTCTTCGGGCAAATAAACCTGCAATTCTTGTTAAAACCCCGGACTCATCTTCCACTAGTACGGATAAAGTATGTTTCATAAAACTGTATGATAGATAATTGGAAATTAGTAGTTTATGAGTTAAGGCATCTAGATAAGTAACTTTTGTAAATTTAGTTCTTTTAAGTGATAAAGATAGGATGTTTAATTATTTTACTTGCATCCGGCTGGGTTTGAACCAGCGTCGTCTCTCGCGAGAAACGGATTATGAGTCCGGTGCCTTCGACCACTCGGCCACAGATGCATATGCAATGAGAGTTATGGAACTGGTGGGAATTGAACCCACGTCCACTCAATTAACTACAGCTTATTCATTCACAAGTTTAGCTTTATTCAATATTTAAAGCAACTATTTTTTAATCTCATTAGATTGACTTGGAATTCTATAGATTTTTAGGAGTTAAAAATCTCCAATATTTAACTGTGTATGTGTTTTAGTATTATATAAAATTAAAATTATACTAAAGCAAGTTTACGATCAAATGAAAGTATATTGTTTGCGTTTATGATTAGAGTTTTGTTTTACAAGAAAACTCAAGCTTGACTTGCATCATAATACTATATTCTAGAGAGTGTCGATACCAGAACAGTCCCAAGATTAAGAATATTTTAACATGAATCAATTAAATTAAACAGCAGTCTACTTAATAATTGATTCTAAAGAGGTATCGAGCATGGCGGGAATCGAACCCACGACCATCAGGACCGGAATCTGACACTCTATCCACTGAGTTACACGCTCGGAGGTTATTTTCTAAGATTGAACCTTATTATATAGATTTCGTATTCTGTCGTATAGTCTCTTATGGTAATTAAAGAATGGATCTAAAAGTAACTCGTAATTAATATTCTTTTGTTTATTTAAGTTAAAAGTTAAATACCCTAATCCATTGCACGTATTACACTTCCGGCTAAAAGCATCGTATACGCTTTGACCTTGCCGAGATCGTGTAAGTTCAACTAGTCCTAACTCTGACATTTGTATTATGCGGCATCGTACGTAATCTTTTAATATTAATTTACTCATGTATCGAAGTAATTTCATTTGATCTTGATGGTTATTACAGTCAATAAAATCAATTACAATGATTCCTCCAATATTTCTTAATCGTATTTGTTTAACTATTTCATGCACTGCAGAATAATTTACCCATAAACTTGTCTGTCGTGAGTTTTGTAGATTTGTAAATGACCCTGAATTGACATCCACAATAGTTAAAGCTTCTGTTTTTTCAATAATAATATACCCTCCACGGCATAAATTTACTCTTGGTTTCATAATTTCTAGCAGAAGAATATCTACTAAATAATGTGTAATTATAGAAAAGTGATTTTTGTAAAATTCAATCTTTAAGAATTTATTACATTTGGAACCATGCATTTTAGTTAAAACATTTTTTACTTTTAAAGCTCCTTCGTAGGAATCTATTGCAATAAAGCTCCAATGTATATTGGAGTGATCTTGAAGAATTTTATGTAAAAATATTTTTCTTTTACTAATTAAAGATGGTTTAAGTTTCCTACTAGCTTTAATAGCAATCTTTGTCCAACGAGATTTTAGTGCTTGAGTTTCTGTAACTAAAAAATTTACATTTGCATACATTGTTTTGGATTCCACTACTACACCCATATTCCTAGGGTTTACCAGTAAATGGCCTGCAGCTCGAAGGTAATCTTTGTAAGTTTCGGTTTTTAGTTTTCTAATACTATGTATAGACTTTGAAAAAGGAAATAGAGAGATATATTTTCCAATTAAACTTATGTCACAACTTAACGTAGGTCCTTTATTACCTATAGGCTCTCTCGTTATTTGAACTAAAATATTTTTACTTGTTGATATAGTTGGGCAGTCGAAATTTAATCTATCTTTTAAATGATTAAACGATATAAATCCATTTTTTGACAAGGGATTGAGTGTAATAAAAGCCGCACCTAAACTTGTCAATACACTAGAAACTCTTCCTAAGTAAATATCATTAACTCGATACAGATTATGTTCCATGATTAAGCTAATTAATTTGTTTCTAAAATAAATTAGTGCAATCTGACTTTTTTCTATAATTATTAGTTTATAAACCATATTTGAATACCTAGTTAAATTAATTTCTCTTAGAAATAAAAATAAAAAATTTTAAGTTAATACAGTAGTTTACTACTGTATTAACTTAATTTTTCTTGAAAATTAGTAATAAATTTTTCCTCCACCCCATTTTTCACCACCTAGTTTAGGTTGTAGAAGTATATGTCCACTAATAGCAAATAGGTCTTCATCACTCAAACTTCGCATTTTTGGAAATATATCAGCACTTTTTGTACTTGGATGTAATTCAGCTATAGACTCTAGACCATCATAGCTTGTAGGATTTTTTAAATAATCAACTAAAGCATTGATATTATCACGCGGAGGTGTTGCTAAACTTAATGCATCTGGCTCTAATCCAAGGTTAGGATTTGTCTTAGTTACTCCTCCAACGTGGCATTGACCACAAGAAGCATTAAATAACCTTTTTCCTCTTTTTACTTGTTCTGGGGTTAAGATCACTGTTGATCCAGAAGAATCTAATGGTATAGTTCTTGTAGTTTCATCCAAATCAATTGCTAAGGATGTATTTGAGCAACAAACAACTGTACAAAGTCCTAAAAATAAGTGAAGAGGGGAAATTTGTTTTTTCATGAATTAATTACTTAATATTGTATGGTCTTGTATTCAGTTAAGACAGATCTTAATATTTCAAGTATTATTGTAAAATAATATCTTTAATTTAAAATTTTAGTAAAAATATCTTAATACTAACAGTAAGCCGCCCATTCTATTTTCGTAAAGTTCTTAGGTAAATAGATACTTAAGAACCTTAAAAACATTTTAATTACGTGTTAATCTGTCAGCTTGACTTACAAGAAATAAAGCAGAGCCAATTGGAATAATTACTACGAATAAACCCAAAAGTAGACTATTGATGAAAGCTGATAAAGATGGAGTCATTTTAATCCTCTTATTTGTGTGAGTATTACTAATTTCTTATCATATAGTATAAACTAGTTTGAACTCATTGATGATATATATGTCGAAATTTTCAATAGGAACCTTGTAATTGATAAGTGCAGTTTTTACAAGATTTTAATATTTAAAATATTTTAGAAAGTACCAAAGCTTATTTCTAATAAGTAATATTTCATTAATAAAAATCAGGGATTCTATGAAATTATTTTGATGTTTAACTATGAGGAGACTGCTTTTTCGAACAATCGGATGAATAGATTCTACGATCACTCTATTTTTTACAAATCCCTGTGTGCTTTTATAATGGGTTTTCCTTTTTAAAAAATGTAAAAAAAAATTGTGGGATCTAGGTAATACAACAAAATAACCTTAATTGCCTGTGCAATAGGCCTTTATTTCTTTGTAGAAAATTATTTTTATAAACTTGGACTACAACTTTTTATAATATTCTTTTCATTGCTACCTTCCGATCCTCATGAAGTAAGAATTTATAAACTACTATAGCCAAGTTTCATTAATTATAATTCAAATTGAATTTTTATTCAATGTGATTTCTTTTTAGCCATTAGATACTACAGTGGGAAGTATAACATGTCTGGGTAGAATCTATTTCCTTCTATAACTAAAGCAGCAGTAAAGGATAACCAGACTGTTATTAATACAGGAGCCGTAGATAAATATTTTAAAAAATTGCTGTCCATAAGTGTTTGATTTTATGTTTAGTTTATCTAGGAGACACAGTAATTTCTTCTGCAGGCGCTATCAAATTACCACTTGTAAACTCTTTAAACGCAGAAAAAGGCCATATAAAACCAGTTGTGACAAAACTTAATGCTACTGGAACGTCGATGATGATTTCTTTTTCAGTAGGTTTATCTGATGTTCGAGCCCATTGAACATAGCTTCTACCAACCCAACCTATCCAACCTGCTATATATAAGAAAAATAGTCCAGGTATAACAAATTCACCACTATGATTCCAACGACCATCTGTGATTAAATGTGGAAGGCCATCTGTTCCACAAAGAAGACCTGCTTTCCCATATCGGTCAAAACGATTTTGTGTTTTTTCAATTTGTTTTTGTAATGCCAGTGCAGGTGGACTACCTGCATCATATTTTTTTACTCTTGATTCAAGTTTTTTAACGCTTTGATCCAATCTACGTTGAAACTCTTTAGAGTCTTTACAAGGCTTTAAGCCTGCTACATCTGCTTTTGCAGTTGTAGGAAGAATGAATAAATTCAATATAAGTAGAATAGAGATCCAGTTTTTCACGAATTTTCTCCTTTGTATATTCACATCATTATAATACCATTTAAAAATGATAAATTTTTATTTTAGAACTTAAATTAGAGAAATATTATAGACATCATTTTTATCGTGTGTTACTATTGTATAGTACATAACCGGGATGTAGCGCAGCTTGGTAGCGCGCCTGCTTTGGGAGCAGGATGCCGCAGGTTCAAATCCTGTCATCCCGAATTTTTGATCTTTTCTGCAGCGATAATAGTTTTTCATTAGCAATCTTATTCTCTTCATCAAAAGTCAGAACTTTTGAGTAAGTTTTTATAGCTTCTTGTAACATTTTTTTCTTTTCATAAGAGTAAGCTAAATTATTCAATGCTATTGCATAATTCGAATTCAAATTTATTGCTTCTTTATAGTAATAAATTGAAACATCGTACTGTCCACTTTCAAAATAGGTAAACCCAATTGTGTTGTAGAGGGTTGCTAAACCTTCTGTATCTAGTCTGTCCCAGTTTTTTAAAGCGCTTGAAAATTGTAAAATTGCCTGATCAAATAACTTTTTTGAAAGATATATTACTCCTAAAGAATATTGGTCAGAAGGACTCGCAGTACCTGAACGATTTTTTTTCTGTAATTGAGAAAGTTCTGTTTCAAGTTCTTTTTTCTTTATTATTTGTATAAAAAGAAACACTAACAATGTACATAACGATAGAAACAAAATTAGGAGATACAATGTCGGCAATAAAGTATTCATCTTTCAGTGTTATTCTGTGAAATTTTTTATATGTGGTAAGAGTTAATTAATAAAATTACTATTAACGTGTTTATTTTTACAATTAGTTGACATATATTCTATTATTAGATAAGTTTAATATATTGTATAAGGAAGTGCAAATGGCCCCCATCGTCTAGAGGCCTAGGACATCTCCCTTTCACGGAGGTAACGGGGATTCGAATTCCCCTGGGGGTATACTTTTGTAGTTATTTAGAATTTTATATCTTCCTTTTACTACTATCTATTTTATATGGGCTGCCCGGGGATCGAACCCGGAACAAATCGATTAAAAGCCGAGTACTCTACCATTGAGTTAGCAGCCCTATAAACTTGTAATATGATATAAATATCATAATTAATTAATAAATACAAGCTCTATGAATTTATCATGGGAAAGTATTTATATATGATCATATTAATCTTAAAATTTAATACTCTTGAAATAAAAACTATTGATATTGAGCAATACTTGCATGATCTTTATCCCGATCATGTCATAGTGCGTATGTTTATTTCTTCGTTATATTTTGATACATTTTGTATTGAAGTTTTGCTATTTTAATCATCTTCCTACGAGTAAGATTTTATAGGGAATTTATTTACAAGATTTTTTACAAAGATTTATGTTAGAAGAAAGGTATTAGAATATACTATATATGTATTCATTATTTCGAAGTTATTTAAAAATAATTAAAGAAATATAAACTGATTTAATCACAGGGGAATTCATCATGTTTTTTAATCTTACAACTTTACTACAATTAGTTTCCCTTTTTCTTGTAATTACTGCTGGACCGGCTATTATTGTATTAATCGCTTTACGACGCGGTAACTTATAGGGCATAGCAAATTAAGTTATAATGATTAAGGTATTAAAAACTAAACTTAAAATTTAAGGATATCCATAAATCTCAATCCTTATAACTTAATTTGGAAACTCTACTGCTTACTTGTAAATGAAAGGATTTGTTCTACGCTAATTTCTTGTTGATCACTAGAGAACTCATTGTCTTTTGTCAAAAATAACATACAATGACATTCTTTTCTTTCTCGCATAGGTACGCAAGGACAGTTCCAATAGGCAGAGGACACTTCGGCCAATTTATCATCATAATGTCGACATGGGCATAGAGGAGCGCCATACTCATCTTTGTGTCGTGCTAAACCTTCTATGACAACTGCAGTTATACTCAAATCAGAACAAAAAAAAGTTCCAGTTCTCTGTGCATAAGTTTCAGAAAATTTTTGCATAGCATGTAAGCTATCCGGAGAATTGCTATTTGTCATATTAATTTTTTATTCGTATCAAATTTGTTTCTTAAAATAATCTTTCTGAATGTAAACATATTCTGAACTATATTTCATATTACTCTACTTTAGTACTAAAATATGTAAAGATTCTAATGCCTAATTTAACTTGATGTTAAATGGTTACTGTTTATAAAATTAACACATTATTTTTAAATATAAGATTATGACTGCTGCTTACCTTCCATCTATCCTTGTTCCTTTAATTGGATTAGTTTTTCCTGGGTTAGTTATGGCATTTGCGTTTATTTACATTGAACAAGATGAAGTAGGTTAATTATATTTAGGTAAAAAACGAAATAAATAATAACAATTAAAATTAATTTATAACTTGTTATTATTTATTTTTTATATTATTCGTTTACAATGAAGATCCTACACCTGAATAGGAACCGTAAAAGAATAAGCCTACAACTGTCAAAGCTGCTATGCCCCCTACCGTACCAATTAGCCATAGAGGAATTCTACCAGTACTAGCCATCTACAATTACCTCCAACTTAGTAAATCTTTGAAAGTTTTTAATACACTCAGAGTAACAATAATTACTTTTTAATTAAAATATCAAATTTAATTTTTAATTAAAGAAGTAACTAGAGAATAAAACTGCTAAAACGAAAATCAATAATAATCCCCAAAATAGAGATGTACGATTTAATTCAACGGGTTGTTTATTAGGATTAGGACCACTCATATTCTCCTCCTATCGTTGAATAAATTGCATAGAAGTAATAGCACCAAGGAAAAATACAGTAGGAACGGCTAAACCATGAATAGCTAGCCATCTAAACGTAAAAATAGGATAAGCGATTGGTTGTTTAATTTTGCTCACGATAAAGTCTCACTTATTTTTACAAACCTTTTGTTAAATCTTCTAACTCTTGTTTAGCACTAAATCTATCGTTAACTAAAGGAACTTGTTGACGTTCCTGAGTAAAATATTCATTTGGTCTAGGTGTACCAAAAATGTCATACGCTAATCCTGTGCTAACAAAAAGCCAGCCAGCCACGAAAAGGGCAGGGATTGTTATGCTGTGAATAATCCAATAACGTATACTAGTGATTATATCAGAGAATGGACGTTCTCCTGTTGAACCTCCTGACATATAAAATACCTCCGAAAAAGTTAAAAGTATAAGAGTTCAGTTATTTATAATTTTCTAAAAAAGATAAATTATTGTGTACTCTAAAACTAAAAATAGTTGTAGTGATATGGTAACAATTTTTTATCTCTTTAATCAAATAATTCTATAGGTAAATTATCTGACATCTACATTATACCGAAGGTCTTTTTTCTTAAGTAATAAGATTACAAATAAGTAAGTTTGAGTTTGCAAAGCTTATGAAATCTTAAGATCCTCCACAAGGGTGAATATGACTTCTGTATATTATTAGATTTTTATCTACACCTATAGTAACTAAAAAAATCCTCAAAAAAACATTTTTATTTAAATACTTTGTTAGATTTAGTAATCTATTTTGTATTTTAAGCGGGCAGAGGGAATCGAACCCTCATCATTAGCTTGGAAGGCTAAGGTTTTACCACTAAACTATGCCCGCTGCAGATCTGTATTAGACTCTTAGATGTGAATACTAAAGATATAGATATAATACATTTCTTTAAGAAATAATGCTACATTTTAAAATATTTTTATTAGTTTTCCAGTGGGACATTTAAAAATAAGGATAAATCCACGGCTTCTTCTTCAATAGATGATAGAAGTAATGGCTCTCCTACACGAGTCAAAGGAATTTGTCTCTGATCTTTAGTGCATAGGTAGATTTCTCGTTTAGGATTCAATCCTTCTTGAATACTTAATTTGATAGAGCGAATGTCTTTAAAATCGTATGCTAGGTATATTTCACGGTTTTGTAGTGGAAAACCCAAACGAAAGATCTCGACTTTACCAAGACTTTTATCATATTTGTTATATCCTCCACCTACATTAAAAAGTATATTTAGTAATAAGAATATGCTTAGTAATAGTCCTATGGATCCATAAAAAGTCATCACAATCCCTTGAGGAATGAAAGCTATGTTTTCTATTTTGGTGAATGGTAAAAGTTGTATTTGAAAATAACTAGATAGTCCTGTGAGAAAAAATCCAATTCCTCCCAAAAAACTTATCGCTAGCCAGAAATAGTTACTGATTCTTTGTGACCCTAAGATTAAGTTATAACGAATCGATGTATTTTGTTTACTCATTAGTGCCTGCTAGTGTGAAAAATCATAACGTTTATACTTTGAATATCTATATAAAAATGCCTACTTAATATTCCTTACTAAAGTATAGGTTTTTTATCAATTAGGCATTTCTAAGGTCACTTATATTAGTTTTATATACGATAAACCTAAAAATAAGCCTGCGGCTAAACCAAAAGCACATGCTAACAAAATAATGTAACCGATTAGTATACTCATTTTCTATTCTTATTATAGTTATTTTTTATAGTATATCCTATATACAAATTAGTTTAAGACTCTATCAAAAATTTCTTAGTTAATTTTTCTTACAAGGATAAAAAAAGACAGCTGTTCGACTATAATTAGTAAATAATATAAAATATATCCTAATTATAAGTTTGGAAACTATGTCTAACTTTATAAAACCATATAACGATGATCCTTTTGTAGGTAATTTAGCTACTCCTATTAGTACTTCAAGTTTTACTAGAAACCTTTTAAGTAACTTACCAGCATATCGAGTTGGATTATCCCCCCTATTAAGAGGTTTGGAGATCGGGATCACTCACGGATACTTTTTAGTTGGTCCGTTCTATAAACTAGGTCCCCTACGTAATTCTGAAGTTGCTTTGCTGTCTGGATTCTTTTCTTCTATAGGTTTAATCTTTATTATGACAGCTTGCTTAGCGATCTATGGAGTTGTGTCATTCGAAGAAACTGACAATGGAGATCAGTTACAAACAGCAAAAGGCTGGAGACAATTTACTTCCGGTTGGTTAGTAGGAGCTATTGGTGGTTCTAGTTTTGCTTATATTTTAATAACAAATATAAGTTTTCTACAAACTGCTGGATTAAGTCTAGTTAAGTAACCTCCAAAAGTAAAGAGGTAAGTTCAAATAATTATCTCTTTACTATTCGTTCATTTCATGGTACGTGGCTACAGCAGATGGAGATACCTGATTAAGATATCTAAATATCCAGTATTTAAACACTGTGTCTAGAAGTACCGGGAAAGTTGCTATGAATAAAAAGATAAGATCTCGATTTTCAGGTAACCCAAAATGGCGTAAACTATTTTCAAGAATTACTTCCCATCCATGAGCGGAGTGGAAACCAACAAAAACATCTGTAAATAAAATAATTAAAAAGGCTTTTGCAGTATCACTTAGTCCGTAAATTAATTCATTTACAAATGATTTTAAAACTGAAATTTGTCTTTCTCCAGTTATTACAAGATATACGAACGTAAAAAAGCTTACGACATCAGATAACAAGTTTTTTATTGCATCTGTACTCTCAGAAGAGTAGTATTGAGCTAATTCGACCGCTTTATTTTTTATTTCTTTTTCAACAGCCTCTTGAGATAAATGCGGAAGTTGTCCGATTAATATTTCAAAGTGTATCTTCTCTTCAAATCTTTGTAATTCACTAAATGCACGTTCTTCTTGCGATACATTTAGAAATATCTCATTATTTTTTTCATTCCAGAAATAATCTATGAAAGGAGAAAATATGAAACTTCTAGAAATTTGATTTACGAGTATTGGAGATATGATTAGAAGTAATAAGTATTTTATTGAAGCAGATGTCTGATACCTTGAAACTCTAAATTCTTCAATAATTTCTGATTCTGCATTGGGATCTAATTCCTTCTTAAACTTTTCGAATGTGCGACTTATCGATCTAGGAATTGGGCCTGTTTTTTCGAATGCAGATTGATTTAGGTTATCTGAACGCCAGTTTTTCATTCTTAAGATATAAATATTTGGATATAATTACAAATCAGTTTCTGTAAGAGTTTTTAGAATTTAATGTAAAATCAAATAAATCAACTACTGTTTTACTACAAAAATTTACTAAATTAATAACTACTCGCTGTAAGTTATTAATTTAGTAAATTTTTATTCTAAATCTTTTCTACTTGGGTTTCTAGATGCATCATTAGATAAAAAACCGAAAGTGAAAAGAGATACGAAAAACGTCACCGTAGTGTATACAACAATTTTTAGTGTGAACATTAGTTTATCCCCAGAATTATATTTCTATTATTATAAATATTGCTATGTAAGATAATTATATCCTTACTTTGTAATTAAAGTTAATTCAGGAAGAAAAATGTCACATAAATGACTTGGATAATTACAATGATTTTTCTTTTTCATCACTCAATTCTTTCAAACGTCTTAAAATTCGACCAAAATAATCTTGCATATAACGTTCCAAAGTTGACGCCTCAGAGAAATCAAATGAAAATACTTCATAAACATCTTTCATATCTGCTGTCATATTAGGTCCTGTCACAAGAACTTCTGCAAATGATAATCTATCAGAAATATTCTTTCCCCATTCAAAGAATCCAGTAAGTTGTTTTAAAAAGCGTAGCAAGTATAAAGGTATTTTGTTTACTAATGCAGATTGACCCGAAAGTCTTTCACATAATTCAATGATTTCTGTAGATGTCCAACCCCGAACTCCTACCAGTGGAAATCGTTTTCGATCTGCCTTTTCGACTGATAAACTACGCAAAGCAAATTTTGCGACATCTTGAGTATCTATATAACCAACATTACTAGTCTCACTTGTTGTCCAAATAGCTTGTTTCTCTAAAATTGGTATAGCATATTGACTTATTAAGCCTTGGAAAAATCCAGTCAGGTAGAAAATAGTATAATTTAGTCCTGAATCTACTAAATAAGATTCAAGTTTAAGTTTTAAATTTACTAGTGGCACACTAGAATGATAATTGCTATTTAAAACTGAGAAAAATACAAACTTTTTTATCCCTACTAACTTTGCAGCTTCTATGAGAGCGATTTTTCCATCTAGATCAATTTGTTCAGCGGTATAAGGATCTGATGGTCTAGCAGTTGAAGCATCGATAATTGCGGTTATATCTTTCAAAGTCATAGGGATTGTCTCTGGTAAACTTAGATCTCCATATATTAACTCTGCTCCCCATTCTTTCAAAAAGTATGCTTTCCTTAAGTTTCTGACGAAACATTTTACTGAGTAACCTTCGTCAATAGCTCTTCTAACAATTTGGCGTCCTAATGTTCCGGTAGCTCCAATTATAAGTAAACTCATGTAATTTTAATTATGTTCTTTCTTTTTATAAGAAAGTTTATCAGATAAAACAAACTATTCTTCATATTACAAGTATATTGGGCAAAGAGGGACTCGAACCCTCATGACGTAAATCGATACATTTTGAGTGTATTGCGTCTACCATTCCGCCATTTACCCTATACATTTATTATATCAAAATAACTAACTTTTTATTACTATAAACAAGCTTTTTTTATCTATCTAAAGATAGACTTGAAATGGTGTAATATCATA